>JAEEGL016302341.1_pt1 | contig 21416 bp, 20 predicted proteins | sample 9134231 | NCBI WGS metagenome assembly JAEEGL01 (sample SAMN16246548, study PRJNA631951) | gut metagenome | biome: gut microbiome; feature: rumen; material: fiber-attached | host: Bos | place: Iran: Karaj | collected 2018-10
CATGCACGAACCCTTTGTTCCGATGCTTTTCCCCCCTCTTGGTGCACATGTCAGCGGCTCAGAATTTCTGTACCCAGACAATTCTTGGAAGGAGTTATGTGGTCTAATGGCCAACATAGTAGCCGATTCGGGCTGTAACAAGGGCCAATTGTCACCACTTGTGGAAGCCATTTGCCGTGATTTCCGTAACCACGACAAGGCCGATGGTCTTTGCGGTGGGCACAAACAGCTGTCGCAGATGCTGCGCAACATCTACGACCGTCAGCGTGCGGGTGCCCTTCGTGCTACGGCTGATGGTGTGACTGGCAATCCGATTTTGCGTGCTAACCTGACGCTGTCGGCTACACCCTTTGCCGCAAGAAAGTTCTGGAAGAACGACCTGTTCAACGGCACGTTCGGTCGCATGGTCTTCTCCTACAAGGCACGTACTACCTCTCGCAGAAATAACCCACCCTTATGCCGAAACAATCCAGCCTTATCGCGCGATAACGCTGGGTTATTGCGTATCATTCCTACTGTGCGGTTGAAAGAAACAAAAATGTTTATTAATTGATGACAATTCCCGGAAATTTCGTATCTTTGCACCGAGAATAAGCTGATTTCCATGTACAAGCAACCAGGCCAAGAAGAGTTTCTATTTTATGTGTTATATACAGGAGCAGCCATGTTGTCCCTGATAGCCTGCTGCTATCTGTTGTTCCGGCGGGCAAATGCCATTGTCCCTGACATTACACCGCCGACACGTTTGCGCAGATGGACGGCAGTTTTATTTGGTGCCATGACTTTGAGCCACGTGTGGTATATGCCGGGCGTTTTCCTCACTTCAGCCAATGATATTATGCTCCATGATCTTGTAGGCGGATTGCTCGACAGCATGACTTTTATTCCTTTATCCATCGTTGTCATGCTCTGTATGCTGCAAGACCGCAGACGCCCTCTATGGCCTGCCTGGGTGATGGCATCACCACTCGTTGTGGGAATGGCACTATGTATTGCCAAACAGAGTTATGACCCCTTGCCGATGGTTCTTGGCTATCTGCTGCTGTTGGGCATTGGTTTTGTTATATATATGGTGCGCGCGATAAGGCAGTACGATTGTTGGCTGCACGACAACTATGCTGACTTGGAACACAAGGAGGTGTGGCAGAGCTTTGTGGTTCTGGCCGCCATCCTGCTGATGACAGGTGTTTATGCCTTTGGCTTTGAATGGCCTGCATACGACCTCGTTGTCCAAGTGAACAATATTGTGCTTATCTGCTATCTCCTGTGGCGGGTAGAAACGCTAAGCGACCTAAGCATCTCACAGTCACCGTTTGTCAATGAGGAAACAGTCGCCAGGGAAGAAGTGGCAGACGATGCCCTGTCACAAACCATTCATAACGACATTGGACCAAAGCTAATGCGGTATTGCGAAGAACCGCAACTCTACTTACAGCACGACCTGACCCTTTCCCAACTCACTAAAGCCATTGGTACCAATCGCACTTATCTTGGCCAGTATTTCTCCAGTCGGGGCATCACCTACAATGCCTACATTAACGAATTGCGCATCAGCTATTTCGTCAGTCTTTATCGCGAGGCAGTCGCTGACATGCGTCCCTTCACAGCCCAACAGTTGGCCTACGAAAGCGGCTACCGAAGCTACAGCACCTTCAGGAATGCCTTCAAGCATGTGATGGGCCAGTCGGTCTCTATCTGGATGAAAGACCAGCATTGAAAAGCAGGTAATACACCAACTGCTAAAAGTGGCAGAATCTACAAAAAAGTAGCAGAATCTACAGAAATAGCTTCGTCAGGCACTCCAGACATTGATGTTTTGGGAGGATTTTCTTATCTTTGCAAACAGGAAACCACTAAAACTATATCAATATGAAACGTAAACAGAGTACTATTATGAGAAAGGGTAAGAAGCTGCTGTCGCTCTTCGCAGCTATGAGCGTCATCGTAGGAGCATGTATGTTTACCGGCTGCAAGGAAAAGAACTATGCCGACCTTGTGGTCTATGGTAAGATCTTCACTTCCGAAGGTAATCAGATTGTAGAGGCATTTGCCGTGAAGGACGGTAAGTATGTCTATGTAGGCGACAAGGCAGGAGCCGAATCCTTTGTTGAAGAGGGCAAGACCGAGGTGCTGGACTATACCGACAAGGGACTTGTGATGCCCTGCTGCGGCAACGGTCACGCACATTATCCGCTGGGCTATGCCATCCATTCCGTCGGAACTATCATGAGCAGGGATGACGATGTGGACAAGTTCTTTAAGGAAATCGTTCCCGCTGCGGTCAAGAAGGCAAAGGACAATGGGGCCACGTCTGTCTTTGGCCAAGGCTGGAATATGATTAAGTTTCCGAGAAACATATCTTACCGTCAACAGTTGGATGCCATCTGTAGTGATATTCCCATCTACTTTGCAGACGAGGAAGGCCACAAGGGTCTGGTAAACACCATCCTGCTGGTGAAAGCTGGCATCATGAAAGAAGACGGCACCGTACTGAAGAAAGAAATGCGTGGCGGAGAGATTGTGATGGGTGCCGACGGTACGCCTACTGGCTATCTGTCGGAACAGGCCGGAACTTACGTGCGTTCCTTCATGGACAATGAAAAGCTCTTTCCCGTTGACATAGCAAAGGGAAATATGGCAAGCATCCAGGAGCAGCTGTTGTCGGAGGGTTATACGATGTATCTTGACGGCTACTCCTCCTATTTCTTTAACGACCATTTCTATCAGGCCGCCCAGCAGATGGACGAAGCCGGCGAGATGCACTTCGTACTGGGTACGGCGTGGGAAATGGACAGCTGGATGGATGTGGATGAAACGATGGAAAAGGCGCGCAATACTCAGAAATATGCTTCTGAGCACATCAAGACGAACTGGCTCAAGCTCTTCATGGACGGTACGGTGGAAAGCGGAACGGGATTTGTAGAGCCGCTCTATCCGGGCGGAAAGCAGGGTATCCCGAACTGGTCGGAAGAGGAGCTGACGGAGATTACTCGCAAGGCTAATGCAAACGGCGTGACCATGCACGTACACGTCATGGGTAACAAAGGTGTAGAGCGCGTTGTCAATGCTTTCATCAACGGCGGCAAGGACGAGATGCGCAATACGCTGATACACGTATATGGCGTAAAAGAGGAGGACTATAAGCGCATAGCCGAGCATAACATACAGGTCGGTGAAGGCTTACTATGGCATCATGCCGACAATGAGCTTCAAGAGGAACTACTTCGCATACTCCCTGAGGGCATGAAGGACAAAGGCTATCCCATGAAATCCTATTTTGATCACGGCATCAACGTGGCCTCACACTCGGACTACCCTGCATTGAGCGGCAGTCCTGACGACCCGTTCGGCATCATGGAGATTGCTGTAACAGGTGTTTACCAACCCGAGCATGCGAAACCTTGGTGGACAGAAGAACTCCTGACCCGCGAGCAGGCTCTTATAGCCTTGACCATCAACGTTGCCAAGCAAATGTTCATAGAGAACGACAGAGGCAGCATCAGCACAGGCAAATATGCTGATTTCCTGCTCGTTGACAAGGACGTGCTGACCTGCCCCGTGGAAGTGATTCACACGGCCAAGCCCGAAGCCACCTACTTCGAGGGAAAGAAGGTTTATCCTATGTAAAATCATCATAAAACAAGCTAACAATGAAAAAAAAGAAGCTATGGATGTTAGCCGCCATCCTTATTTGCGGTGCAGGCGTCATCATGACTGCATGCAAAGGAAAAAAACAGGCTGAGGACGAAACGAGCGACGAGGTAGCAGAGTATAAGAAAATCGTCAGATCTTGGTACGGCGAGAACAAAACCATCACCGATGGCAACTACGACCAGTCGCTGGCCGTCAAGTGCATCAACGGTACCTTCGTCGGCAAGAAAACCGATGATGTCATCACCTTCAGGGGCATTCCCTATGTTGGCAAGCAGCCCGTCGGAGAACTGCGTTGGAAAGCCCCCGTGGACGTTACGCCCTGCGACAGCGTCTATGAAGCCTATTATAATGCTAAAGTAGCTCCTCAGCCGGAGGTTGAAATATCGTCCTATTACTTTCAGGATGAGGACTGCCTGTACCTGAATGTGTGGAAGGCTGCCGAGGCAACAGCCAATCGTAAGCCTGTCATCGTTTGGATTCATGGCGGAGCATACGCGTATGGCGGAACGGTAGATCCGCTGTATGATTTCCATAATTTCGTAGAGGAGAACCCCGATGTCATCGTCGTCAGCGTCGCCTACAGGCTCGGCGTCTTAGGTTTCCTCCACCTGTCACACCTGCCCGACGGCAAGGACTATCCCGACGCCCAGAACTTAGGACTCATGGATCAGCTGATGGCCCTGAAGTGGGTGCATGAGAACATCGCTGCCTTCGGTGGCGATCCTGACAACGTGACCCTCATGGGCGAATCGGCAGGAGGCGGAAGTGTGACGAGTCTCTCGCTGGTCAAGGGCTCGCATCAGTATTTCAACAAGGTTATTGCCCTGAGCGGCAACCCAGGCCTGTCGACATCTACGGAAGCAGCCATCGCCAGCACGAATGAATTGATGGAAGCATTGGACTGCAAGACCGTTGCCGACCTGCAGAAGGTCGATGCCCAGAAGCTCGTGAGCGTAGCGACAGAATTGCTCCCCTTGCGCTTAGCTCCGGAGAGAGACGGAAACTTCCTGCCTCTCAATCCGTGGGAGGCTGTTGCCAATGGTGCGGTGAAGGACATCACATACCTGCATGGCGTCAATAAGGACGAGATGAACTTCTTCCTGGTCGGAATGGGCGGACCGGAGCCTTTCAACGAGTGGGCTGCCGACCGTCAGGCGAAGAAACTTGTCCTGATGACGGACGAGGAGAAAGCCTTGGCAGAAAGTTTCTGCAACGATGTGAAGGGAGAGAGCTATGAGCCATATTGCAAGTGGCTCAGCCAGCTGATGTTCAACGCACCGTGCCTCAGGCTGTCGGAGGAGCAGACCAAGGCTGGCGGCAAGTCGTACACCTACTACTTCACGGTGGAATCCGCCCTGCCGCTGAAGAAGAGCTGCCACGGAATAGCCCTGGCGCCCTTGTTCAAGCATCCGGATATGCAAGGTGATACGGGCAGGGAGTTCGACGCAACCTTCTCTAAAACCATGCGCAAGATGTGGGCACAGTTTGCCAAGACCGGTAATCCGTCGCTCAGCGCAGCCGAATCACCTGACGGCAAGGCCAAGGAGTGGCCGCTCTATGATTTAAAGGACAAGCAGGTGATGGTTTTCGATGAATTCAATATCCATCCGGAAAAGGAATCCCAGAGAAATATCATCGATTGGGACAGAACCTATTTCCTGAGCAAGTATTATGGTTTCTAACAAGCTCGAGAGGGTGTATCTTAAAAACTTGAAAATATTGGTAATCGTTGCCATGCTGTCAACAGCCAGTATGGGCGTACGGGCACAGAGCCAAGTAGAATGTCATCTCATGGCCGACATAGTCAGTAATTATGTCTGGCGTGGTCAAGAACTGGGACACGTGTCCCTGCAACCTGAATTGTCGGTGGAATGGAAAGGACTGAGCCTGGCGGCATGGGGCAGCGTGGGTCTGACGAACCACAAAGACGACATTCGTGAGATTGATCTGACGCTGACGTATGCGACTGGCGGCTTGTCCTTTGGCATCGTCGACTACTGGGACGACGGGGACGATAGTCGCTACTTCTACTACAAGAAGGATGGAACGGGTCATGCGTTCGAAGGCTTCGTCAGTTATGATTTCGGCCCCGTGAGTGCCTCGTGGCAGACCTACTTTGCTGGCAGCGACTATCAGGTTGATGACGATAAGCGTGCCTACAGCTCCTATTTCGAGCTGTCGGCACCCTTCCGTCTAGCCACCTGCGACTGGGATGCCGAGGTCGGTCTGGTGCCTTGGAAGTCTGGTATTTACGAGGTCAGCGGCTTCAGCGTCACCAACCTGTCGTTGCGTGCCACGAAAGCTATCCATATAACAAAATCCTTCGATCTGCCTCTGTTTGGACAGCTCGTTGCCAATCCCGCCAGCCAGCATTTCTACTTTGTCTTTGGACTCACACTCAAGGCGCTATGAACCCGTTTGGGGGTGTTTTCCCAAAAAACACAACGCAAGACATATCTCCTTCCTCGTTACTCGTTCCTCCTTCCTCGAAAATTCTTTCATCGAAAACCACCTATTATTACAACAAAGTATATGAAAACAATCTCCAAATTTGTTCAAGTCGATAAAAAGTCGTATCTTTGCAAGTTGGAAACCATAAAATTCAAAACGTGTAATAACTATGACTATAATTAAAAGAACATTATTGAGCATGATGCTCGCGGCAACAACCCTGTGCGGATGGGCTGCAGACGGTGACAAGACCTTGAAAGTGAAGCTCGACATTATCGACTTTGGCGATAGTGTGACGGTGGTGTATTCAGGAAAGGATCAGACCTTCACCGGCAAGGACGGCAAGTTCGAGTTTGAAATGGCGATAGATAATATTTGCGAAGGCTATTTCGTAATGCCCAAATTGCTGCGAGGCGATATGGAGGATGCCCGGATGTTCCGCGTACCACTCGTCGGTGGCGAGGAAATGCGTTTGTGGCAGACTGACAGGAAGCGTTACGATGTGGACGGAACAGGTTTCTATGTCGACTATCACCAGGTGGATCTCTACAACGAGAAAGCCTCTGCCGACGTTCGCGCCAATCTCGTGAAATACCGTAAGATGCGCGATAACAGCACGTTCAGCAAGTCTGACCAGGAAAAGTTCTATAAGAACGTCTACCTTGAGAGCTACAATCGCTACCAGGAGGCACTCGTTCACTATATCAAGGAGCATGCGAAGATGGAGGCAGCCATCATGTTGCTGAAGGACATCGACGGTCTTGACAAGATGAAGGAAGCCTATACGCTTTTTGACCCTTCCGTCCGCGAGGGTCGCATGAAGCCACTCATCGACAGCTGGGTGAGTGACGCAGAAAAGAGGATTCAGGAAGAGGCCGAGGAAAAGGAGGCTGCCAAGAAGCAGGCTGCAGGTCTCGAGGCTCCGGTCTTTACGCTCAACGACATCAACGGCAATCCCCTCACGCTCTCTTCCTTGCGCGGCAAGTATGTCGTGCTCGATTTCTGGGGCTCGTGGTGTGTCTGGTGTATCAAGGGTTTCCCGAAGATGAAGGAGTACTATGCCAAGTATCCCGGCAAGTTCGAGATTCTTGGTGTCGACTGTAAGGATACGGAGGATAAATGGAAGGCCGCAGTCAAGAAACACGAGTTGCCCTGGCTGCACGTCTACTGTCCCAAGGGTTCGACAATCCTGGACGACTATGGCGTAACGGGCTTTCCCACGAAGATTATCATCGGCCCCGACGGCAAGATTTTCAAGACCATCGTTGGCGAAGATCCCTCGTTCTATACGCTGCTTGACGAACTTTTCGGCAAGTAATACCCCCCCGAGCAGGCACCATCTCGAGTATCGGAATTAACAGAAAGGAACGACGTTATGGACATCAAACAAGCAGAATTTTCGCTCTCGGCCCCTTTGGTCAGCATGTGTCCCAAGGACACGAAGCCCGAGTATGCATTCATCGGACGCTCCAACGTGGGTAAGTCGAGTCTCATCAACATGCTCACCAACAACCGCAAGTTGGCCAAGACGTCCTCTACGCCCGGCAAGACGTTGCTCATTAACCACTTTATTATCAATAAGGAGTGGTATCTGGTCGACCTGCCCGGCTATGGCTTTGCCAAACGTTCGAAGAAGGAAATAGACCGCATCGACCAGATGATTCGCGGCTACATCCTGGGGCGCCAGCAGCTGATGAACGTCTTCGTGCTGGTGGACATCCGTCTGGAACCGCAGAAGATAGACCTCGAATTCATAGAGTGGCTGGGCATCTCGGGCATACCATTTTCCATTGTCTTCACCAAGGCCGACAAGCTGACGCCCAACAAGGCCCGCCAGGCTGTCGAGAGCTATAAGACGAAACTACTGGAAACATGGGAGGAACTGCCCCCCATCTTCGTCACCTCGGCGGAGAATAAAGAGGGTAGGGACGAAGTATTGAATTATATCGAAGAGATTAATGGTACCCTATCTTGACGTACAACACCTGACGAAGACGTTTGGTGCCCTGATGCTGTTTCAGGACATCAGCTTCTCCATCGGCGAGGGTCAGAAGGTAGGGCTTATAGCCAGAAACGGTACGGGCAAGTCGACGCTGCTGTCCATCCTCTCCGGAAAGGAAGGCTACGACAGCGGCGACATTGTCTTTCGCCGCGACCTGAAGATAGGCTTCCTGGAGCAGTCGCCCGTGTTCGACCCCGACGAGACGGTGCTCGACGCCTGCTTCAATCATCAGCACGAGGAGGAAAAGGTGCTGAAGGCCAAGCAGGTGCTGACACAGCTGAAGATCCGCGACCTGCAGCAGCCCATGGGACAGCTCAGCGGCGGACAGCAGAAGCGCGTGGCGCTGGCCAACGTGCTGCTTACCGAGCCTGACCTCATCATCCTGGACGAGCCTACCAACCACCTGGACCTTGAGATGATAGAATGGCTCGAGGGCTATCTGCAGCGCGGAAACCGTACGCTGCTGATGGTCACCCACGACCGCTTCTTCCTGGACCGTGTCTGTTCCGTCATCCTCGAGTTGGACGACCACACCATCTATACTTATCGCGGCAACTATGCCTATTATCTGGAGAAACGCCAGGAGCGCATCGACAACAAGCGTGCCGAGATAGCCCGTGCCAACAACCTCTACCGTACCGAACTCGAGTGGATGCGCCGCATGCCCCAGGCCCGCGGCCACAAGGCCCGCTATCGCGAGGAGGCCTTCTACGAGTTGGAGAAAGTAGCCCGCCAGCGGCTTGAGGAGCGCCAGCTACGCCTCAAGGCCTCTAATATATATATAGGTAGTAAGATTTTCGAGTGCCAGTACATCTCGAAGTCTTTCCATACCGCGGCTGCTGACGACGGCGGCGATCCCGGCGAGGTGGTCATCCTGAAAGACTTCTACTATAACTTCTCGCGCTTCGAGAAGATGGGCATCGTGGGCAACAACGGTACCGGCAAGTCGACGTTCATCAAGATGCTTTTAGGTCAGGTGCCTGTCGACCAGGGACGCATCGTCATTGGCGACACCGTGCGCTTCGGTTACTTCTCGCAGGAAGGCCTGCAATTCGATGAGCAGCAGAAGGTGATTGACGTCATTACCGACATTGCCGAATACGTGGACCTGGGCAGCGGGCGCAAGCTCTCGGCCTCCCAGCTGTTGCAGCACTTCCTCTTCACCAACGAGCAGCAGTACAACTACGTCTACAAGCTCAGCGGTGGCGAGCGACGCAAGCTCTACCTCTGTACGGTGCTGATGCGCAATCCCAACTTCCTGGTGCTCGACGAGCCTACCAACGACCTTGACATCGTGACCCTGCAGATTCTCGAGGAGTACCTGCAGGACTTCCCCGGCTGTGTTATCGTGGTCAGCCACGACCGCTATTTCATGGACAAGGTCGTCGACCACCTGCTGGTCTTCAAGGGCGACGGCGTCATCAAGGACTTCCCCGGCAACTACACCCAGTATCGTGACTGGCTGAAGACCGACGCGGGCGCTCCTGCCAGCCAGAAGGCATCGCCCTCCGACAACCGCAGCAAGGCGAAGGAATCCCCGGCGCCCACGCAGAACAAGCGCAAGCTGTCGTACAAGGAGAAGCGCGAAATGGAACAGCTCGAAGTGGACATTGCCGCCCTTGAGGCCGAGCAGAAGCAGATAGAGGCGGCGCTTTGCGGTGGCACCACGTCCGTGGACGAGATTACCGCCATGAGCAAGCGTCTGCCGCTGCTGAAGGAGGAACTCGACAGCAAGTCCATGCGCTGGCTGGAACTAAGTGAAATCTGATAATAAGACAAGCGGAGCTTGCGAAACATAAATATATAATAAGGTGATACAGCAACAATACCCCTCCCAGCTTTTGGAACGTGCCGTCCAGGAGTTCAGCAAGCTGCCCGGCATCGGTCGCAAGACGGCCCTGCGGCTGGTGCTCCATCTGCTGCGTCAGGATGCCGACGACGTGGCGCAGTTTGCCGATGCCGTGAAACGGCTGAAACAGGAGGTCAGGTATTGCCGCATCTGCCACAACATCAGCGACCACGACGTGTGTCCCATCTGTAGTGATCCACGGCGCGACACTACCACCATCTGTGTGGTGGAAAACATCCAGGACGTGATGGCGGTCGAGAACACCCAGCAGTTCAACGGGCTCTACCATGTCCTTGGCGGCATCATCTCGCCCATGGACGGCATCGGACCTTCCGACCTTGAAATCGACTCGCTGGTCCAGCGCGTCGGCGCCGGTGGGGTGCGCGAGGTCATCCTGGCCCTGAGCTCCACGATGGAGGGCGACACCACCAATTTCTACCTTTTCCGCAAGCTTGCACCCTATTCTGACGTCCGGCTGAGCATCATAGCCCGGGGCATCAGCGTGGGCGACGAGCTGGAATATACCGACGAGGTGACGCTGGGACGATCCATTCTGAACCGTACGCCTTTCGAAGGTAAGTAACCATTAAAAAATTCAACGATTATGAACGCAGAAACAATACAATTCCTGTTGACTACGCTCATGGAGCTGGCAACGCTGGTGTGCGCCTATCTGGGCGTGCGCCTGTTCAAGCGTAACAAATGGTTGCGCCTGGCATTGATTGTCGTGCCCCTGCTGCTGAATGCGCTGCTATATGCGGTCTATCGCACGACACCTTTCTTCTATCTGGGCGTCGTCCTGCTCTTATGCTTACCATTCGTATGGCCAAGAAAGTCAGCATAGTCATCGTCAGCTATAATGTCTGCAAGCTGCTCGACGAGTGCCTGCAGAGTGTCTTCAAGGCGCTGGAGGGTCTTGACGCTGAGGTCTTTGTTGTCGACAACAACTCTTCCGACGACACCGTGAAGACCCTGCTGCCCCGCTATCCCGAGGTACATTTCATCGCTAACAGCAACAATGTGGGCTTTGCCCGTGCCAACAACCAGGCCATCCGCCAGTCGCAGGCTGAGTACGTGCTGCTGCTTAATCCCGACACGGTGGTCAGCGAACCTACCATCCGCGAGACGCTCCGTTTCCTCGACGACCATCCACAGGCGGGTGGGGCAGGGGTGCGCATGCTCGACCGCCAGGGCGTTCCCGCTCCTGAGTCGCGCCGTTCCATTCCCACGCCCTGGGTTGCCATGCTCAAGATGCTGGGATTCAGCAGCCGCTACTACATGAGCCACCTGCCGTGGGACCAGCCAGGAAAAATAGAGGTCATCAGCGGTGCCTATTGCATGTTGCGCCGCAAGGCACTCGACCAGGTGGGGCTGCTCGACGAAGACTTCTTCATGTACGGTGAGGACATCGACCTGTCCTACCGCCTGCTCAAGGGCGGCTGGCAGAACTGGTACCTGCCGTTGGACATCATCCACTACAAGGGTGAGTCCACCCAGAAGTCGTCGTTCCGCTACGTCCACACCTTCTATCAGGCCATGCTCATCTTCTTCCGCAAGCACTACAGCCACCTCAGCTTCTTCTTCTCGCTACCCATCAAGGCCGCCATCTACTTGCGTGCCACGATGGCGCTGATTCATATCCTAGGCGACCGCATTCACCATTTCATCAATCCACGAAGAGACTGCCAATGAACCCCTTACCCGACATTCTTCTCAGGGCAATCGAACCTGAAGACCTCGACTTGCTGTATCGCATCGAGAACGACACCCGTCTATGGAACGTCGGCACAACCAACGTGCCTTATTCCCGCTATACCCTGCACGACTATATTGCCACCTCCAGCGACGACATCTATGCCGACCGACAGGTGCGCATGGTCATAGAGAACGGCGAGGGTACGACGGTGGGCATGGCCGACTTGGTACATTTCGAACCGCAGCATCAGCGTGCCGAGGCCGGCATCGTCATCATCGATGCATACCGGCGCCAGGGCTATGCCTCGGCGGCTCTGGCCGAACTCTCCCGCTATGCGCTCCGCGTGCTCCATCTCCACCAGCTCTATGCGGTGGTCGACGAGCGTAACAATGCCGCCCTACAGCTCTTCTTGGCCAATGGTTTCCTACAGCAGGCAAGACTCAACCATTGGCTTTTCGACGGGCGACAATACCACGATTCCTATCTCATGCAAAAAATTTTGTAAACTTTTCCCCAAAAAGTTTTGCAGATTCGAAAATTCTATGTACCTTTGCACCCGCTAAACGACAGAAGCAACCCCTGATATGGTGCGTTAGTTCAGTAGGTTAGAATGCCTGCCTGTCACGCAGGAGGTCACGAGTTCGAGTCTCGTACGCACCGCCAAGATACAGGAGCTCACAAGAATCACAATCGGTTCGGTGAGCTTTTTTTCAATAACTAAAGTATTATGAAACAAACAATTCTTGTTACTGGCGGTACAGGTTTTATTGGAAGCCACACCACCGTAGAACTGCAGAATGCAGGCTACAATGTCGTCATCGTCGACAATCTTTCCAATTCTAATGCAGGCGTCGTCGACGGCATCGAGAAAATCACGGGTCAGCGCCCCGCTTTCGAGCAGGCTGACTGCTGCGACTTCGAGGCTATGGAGCGCATCTTTGCCAAGTATCCCGACATCGAGGGTATCATCCACTTTGCTGCTAGCAAGGCCGTTGGCGAGAGTGTGGAGAAACCGTTGCTCTACTATCGCAACAACCTCACTTCCCTCATCAACCTGCTCGAGCTGATGCCCAAGTACAACGTCCGCGGCATCATTTTCTCCAGCAGCTGCACGGTCTATGGCCAGCCATCGCAGGAAAACCTGCCCGTTACCGAGGATGCTCCCATCCAGAAGGCTATGTCGCCTTATGGCAATACCAAGCAGATCAACGAGGAAATCATCCAGGACTATATCCACTCAGGCGCTCCCATCAAGAGCATCATCCTGCGCTATTTCAATCCCATTGGTGCCCATCCCTCCGCACTCATTGGCGAACTGCCAAATGGCGTACCCATGAACCTCATTCCCTTCGTCACACAGACGGCAATGGGCATCCGTGGTCAGCTGAAGATTTTTGGCAACGACTATAATACGCCCGACCATACCTGCATCCGCGACTATATTTATGTCGTCGACTTGGGCAAGGCCCACGTGCAGGCTATGGAGCGCGTACTCGACCAGCCCGAGACCGATGCCGTCGAGGTGTTCAACATCGGAACGGGTCGCGGACTCTCTACCCTTGAGGTCGTGCAGGGCTTCGAGAAGGCTACGGGCGTCAAGGTCAACTGGACCTACGCTCCGCGTCGCGAGGGTGACATCGAACAGGTCTGGGGCAATGTTGACAAGGCCAACAAGGTGCTTGGCTGGAAAGCCGACACTCCCACCGACGAAGTGCTGAGGAGTGCCTGGAAGTGGCAGCAGAAGCTGCGTGAGGACGGCATCCAGTAACCTCCTTGGCGACTACATGTTATTGATGATCTGAGTGTCGAAATGTCACTTTCCCCTGTATATATCATCGAAGAAGATAAACTCCGCCGGAATCTGGCGCTCATCCGTCGTGTGGCTGAGCGCACGGATTCTGAGTGGATTCTTGCTTTCAAGGCCTTTGCCCTCTGGAAGACGTTCCCCGTCTTCCGCGAGTATATCAGCGCCACAACGGCGAGCTCGCTCAACGAGGCCCGCTTGGCTCTTGAGGAGTTTGGGGCCAAGGCCCACACCTATTCACCGGCTTATAAGGACGACGAGTTCGACGACATCGTGCGCTGTTCGAGCCACCTGACCTTCAACTCGCTGACGCAGTACGCCCGCTTTCACCACAGGGCGGCGGCGTGCTCCCTGGGGCTGCGTGTCAATCCCGAATATTCCGAGGTCGGTACCTTGCTCTACAACCCTTGCGCGCCGGGTACCCGTTTCGGCGTAACTGCCGACAAACTGCCCGCCCAGCTGCCTGCCGACATCAGGGGCTTCCATTGTCATTGTCATTGCGAGAGCGGTTCCGACGTCTTCGAACGCACGCTCAGCCATATCGAGGAGAAATTCTCCGGCTGGTTCTCCCAGCTGGAGTGGATTAACTTCGGCGGTGGCCATTTGGTCACCCTTAGCGACTACGACATCGAGCGGCTGGTACGGCTCATGCAGGGCTTCCATCAGCGCTATCCGCACCTCAAGGTTATCTTCGAGCCTGGTAGTGCCTTTGCCTGGCAGACGGGCCCGCTGGTAGCCACTGTTGTCGATGTCGTCGAGGACAGGGGCATCCGCACCGCCATCCTTGATGTCAGCTTTACGTGCCACATGCCCGACTGTCTGGAAATGCCCTATACGCCCGAGGTCTATGCCGCTATGTCGCCAGCCTCTGCCGACTATCACAGCTTCGACAGGGGAGTGCCTTGCGACAGTCCCGACGACTCTGGTTTGGTATTCCGGTTGGGTGGAAACAGCTGCCTTTCAGGCGACTTCATGGGCTATTGGCGCTTCGGACATGCCCTACAGCCCGGTGAGACTGTTTTTTTCGACGATATGATTCATTATACTACCGTGAAAACCACCGTCTTCAACGGCGTCCAGCATCCTGCCATCGCCATGCGTCATACCGATGGCTCTCTGGAGGTGCTGCGCCGCTTCAGCTACGAAGACTACCGCGACCGCATGGACTGACAAATAGCTTATGAATTTTGGTGGAATATGAGGCAGAGCATCGACAGGTCGTCGTTGGGCTCGGCACCGGCGCGGTGGGCCTCTACTTCTGCCTTCATGGTTTCAACTACCTGACGGGCAGAGTCGAAACGGGTGTTGTTGAGGATATCGAGCAAATGGCTGTCGCCAAACTGTTCCGCTTGTTGGTTCTCGGCCTCGTTCAGGCCGTCGGAATAGATAAAGAGCATGTCACCCTGGATGCTCTCCAACTCCTCGCCCTCGAAGTCCATTCCAGACATGATGCCTAAGGGAATGTTGGGCTGCATCTGCAGCAATTCGCACTTGCCGCCGCTTGGTCCGATGACAGGCGGGTTATGTCCGCAGTTGCAGTAGGCGAGGTGACCAGAATTGATGTCCAGACAGCCGATGAACATCGTTACGAACATGCCCTGTTCGTTACTCTCGGTCAGTTCGTCGTTGATGCGCCTGGCGATCTCTGCAGGCGAAACCTTTTGTTTGGCGATGGAACGGAACAACTTGATAGCCTGAGTCATGAAGAGTGCTGCGGGTACGCCCTTGCCGCTCACGTCGCCCAGGCAGAAGTATAGCTGGCCGTCTTGTAGCAGGTAGTCGTACAAGTCGCCTCCCACCTCCTTGGCTGGGGTCATCGAGGCATGCATGTCGAGCCCCTCCAGATGCGGAAACTCGCTGGGTACCATATTCGTCTGGATGTTGTGGGCGATACGCAGTTCGCTCTCCATGCGTTCCTTCTGTGCCGACAGCAGAGCCATGCGGCGCTCCGTCCGGCGGTGGTAGACGATATAGACTATCAGGCCTATGACCAGCAACGATGCAATGGTGATGTAGAGTATGAGCTGCTGTTGCCGCGCGGCCATCTGCTCGCGTTCCTTCTCGGCCTTCAGCTCGTTTAGCTCGAAACGCTTGTTCAACTCGTTCAGCTGATGCTGGGTTTCTTTCTGCCTGACCGAATCGTTCATAGACTTGAACTCACGAAGGTCGGCCAGCGCTTCCTTGTAGCGCCCCAGCTGTTCATAGGCAATACTGCGGTTTGAGAGGGCTACGAGGTAATTGCTTGACGTCCGCGACGGGGTTAACGCCATTTTCCTGTTACAGGATGCCAGCGCCTCCTTGTAGTCGCCCTTACACTTAGCCAGGTTGAAACGCAGACTCTCGTGCCGGCTCTGGTTGATGAGGCTTCGTCCGCTGAGGTCCAGATAGTAGGAGGCGGAATCTACGGCCGCTTCGGCTTCTCGGTATTTCTTGTCGTGCATCAGGAGGGTGGCCAGCCAGTACTGGTATTCATAGTGCCAATGGGCCATTGCCCCGTTGCCATCAAGGCCTTTCTGCAGGGGATAGCGGTCGACCTCAGCTTTCCATTGCGTCAGCACAGAGTCCATCTCTTGATATTTTTCCTGCGCATTTAGTGCCATGCAGTACTTGCTGTACAAGGTGGTCTTGCTGCCGAATCCGTCAGCGGCTTGATGGATGGACAGGGCATTGCGAAAGGCATGGGTCATCTCGGCATAGTTGTCCTGTGCGGCATAAGCCTCGCCCAGAACGACATAGGCCTTTGACAGCCCGTGGTTGTTGTTGTGCGCCAAGGCCTCCTCCTGCATCTGTAGCGCCTCCTTGATGGCTACGTCGGGCTGGTTATCCCATATATAGGTCATGGCCATGATGCTCCAGATGTTATAGTAGTAGCGCCATTGGCCATGCTCCCGACAAAACGCCATCGCCCGGGGGGAATACTGGTAGACGGAGTCGTTGGCGTCGTCGTTGTAGTAGTTTTCAATTTGTAGGTAAAGGTTTTTGGCAGACTGGTCCACGGCGGTGGAATCGGCGTCAGCAGCTGATGCCGCGCCTCTGCCGTAGCGGCATGAGACGGTGAACACGGACAGCAGCAGCGCTGAGCAGAGCAAAATGGATGTCTTGGATTTCATAAGCGATAAGTCTGCCTTCAGAACCTTGGGGCCAGGACTAATAGCTGAACTCGCCGAACTCAGACTTGATGGTAAGCGAGCGCGGTCCCTCTTCGATGTGGCCAACCACCTGAGCGTCGATGTTGAACGAGCGGGCAACGTCGATGACCTGCTGGGCAACCTCGGGACGGACGTAGATTTCCATGCGGTGGCCCATGTTGAATACCTGGTACATCTCGCGCCAGTCGGTGCCGGAGCAGTCGTGGATGGCGCGGAAGAGCGGCGGTACGGGGAACATGTTGTCCTTGACGACGCGGCAATTGTCGCTGACGAAGTGGAGCACCTTGGTCTGGGCACCGCCCGTGCAATGTACCATGCCGTGGATTTCGGGGCGCAGCATGTCGAGCAGGCGCTTGATGACCGGAGCGTAGGTGCGGGTGGGGGAGAGGACAAGATGACCCATGTCGACAGGTAAACCGTCGACGGCCTCGGTGAGGCGGTACTTGCCGCTATAGACCAGCTCGTCGGGTACGGCGTGATCGTAGCTCTCGGGATAGCGTTCGGCCAGGTACTTGGCAAAGACGTCGTGGCGGGCTGAGGTCAGTCCGTTGCTGCCCATGCCTCCGTTGTAGCACTTCTCGTAGGTGGCTTGTCCGGTGGAGGACAGGCCCACGATGACGTCGCCAGGACGGATGTTGGCATTGTCGATGACGTCGGCGCGCCGCATGCGGCATGTGACGGTGGAGTCGACGATAATGGTGCGTACCAGGTCGCCCACGTCGGCCGTCTCGCCTCCGGTAGGCCAGATGCCAATGCCCATGTCGCGGAGCTCGGCCAGCAGCTCGTCTGTTCCGTTGATGATGGCTGAGATGACTTCGCCGGGGACGAGCATCTTGTTGCGCCCGATGGTCGACGACACCAGGATGTTGTCAACGGCACCTACGCAGAGCAGGTCGTCGGTGTTCATGACGATAGCGTCCTGGGCGATGCCCTTCCAGACGGAGAGGTCGCCGGTCTCGCGCCAGTACATGTAGGCCAGGCTCGACTTGGTGCCGGCACCATCGGCATGCATGATGTTGCAGTAGTCGGGGTCGCCACCGAGGATGTCGGGGATGATCTTGCAGAAGGCCTGCGGGAAGATGCCCTTGTCGATGTTCTTGATGGCGTTGTGCACGTCTTCCTTGGCGGCACTCACGCCACGTTGCATATAGCGGTTGTCGTTCATACGTGGGGGATTAGAATTTCACTTGTGGAGCTTTCTCGGCACCAGCCTCGGCCTCGAACTTGGTCATCTGCGTGAAGCCGAACATACCGGCGAGGATGTTCTTGGGGAAGGAGCGGATAACGACGTTGTACTGCTGGACAACGGCATTGAACTTGTTGCGGGCTTCGTTGATGCGGTTCTCGGTGCCTTCGAGCTGTACTTGCAGGTCGCGGAAGTTCTCGTTGGCCTTCAGGTCGGGATAGTTCTCCTGAATGGCGATGAGGCGTCCGAGTGCTGCACCCAGCTCACCCTGCGCCTGCTGATACTCCTTCAGCTTCTCAGGGGTCATGTTGGTGGGGTCGAGAGTTACCTGGGTAGCCTTTGAGCGGGCGTTGACGACACCTTCGAGTGTCTCTTTCTCGTGCGAGGCATAGCCCTTGACGGTCTCTACGAGGTTGGGGATGAGGTCTGCACGCCGCTGGTAGGCCGACTGCACGTTGGCCAGGGCGGTTGTGGCTTTTTCCTGTTCGCCCACCATTGAGTTGTAAGCACTTGCAGCCCAACCGCCAATAATGACTACGGCTGCGATGATTGCGATAAGTCCTTTGCTGATTTTCATAATTGTATAGCTTTTATTGTTTGTTTGATGATTCTGGGATTATACGGATTACCAGCGCGATGTAGCGCCGCCTCCGCCAAAGGAGCCTCCGCCGAAGGAACCTCCTCCGCCGCCGAAGCCTCCTCCACCGCTGAAGCCTCCGCCGCCACCGAAGCCGCCGCCACCTGTGAAATGGACGCCCTCGTTGACAATGAACGGATTGGAAAGCAGGGGGACGGATGACAGGAGCCCGACCCAATGGTACTTGCGGTTAAGCCTGAGGAAGAATATGGCCCAGGCAAAGTAGAAGAGCATGGTGAGTCCGACGGCTATCGCTAATTGCTCGTCTTTCTCGTCTTCGACGCTGGTGAGTGCCGACATCTGCGGCAGCTCCTTCTTCTTCAGCGTGGAATAGACGGCTTCTACCAGGTATATCATGCCGCTGTCGGGCATCTCGGCACGCATGGCCGGTACAACGTACTGCTGTTCGAGCCTGTGGCACTCGGCATCGGTGAGGTCAGCCTCGAGCGATCTGCCCGGCGACATGTTGATGCTGTGGTCCAGATAGCCTACGACGACCACCAGTCCGCGGTCATCGTAACCTACGCCATATTTATTGCCGAGGTCCTGGGCAAAGCGGAAGGGATCGTCGTTCTCGATGTGGTTGACGACAACAACAATAGATTGTATATTTAACTCTTTTTCAATGGATTGCAGAGTTACGTTCATTCGGTTTACGGCAGACTGGGAAAGCACGCTGTCGGGGTTGGACACGTATTGCGTAGCGTCCTGCAAATAAGGTATGGGGATGTTGTCAGCGTTCCAATAGGTTTCGGTTGTGGCCTCTTCATAAAAACTGTTGACAGGCGTACTTTCGAAGGAAATCAACGAGGCACTACAGTACACCATAGCCAGGAGAATGCCGGCAACGAAGACGCGGCCCCATATCTTGCGCCAGCGGGTCCATTCGGGGTGGGAGAGCTTGTAGTCGTTGAACATCTGGCGACACTTGCCGCGGTATTCGCTTGCCAATGCATCGTAGCGTCCAGAGTACTCGCGCTTGAGGCTGTTTGAGGTGAGACGCTCGACGAAGCCCAGCTGCGACTCCTCCATTTCGAAGGATTCCTCGAGGGCGCGGATGGCGTCGTTGTACTGACGTGTCAGTTGGTTGATGTTCTCGACGTAGGTGTTCATGTGCTGTTATTTGTTCTCGTGCCAGAATTCCCAGGAGGCGAAGGCCTGTAAGAGGAGCATCTCGAGCCCGTTCTTGGCCTGTGCTCCGTACTGGGCGCCCTTCTTCATGAAGAGAGTCTGGTCGGGGTTGTAGATAAGGTCGTAGAGAATGGTGTGGCTGTCCATAGCCTCATAGGGCAGTTGAGGGCATGAGTCAGTCTTGGGGTACATACCCAATGGCGTACAGTTGATAATGACGTTGTACTCCTTGACCACGTCGGGGGTGACCTCGGGATACCTGATGGTGCCTTCCTTCTCGTAGCGGCTGACAAAGACCGTCTCGAGTCCCAGATTGCGCAGCCCGTAGTCGATGGCTTTCGAGGCGCCGCCAGTTCCGAGGATGAGTGCTTTCTTGTGCCACTTCTTGTCGAGCATGGGCTCGATGCTCTTGGTAAATCCGATGACGTCGGAATTGTAGCCCTTCAGCTTGATGTTCTTGCCTTGGTGGGTTACGCGGATGACATTGACGGCTCCTATGGCACGGGCTTCAGGAGAGATGCTGTCGAGGAAGGGCAGCACCTTTTCCTTGTAAGGAATGGTGACGTTCAGGCCGCAGAGTTCGGGATTCGTGTCGAGCACCTCGGACAGGGCATCGATGGTCGGAATCTCGTAGTTCTCGTATACGGCGTCAATGTCCTCATCGTGGAACTTCTGGTTGAAGTAGCTGATGGAGAACGAGTGTCCCAGAGGGAATCCGATAAGTCCGTACTTTTCCATAATTTCTTTTCCTTAATTAATATTATTTAGTTGCAAAATAGAGTGTGCAAATGCCAAAAGTGAGCCGTCGGAAGGAAGCCTCGCGGAAGCCTGCCTTGTGGAGGATATCCACCATACGCTCGCCCTGGGGGAAGGCTTCGATGGTCTTGGTGAGATATGAGTAGGCTGCCGTGTCCTTGGAGATGAGTCGTCCGTAGATTGGCAGCACGGTGTGCGAATAGATGCTGAAGAGCTGCTTGGCGGGGAATCTGACGGGCGTGGTGAGCTCGAGGATGCAGAGGTGCCCGCCTTCGCGGAGCACGCGGCACATTTCGGACAGTCCCTTGTCGAGGTCGGCAAAGTTGCGTATGCCGAAGGCAGATGTCACGGCATCGAAGCTGCCGTCGTCGTAGGTCAGCGCCAGACAATCCTGCCGTTCGAAGGCAATCTGGCCGGAGAGTCCCTTTGCTGCTGCCTTCTGCCGTCCGATGTCCATCATGCCTTCGCTAATGTCTGTGGCTCGGATTTCGACGGGGTGCAGGGTCTCGGCAGCCTGGATGGCGAAGTCGGCAGTACCTGTGGCGATGTCGAGCAGAGTATGAGGCTGAAAAGGCTTCAGCATTTGAATGGCCTTGTGGCGCCACAGCCGGTCGATGTTCCAAGAGAGACGGTGGTTCAGGGTGTCGTAGGTGGGAGCAATGTTGTCAAACATTTGCTCCACCTGTTTTCCCTTTTCACCTGAATTATAGGGTTTTATGATCTCTTGTCCGTACATGTCACGATGCTTGAATTCGATATGCCATCCATGAAACGAGGCTGGTGCCTACTTCATGATTTTCAGATAGTCGCTGACGTTCTGCTCGATGCGCTTGGCGAGGTCGTCGCTATCAGCAGCTTTCTCGAAACGCTCGCCGGTGATATGCTCAAAGAGTTCGATGTAGCGTTCGGAAACACTTGCAGCATACTCGTCGGTAATCTCAGGCATCACCTGTCCGGGCTCGTTCATGAAGTTGTGCTCGATGAGCCATTGGCGTACGAACTCCTTAGAGAGCTGTCGCTGCGGTTCGCCGGCAGCCAGCTTGTCCTCGTAGCCCTCGGCATAGAAATAGCGTGAGGAGTCGGGGGTATGGATTTCGTCGA
>JAEEGL012232323.1_pt1 | contig 21415 bp, 7 predicted proteins | sample 9134231 | NCBI WGS metagenome assembly JAEEGL01 (sample SAMN16246548, study PRJNA631951) | gut metagenome | biome: gut microbiome; feature: rumen; material: fiber-attached | host: Bos | place: Iran: Karaj | collected 2018-10
TGGAAATAAACGGAGCGATTGCATTGTATGGTGATGGTTCTAAGGTTAATCTTCATCTGATGAAGCCATATGTAGTCGGAGGAGACTGGCAAGAACTGAGTGCTGCCGAGCTTGAAGACTATGAGATTGATAATGGTCAATATACATTTAAGCCGGATCCGACGGCTAAGATCACCTATGATAAGAAGCTTGCGGTAATACCCAAAGCAAGCCTTGATCTTATTTCTGTCTCTGGCTACACAGGCAATACGATCAAGTACAAGAGCGGATTATATCTGCTTGACGGCGATGCTCCTATCAAGGTTACCGGATATCATGATGATTCATTCTATGCATTATCTCAGACATATGAAGGTTACTTCATCGACTGGAAAGAGGCTGTATCGGAGATCGACCGTATAGGTACCAAGGAGGGCGGTAAGCCTAATTCATATGTGAAGATGGAAATCCTTAGCAATATTGGATCTGATGTTGCACCCGAAAGTGCACTGACGCTCCCGTCCAAGCCCGCGAAGGTAATGCTGTATTGCAATTATGGATATGAATTCCATACATCGAATTCTACCGTAACACTGAAGACCGATACCGTGATCGACGGATTTGGGATCTATGCATACAGCAAGAAGAACGGCGCTTACGCTTTGAGTGATGTATCATTCACGCTTGGCAGCAACCGCTTGGAAGTAATAAACAGCTTGCTGACCGGAACAGATTATGTGGGTACAGTCAAAGGAAGTACTAAGAGCAGCCTTGTCCTTAATAAGACACCGAATTTTGATGTAAGGGGCACGGTAAGCGGAGTTACAGATCTGATCATAGATGATGGACATCTCACTTGTGAAAAAGCTGTCAGTGCGGTCAACCTATCCCTGACAGATGAAACTGTTCTGGATGCCCTTAATGTAACAGTGAGTGGAATGACAACGATTAAAGAATCAGATCTTGTAGCTCATGGATCCTCCGGAAAAGACGATGGTTTCATCAGACTCAATAATCTTACGGTATTATTGGACGAAACGGATCCTTTCTGTGACGGACTGACAGCTAGACGCACCAAGAAGGGGACGGCGCCTATAACCATTACGGGAACCGTAACGGATATTGATCCGGCGACCGGAGAATCCCAGGGGCTTCTGAAAAATTCCGACAATGATGATAACCATGGCCTGATTGCAGAAGGCGAAGAACCTGTGATAGTTACCTTGTTTGAGAATGATGATGAGGATAACAGTCCTGTCAATACAGATATGACCCAGGCCGGATGGAATCTCCAGCTGATCAACGCAAAACTTGCAAGTGATAACTGGTTTGGCTGTGAGGGAGATGTCAACGATATTAATACTCGGATCGGAACCATTAAGATGAACGGTGTGATATATGCTACTCCCGTTTACAAGAATCAGAAGTACGAAAACGGTCAGCCGGTATTTGATGAAAACAACAAACCTGTTTATGAACCGGAAAAACTTGTCGTAACTGATGTTCATCTCTATACTTATGCTACTGTTGTAGATGAATCGGGCAACATCATTCCGGATAAATCCTCTGTAGAGAGTGTCACGGATCTTCCCGGTATCTATTCTGTAGCACCTGAGATCAACACGCTTAACCGCTTCAAGAAACTTGAAGACGGTAAGAATTCCAAGTTCTACGAGGACTATGAAGCCAAATGTACATACCCCATGATGGATACCCAGTGGAAGAACAATAGGCTCACACCGCTTGAGACACCTTCCAAGTGCGGTACGCTGACTCTTACCAAGCCTGAACCCGATTGGGAGCCTACAGAGTGGGGCAGCTATGACAAGAATCAAGTCACTATCCGTTTTGCCGGCCCTCTTACGCTCAAGTGTAGCCTTGTTTTTGATAATGCCATCGGTATATATGCTGCCGTAGGGTACCATAAGGACACCTGGGATACTGATTCTGACGGAAAGCCTGATATGAGCGTGACAGTTCCTGATTTCGGTCCCATCAACTGCTCACTTGGCAATTACAGCCTGACACTTGGTGAAGATACGTATATGGGATACTTCAATAATGTATCGGGAACATCCAAGTCCGCACTGATAATTGACGGCGGATCGGCCTCTGTAAAAGGTAATATTAATGCAGGCACTATCAGTATTACGGATGGACATATCATGGCGAACGGCAATGTGAGTGCCGGAATGCTTGAACTATCTACACAGGAGACGTCCTGGGCACAATTGGATTCAAAAGGAAATATCACGGTTACGGATATCAAGGCTGTTTCTCCTAATAATGTCTGGATCAGGAAACAGCTGGATAAAACAATGACTGTTAACGGCAATGTATCAGTTGTGGATGAAAACGGTGATCCCTACGACGGCGATATAAACGTTACCGTTGCGGATGTACAGACATTGGATCCCGGTACTCCGATACTTACTTTAAAGTATCCGACGCAGGATAACGTGTCTAAATTTGCGGTTTCATCCGATTATACAGATGGCGAAGGAACAGGACATTCTGTTTTCTATGCATCTTACTTAAACGGCAACAAATTGGTCAGCGGACAGCAATACTGATCCATTTACCTGCTGATATGACTTAAAACTACCCTCCGGCTTCGCTTATGCGGGGCCGGAGATTTTTTTTGCCATGCGATGAGGATTATCCCAACGAAATTTAAGATTGAGGTTGTTTTCATGTGTCGTATCTTATAAAATGATAATCAAAGTATAAAAATGATATAATGTGGAATAATACCCTCATCGAACTGTTCGGTGAATTAATACGGGTTATCTATAATTTCAATTATTTTTTCCAAGGGGGAACTACGGTGATGTAACCGTAACGGTTAACTGAATTTCACAAAGGAGGTAGCAATGAAGAAGAATAGGTTGAGAAACCTGCTTTATGTGCTTTTGGCTTTTGGGATTTGCATTGGGATACTCATGCCGACCGTACCGGTCTATGCAGCGGCTGATACCATCGATGGATATGTGATGGATGCTGAGACGCTGTCCGACGGAACGATCGGTATTTTATTTATACGCGGAGGCAGCAGCAGCGAAGGAGTAATAAGCGGCAGCGGAACGCTGTGGTATGCCGTTTATGATCCCTCGGGCAGATGGACGGAGACACCTGTTATCAGTGACGAAACCGTTGCCAAGGAAGCCGCACTGGCAATCCATGACGATGTTGCGCATATAGCCTATACAACTGCAGATGACAAGATTGCCTATACATATCAGACAGATACGGGATGGGCGGAAGCGACGGTGATCGAGTCTAATAATTGTTATGAGACTTTAGGGACTCTTTATGCTCCGGATATAGTGATTGGAACTGATGACTCCGTGCACATTTCTTATTTTGATACAAAAGGGGGAGAATGTGAGGACGGAGCCGGTTATCCGGATGTCATGCATGCACTTGTCGGTGAAACTGTAGAAAAAACAGTTCTTTGCGATGGGTGGGGCTGGTTTTCAAGTCCTGACGGAAACAGGCTGTATCCTCTTTCCCCGGATAAGATAACTCAGACAGACTCGGAATATATAGTTGCTTATAGTATGCTTTATTGGGAAAGGTATTATGGCGGGTCTGATACTTCGTATTATGTGGATTTCAAGCCTCTTTCCGGTGATGCCATAGAATTGAATGATGACTGGAAGCAATATAAGGTGTACGAAGCCTGTGCTTACGGCTCTACGGCTTATGTTCTCGGATATGGCCGTGGACGTTATGCAGTGATTCAATGTTCCGGCGGGGGAGTAAGCGTAGCAGAAAACTACAACAGTGATGCAGTCGGTAACTATGCCGCCGACATGACATTAGATGACGATGGCTATATCTATTACGCAGCCGCATCCGGCAGTAATATTCTTTTCCATCAAAACGGAACTCCTGTTACCGGAACTCTTGAGAATTCTATTCATAGCAATCACAACAAACTCGCCACAGTTCTCTCTGATGGTGTGCAGTATGCGATCTACACGAATACGGAGGGGAAGATCGTTGTTGCAAATCCTGACGGAGAGGATGTCAATGAAGTTCTTCCGATAGGAAAAGAACCTGAAGATGCTTCAACAGTTGATTTTACCGCAACGGGATACGACACCGGTATTGTTTCCGGACTGGTTGTGGGTGAGCCTTATACGATTCAGTTTGATGATGATGAGGCTGTAGAGATCACGCCTGAAGATGCAGAATATGAACTGACGGATATTGTTCTGACTTCTCCTGATGAGTCGACACCTGCTTCAACTATACTTACCGTTATAAAAAAGGCAACGAATGAAGATACCATGGCCGATTCGGTTCCTCGGACATTTACGATCACAAGAGCGGATACTCCGGATCTTGAAGCCATGCAGCCGGCAGAGATTGACGGAACGGGCTCGATTCCGACAACCGAATACCACGAATACACTACCGATGATCCTTCAGATGAGGACACTGAATGGATTGCATGTTTGGGTGAATTATCAGATTTGGAGCCCGGAACCTATTATGTGCGGGTTGCGGCAGCAGGAACCGTACTTACATCCGATCCACAGGAGATCGAGATTGTGGAATACGATCCACCGAAGGAAACGACGCCGAGTGTGACTTTCACTGCAACCGGAACATCTACCGCTACTTTGAGCGGACTGTCGGGAAGTGCGGATGATCAGTATACCCTGTCCGGTATCGCACTTGGAGAAGCAAGTCCTTATACTGTTGATGGTACAGTGACTGAATTGACCGGTCTTGAGCCCGGAACTCTTTCGATCATTAAAAACGGTAATCTGATCACGACGATCGATTCTGATGCGCAGACGATCACGATCACGCGTGCTCAGGCGACAGTTCCGACCTATACACATCCGACAGAAAGCGGTGAGAACGGATTGATCGAAACCGATGCGACATATGAGTACACTACCACAGATCCGGGAGATGATCCGGATGTGGATGGTGTTGAATGGACCGCCTGCACAGGCGCATTACCGGTTCCGGAGGGGACATACTATCTCCGAATAAAGGCAGACGGTACGGCATTGGCATCAGAAACCCGTTCGATCACTTTGATAGTGCCTTCATATTACATATATGATGGCGATAACAATGAGATCGGTGCCTATAGGGAATGGTCGGAAGTGACCGAAGTGATCACTTCAACCGATAACAGTGGAACTGTATTGAAGGTTAAGATCGCTGAGGATTTGGATGCTCTTAATAATTTCAAGTTCCCTAAGTCTGCTAAATCCATAACATTTGTCGGCGCAGTGCCTGACGATGGGGACACAGTTCCTGCTACTGTCAAATACTCAGGGGATCTTACCCTTACCTGTGATACAACCTTTGAAGATCTGTATTTTGAGCATGTGGATGCAAACGGTATATCAACAGGCGCGTACAGCCCGGTAACACTGAATATGGCGGGTAACAATCTGACATTTGCGGGAGACGCAGTTGTGTTTGATACGCCTTTGAACATCAATGATGCTTCCAAGAAGGGAACGGTTAAGTTTTCAGAGTCGACATCTGTTCGCGCATGCGGTGCAGATAATGAAGCGTTATCCGAGTTTGGAGATCCGAGAATCGAAGACCCGGATAAGACACTGGCTGTCATAGAAGGTTCCATCACCAATGTTGCGGCGGTTGATCTGGGCACACCGCTTGCTTTATCAGACTATCCTGCCAAAGCAGATAATACCGCGTTTACTTCTCCTGTACTGACAACGACGAGTCTGGTTTCCAGATATCCGGTAGAAGTGACCTCACGAAATGCCATTGCGGTACTGAACGATGATAACGCGTCAGACGGCGCCAAGACGGCTGCTCAGGCGGCGATAGGAAAGGCTTCTGCTACCATACAGAACCTGACATTGCTGGAAGGAACGACAAACTTTATAAGCTCAGGTATCATAAATGTTACAGATGCAAAACTGTATGCAGAGTCCAAAATAAAAGGTGTGACGATCCAGATAACGGATCTGACGTTGTCCGGTAGTGATATCACTATCGATCCGACGGCGAATATGACCGTAACCGGAACTGCTTACATACAGGCACTTTCCGAAGTTGAGATTTCAGGAAACGCGACACTGAAGAATATTTACATCATCAATGATACAGATTCCAAACTTGATGCATTCATAGCACACCCCGTTCTTGCGGAAGGAGCGACGTTTGCAATAAACGGAACTGTCACAGCCGGACATGCCGGTGACAAACTTAAGATCGGACTGTCAGATGAGAATGGCGATCTTCTGGATATTGAATCCAGGCAGCTTTTGTATACCACAACGCAAAAGACCATAAGCGGACTGATCGTTCCATGGCTGCCCGGTGAAAGTGTATCTCCTTATACAGCCACATTTATAGAGACCGGATCTCCCAATAAAGTCTATGCCGGACGTCCTTCGTTCTGCCTGTATGACGGCGATGACAATGAGATAGGTATCTATGAAAACTGGGCGGATGCGGCCAATTTGATCGCCTCCACCAATAACAGTGATGCGGTACTGAAGGTAAAGATCACGGAAGATGTGGCGGTATTTAATAACTTCAAATTCCCCAAAGCTGCCAAATCCATATTGTTCATGGGTGAAGTTCCTGATGCTGGAGATACGGTTCCTGCCAGGATTCAGTATTCAGGCAACATTTCGCTTACCTGCGATACGGTATTTGAAGACCTGATCTTTGAACAGGTAGATGCGCGTGGCGTTTCCACAGGTCCTTATAAGCCGATGACCATCAACATGGCAGGCCACAACCTGACATTTGGCGGAAGCACGGTTGCATTTGACACTCCTGTTAATATCAATGATTCGGCCAAGAAGGGAACGCTTTCATTTGCGGAAGACGTTGTAGTCGATGCATATGGAGATAACAACGAGGCTGAGGCTGCCTACAGCGAGGTCACCGACAGAGCAGTACTTGCAGGTTCGATCACCAATGTATTTGCAGTGGATACTCCCGATGCATATGCGCTGGTACTGGTTGACTATCCTTCCAATGCGGCAAATACCTCGTTTGCGGTTCCTACGCTGACGGCAACCGGCATGGTTACCGATACAACTATCGAACTGATTACGCTTAATGCCGGTGCCCGGCTGAATGATGCTGATACATCTGTTCAGAAAGCTGCGCAGAAAGCAAACGGAAATACATCTGTCACCGTTCAGGATCTGCGCATGCGTGGCGATGCAATGAATGCTTTAAACGCGGGAACGGTTAAGGTTACAAATGCATATCTGTATGGAGCAGCAGGATTAAACGGTAATTCGATCCAGATCACGAACCTGTCACTGTTTGGAGAAAATACGATTTATGCTGTCAACACTATGAGTGTTACGGGTACATTGACCAGTTATACCGAGGACGCAACGATCATAACCAACCGTGATCCTTCAGGCAAAAAAGCAGGCTTAAACATCTCAGGCACGGTGGTACTTGCAGATCCCGCAGACATGATCACGATCCGTATGGGAGAACAAAATCCGATGTTCCAACAGGCCATCGGAGCCGAAGAGCCCGAATTGATCGGATACTCATATGAAGCTGTTTACGGAGGATATGATCTAGATCCGGTGCTTGGTTATACCGGTCTTCTTCTGGATGCCAAGAGTGCTGATGTGAGCAAATTTAAGCTTGCAAGAGAGAATCAGCATAAATCCAATGAAACCTTTGAGATTCAGATTACCAGCCAAGACCCTTATACGACAGTCGAAACCGGTACAGTCCGCGGCGAATACAGCGATTCCAACACCGGTGGCTATATCCTTGTTAAAAAGGGTACGGGAATCTATGTATTCTATGGTGATGATATCGTTGTGGATGTTCGTGATGCTTCCGCTGAGAACATCGGATACTATGTCTCCTGGGCAGAAGCCGTATCTGCGGTTAATGCCCGTAAGGATAAGCAGGTATATACATTTGTGCTGCTTAAAGATGTAGGTCAGCCCGGTACAGGCAAGGCAACGGGAACCGAGAGCATCTCTCTGCCCAACGCTACATATACGAGCTCACTTGTCATCGATGGCGGAGATCATACTATTTATCAGAAATCGGCCGTAACAGCGTCGTATCCGATATGGTTAAAGAATGTAACCCTGACTAACGGTCTTACTGCCAATGCAGGTCTGACCGTGATCGAAGATTCTGCTGTAACCGTAAACGGAGCGCTGTCAGCCAAGAATGGTATCGTTATCGAAGCGGATTCCACGCTTACTGCAAATGGTACAGTTACCGTTAGTAAAACGCTTGTAATGGATGGAGACGCAGTGCTTGATACAAGCGCAAATAATGGTGTGGCCGTTACGATCGCGGATATAGATATTGAAGAATCAGGTAATGAGATTAAATTTGCCCGTACGGCTCCTACCGCAAAGAATCCCAATGGCGAATCCAAGTTAAAGATCACGGGTGCGATATACGGAACTGAAACAGAGAAGCTTGCACTTACTCAAGCAGGACAGGCAGCAGGCTTAACTTATGATGCGGCCAAGAACTGTAAGGTGACCCCGGGAGCGGCTAACCTTATCGCTTCGATTGGCACCGTTCCTACCGGTTCGATCAGTTTCACGCAGATATACAGCAATGAAGTAGAAACACAGGGTACCGAATTTGTCACAGTTAAGCAGGGCGGTAATCTGTATCTGGTAAAGAAACAGGTTGAGGTTGAGGGAGAAAGTGCAGTAGTTCCGGCTCCGTTTAACACATCCATCGTGAACCTGTCTGCAACGATCCAGATGCCTGACAGCACATACAGGTCACATGTATCCGATTATCTTGACTGGGCTGAGATGGTCAAGGAGATCAATAACATCAATATGCCTGCGACCGAGTATCAGGTTAATCTTCTTGAGTATGCTCCGGATGAACGTGGTATCAAGGATACGGTTCTTACTGATACAAATGCGATCGGAGCTCTGTCCCTTCCGGGTGTCAACAAAGCATCCAAACTGACAGTTACTTATTCCGGAACTGAAGTTACCGCAGTAATATATGTTACCGGTAATATTTCGGGATATGGACAGATCGTATTCGAAGATGTTCAGCTTCTGCCGGTCAAGGGAGGCAATAATGACATTCGTGTTAACTGCGGTATCACTGTCAGCAAGAATACCGCCAAAGGTCTCATCCCTGTCACGGGACTGACGGTATCATATGGCGATTATGACAACGATCCGTCCACAAAAATGCCGTTGATCTTTATTAGCCCTTATGATCAGGCGATTTACCAGCTGACTTCATTCAAGGGTGGAGACCTGACGCTGACGAACGCATCGGTTACCACAACATCATCAAGCACGATTAATAAGCTGAGTCTTAAGAACTCGGATTATAACGCTTATGCACAGGCAACCATAACCGATGTTGAAGTACAAGATGAAGCAGGAGAGGAAAGCTTTGTTACAGCAACACTTAACACGTCCAAACCTCCGCTTCCTCAATTCACAATTAATGGTGCGGTCACCGGTAAACTTTATGTGAAATTGATTTCTTATGACAAGACCAACAAGGTATATGTTGAGAAGAGTGCAAATGAAATCCTGGGTACAGGTGCTCAGCCGCTTGCTCTTATCCAGGCTCCGAAGGCGCTTGCAAGTAGTATCGTTGCATATAAGCTTAAGGGTACGGATGGCATAGTGTCCTATCAGGATACAAAGAAATACATATACAATGCCAATGATGCGGCCATGCTCATCAAAGTATATGCAAAGAAGTACAACGAAGATCCTGAAGCCTGGAAAGTATTTTCATATGCAAGAAGCTGGAACGAAGCAGTGACAGCAATCAATAACGCCAATGCAGGTACTGACTGGGAGTACAACATCGTATTCATGCAGCCGGGCGTATGGCAGGCCAATGATATTTATGACGGTGAGGGCGATACAGGATATCAGAACGACAGTACCAAGACACTGGCAGCGCTTACTTATCCCAAGGCCACCGCAGCATGCAAGATCAGCGTGGATGTGGCAGACAAAGTTGTGAATGCGGGTGAACCTGCTGAACCTATCGATGTTACGCTCATCTTTAATGGCAAATTTGCGCCGCTGACAGACTTTGAAGTCAAGGATCTGACCGTCACGGGAAGCGTAAAAGACAATAACAGTAAGTGTTATATTCCTTCCGACAGTATCAATCTGACTATAGCTAAGGGTAAGAAAGTCATCTTTGCAGACGGTTCGAATTCCGTTTTGGTTTCAGGCACACCGATTACAAGGTTTGATGCGATCTCGGGTTCCGGCGGAGAACTTTTGCTTAAGCAGACTCCTGCTATCGATAAGAATGTAATTGAGGTCAATGGAAAGACCGATTTGGGTACGCTCTCATTAACCAACGGTAATGTGCTTCTTGCGCAAAATACCGTTACAGCAGCCAATATCCTTGTTGACGGAGATAATTCTATCTTAGCTCGCGGTACCGGCGCAGCAGGCGCAGTTAAGATCACAGACATCAGAGGAATCACAGCTGATAATGAGGACAGTTACCATGTAAACAACAGCAATAATGACGAACTGTCTGTCAAGTATTCACAGAGATTAAGCGGCAGGACGTATATCACTAATCTTGAAGTCAACGGACTGATCGAAGATGTCGGTTTAACTCTTCATCTTATGTATCCGAAGCCGACGCAGGATAATAAGTGGTACGGATTTACCCAGAACATGCTCGAGATCATGCAGCTTGATGATGTGAAGGAGATTACATGCACCAATGATCTGGGCGAAGGTTTTGGTGAGATCGTGATGGACAAGAAGATTGCTGCAATGCCTAAGGCAAGCCTTGAGAATGTTAAGATAGCGTCCTATGGGGAAGAGGATAAGGAAGCGGTTGTAAATAGTGAGGAATACGAGTGGGAATCATATTCTACGACTATCGTGAAGTATAAAGGTGGTCTGTATGTGAACGGCGGAACCTACTCCGTCATAGTTGAGGGTTACGCAAATGGCTTTGAAGAAAGTGACGAAAATCCGGTGACATATAAAGGGGAATTCCTTGATTGGAAGGAAGCTGTCTCAGAAATCGATCGTATCGGATCAACGCAGGCAGGTAAACCCAATTCATATGTGATGATAGATATCTGTGATGACATCGGTACTGCATCCTCTCCTGTAGCATTTACGCTTCCGTCCAAAGCCGCCAAACTTTATCTTTTCCGAGATGGAGACCAGGACTTCTACACATCAAGTACTACAATAACGCTTAAGACAGATACCGTAATTGATGATTTCGGTATATACGCGGGTTCCATGAAAAACGGCGAATTTAAGCCTAAGACCATATCATTCTCACTTGGCAGTCATTCAATGGAAATGCTGTATTGTATAGAAACTGAAAACGCTGACGGTGAGGATTATCATTTCGGTTCGGTCAAAGGAAGTGCCGGGAGCAGTCTGACCCTTGTGGAAGATGCAACATATAACTATTTTGATGACGGAGTAAGCGGTGTGACGGATCTGTACGTTGAATATGCGGATTTGGTGTCAAATAAGGGCGTAAGCGTGACAAATGCACATCTTTATATGGGAGGTATCTATGCCCTTAATGAAACTGTAAGCGGTACTCTTACACTTGATCAGAGCTATGTCTATGCTTACGGAACCGATAAGAAGAATGACGGTTTTATCAAGCTAAACAACATGATCGTCAAGTCTAATCCCAACATGATGACCGGTGATATATACCGCTATAATACTCTGTGCGCAAGACAGAATGCCAACGGTACTGCTCCGATCACCATTTCGGGAACAGTTACCGACGTGGTAAACGGAGTATCTGCCGGTATACTTAAGGACGCGGGCAATACAGATAACCATGGCCTGATCGCCGAAGGAAAGGAACCTGTGAAGATAATACTCAAAGCAAACGACGGCAGTGGTGATGTGGATATGACGCAGCCCGGATGGAATCTCCAACTGGTCAATGCAAAGCTTGCAAGCGATAACTGGTTTGGATGCGAGGGAGATGTCAACGACACTGATACCCGGATCGGAACCATTAAGATGAACGGTGTGATATATGCTACTCCCGTTTACAAGAATCAGAAGTACGAAAACGGTCAGCCGGTATTTGATGAAAACAACCAACCTGTTTATGAACCGGAAAAACTTGCCGTAACTGATGTTCATCTCTATACGTATGCTACTGTTGTAGATGAATCGGGTAACATCATTCCGGACAGATCCTTTGTAGAGAGTGTCACGGATCTTCCCGGCATTTATTCTGTAGCACCTGAGATCAATACGCTTAACCGCTTCAAGAAACTCGAAGACGGCAGGAATTCCAAGTTCTATGAGGATTACGAGGCTAAGTGTACATATAGTCTGATGGATACTCAGTGGAAGAACGGTAAACTCTCAACACTTGAGACTCCGTCAAAGTGCGGTACTCTGACTCTTACCAAGCCTGAGCCTGAGTGGGTGGATACAGGTTATGGTGAATATGACAAGAATCACGTCACTATCCGGTTTGCAGGACCTCTTTCACTCAAATGTAACCTTGTCATTGATAACGCTCTTTCCTTATGGCCGGTTACCGGATATCATAAAGCGAATTATGGGGACTTGGATGGAGATGGCAAAGATGACATGGTTACTGAGCCGGAATACGGAAATACCAATTGCTCGCTTGGTAACTTCAGTCTGACATTCAGGGATACGTATTTTAGTAGTTTCAACAATGTCACAGGAACATCAGGATCACATCTGAAACTTGTTGATAGCTGCTTGGCTAATGCTGTCAATGTTAATGTGGGTAATCTTGATCTTATGGTTGACGATAACGACAGCGATTATGGATGTAGTCTGTTTTTGGATGGAAACCTTACTGTAAACAACATCAATGTATATTATAGCGAATATGGTACCCCGAGCATTAGAAAGAGCATTAACAAATCGATGACAGTAAATGGCGCTATAAACGTGTTTGATGATCCGGGAGATGGAAGAACCGGATATCTGGAGATTTGGACAATGGATTCGGCAACTCTGGATCCGGGAACAGTCATCGCAACGTTTAAAAATCCCGATCCTGCCATACCTGATATTGTTGCACCATATGTACTGGTGAAGCATTATGACGAAGAAACAGGAGCATTCCTGTATTCTGAGGGTTGTAGGTATAACGGCTACCTAAATGGAAACAAACTTGTTAGTGGGCAGCTGTATGAGAATGATTAATAGTTAATGCTTCTGCGATAACATACGAACATCCCCGGCTTCACTTATGTGAGGCCGGGGGCGTTTTTCTGTCTCGATCCTGCCTCTGCGGATTTATTTATGGTTGATAACCCCCTCTTTATTAGAGTAAAATATATTCTGTATAAACAGGCGCTTTTGCCGTTTAAATCAATTATTAAAACGGAGAATGATTATGAGCAGACAGCTTAGATTAAGAAGGATAAGCGGCGTTCCGGATGACTCTGTACGTAACTATGAGGTCCGTCACAGAGAGGTCGCAAGGCGAGCAGCGGCAGCGGGCATGGTTCTTTTGCGCAACGACAATGATCTTTTGCCGTTGGAAAAAGGATCTGCAGTGGCTCTATACGGTTCCGGGGCAACGCACTATATCAAGGGCGGCACCGGTTCAGGAGATGTCAACCAGCGTGAGTGCGTCAGCATCGTGGACGGCATGAGAAATGCGGGCTTTAAGATCGCAAATGAAGACTGGCTGGCCGATTATGAAGAAGTTTATCAGGCTGAAAGGCTTAAATGGCGTGATTATGTATTGGGACGTGATAAAGAGCCCGATTCTCCCGGAATGTTTGAACTGTATGCATCCAATCCGATGGTGCGCCCTGCGGGACGTGATCCTGAGGCAACGGAAGCGGATGTGGCGATATATGTTCTTTGCCGCACGTCGGGAGAGGGCGCAGACAGAAAAAACGCGCCCGGAGATTTTCTTTTGACCGATGAGGAATACGCTTTTATCGGCAGGATGTGCAATGTCTATGAACATGTGGTGCTGGTCATCAATGCCGGCGGTCTCATCGATATGTCTTTTGTCGATGATTTTGCCAATATCGAGGGGATCATATATATGTCCCAGCCCGGAATGGAAGGCGGAAGCGCGCTGGCAGACGTACTGTCGGGTGATGTGACTCCTTCCGGCAAACTTACGGATTCATGGGCTTATTCATATGAAGATTATCCTTATGCCAAGGAGTTTTCGACTAACGGAGCATCCCTTGAATATGCTGCATATCATGAAGGAATATATGTTGGCTACAGATACTTTGACAGTTTCCACAAGTCCGTAAGATACGGCTTTGGATTCGGACTCTCATATACAAAGTTTGAGATCACGACCGGCGCCATCGAAGTTTCGGGCCGCGCTTCAACCGAACCTTACGTTGTCGTACGCGTAAACGTTAAGAATATCGGCGAGAAGTATTCCGGACGTGAAGTCGTTCAGATCTATGTATCCTGTCCCGACGGAAGGCTTGAAAAAGAATTCAGGCGTCTGGTTGCATTTGCCAAAACAGAAGTACTTCCGCCCGGCGCTTCGCAGGTTCTCGAGATCGGTTTCCCGATGGACCAGCTGACCTCATACAGTGAAGAAGAACCCGGATTCATCCTGGAAGAGGGTTACTACGGAATCTGGATAGGATCAAGTCTCGGAGACAGCAAGCTTCGCGGAATGCTCAGGATGGACAACAGCATCGTCGTGACTTCGACAGACAGGATATGCCCTGTCAACAGATCGTTTTCCGAACTGCATTCACCCGATGCGAACCGCGTGACCAGATATAAATCATGGGTTGAAAAAGGCAAAGCCGCGCAGATTCCGATCATCAATGTTTCGGACGCTTTTGTCTTCACCCAGACCATAGAATACGGAGCTGACGACAGAGTTAATCCCGAAGCCATGGCGCTTGCCGAATCGCTTGACATGGATGAACTCATACGTATGACCACCGGTGAGCCTTCGCTTGCAGAGATGGCGACCGAGGATCCTTCACGTGCGGAAGGCGCAGCAAACAGCGAGATAGGATCGGCCGGAATGTCGGTTCCCGGTTCTGCTGCCGAAACTTCGACCGCGTGCCTGTCCAGAGGTATAGGCTCAATGGTATTGTCGGACGGCCCGGCGGGCTTAAGGCTTGATGACCGCTATTTCATATCGCCTGACGGCAAGATCCATCAGCGTCCTTTCATGGAAAAAGTCGAAAATGGTCTTTTCATGGATCATGAGCCTGAGAGCAGGGAAGGATGCACGGAATATTATCAGTATTGTACCGCATTCCCGGTCGGCACTTCCCTTGCGCAGAGCTGGGATCCCGTTTTGATCGAGAGCGTCGGCAAAGCAGTTGCCGAAGAGATGATGGAATTCCAGACATCGCTCTGGCTTGCGCCAGGCATGAACATACACAGAAATCCCCTGTGCGGAAGAAACTTTGAATACTATTCGGAGGATCCCGTCCTTACCGGTATCATGGCTGCCGCAATGACCAGAGGCGTTCAGAGCAAAGGCGGATGCGGAACCACGATCAAGCATTTTGCATGCAACAATCAGGAAGCCAACAGGATGCACTGCGATTCACGCGTACACGAAAGAGCTTTAAGAGAGATCTACCTTAAAGGTTTTGAGATATGCGTTAAAGCTGCCCAGCCCATGTCAGTCATGACCAGCTACAATCTCATCAACGGCGTTCATACTGCAAACAGCTATGACCTGTGTACGAGAGTGCTTCGTGACGAGTGGGGATTTGAAGGTATCATAATGACCGACTGGACCACGACGGAGCATGGCGACGACTGTACCGCGGCAGGCTGTATGAGAGCGGGCAACGACCTGATATGCCCCGGCAATCCCAAAGATCATGCGAATATCCGCTCCGAACTCATAGACGGAATGCTCACTCAGGACGAGATCAGGGTTTGCGTGGCCAGACTCATAGGGATCATATGGCAGTCCAATGCTTATCTGGATGTTCCTTCATATACGGAGCAGTTCCTCGGCAAACTCCGCAACTATATCGCAGTTGATATGGGAGAGGTACAGTGACTCTTTACGAAAGCTTAAGGAGTCTTGATGAAAGCGATATGCTTCCTCTGCATATGCCGGGACACAAAAGGAGCGATCTGATCCCGTCGATGCGTGATGTTTATTCGATCGACATCACCGAGATAGACGGTTTTGATGATCTGCATGATCCGACCGGCATGATCGCCGATATGCAGAGCGGTTATGCAAGTCACTACGGCGCAGACAGAGCGTGGCTTTCGGTAAACGGTTCGACCGCTGCGGTTGAAGCTGCGATCATGGCGGCCTGCAGGAGCGGGGATAAAATGATCATCTCCCGCGGCTCGCACAGATCCGTGTACTATGCGGCGGCTATGGGACATCTTGAACCTGTATATATTCCGCAGAGCGCCGATCCGGAGACGGGTATTCTTTTTCCTCCTGCAAAAGAGGATGTAGAGAGGGCATGCGCAGAGCATCCGGATGCAAAAGCCGTTGTTATCACATCGCCCACATATGAAGGGCTGATCGCCGATACCGAAGCAATAGCGCAGATCGTGCATTCCCATGGAATGATACTGATATGCGACGCGGCACACGGAGCGCATCTCCAACCGGGAGGCGCAGACATAGCGGCAGTAAGCCTTCACAAGATGCTTCCCGCGCCCACTCAGACTGCTCTTCTTCTTTTGAAAAAAGAATATGCAGACGAGGCGGTTACTGAGCGCCTTGACAGATACATGCACATGCTTCAGACATCGTCACCGTCCTATGTTTTGATGGCGGGCGCAGGCGAATGCCTTGAGTATTTGAAAAATGGATTTGCCGATGATGACCGGAGAGTGCGTGGACTGGCTGAAAAGTTCAGAAATGAAGTCCGGAACTTAAAGCATATATGTGTTAAGGGGGCGGCAGTATCTGATATTGGCGAAGGCATCGCCGCAATCGATCCATATAAAATTGTCATCTCATCCGCGGATACTTCGGTGGACGGACGAGACCTTTATTTGGGACTTCTGAATAAGTATAATATACAGTGTGAGATGTGTTCATACAGATATGCACTCGCACTGTTTAGTGTGGCTGATGATGAGTCGTCTTTTGACAGATTAAGAGATGCGCTCATCGAAATGGATGCAGAAGTTGAGGCAGGGGGATCTGCAGCATCCGGTTCGGGATCCGATTCAGGCTCCGGTTCCGCTTCCGGCTCCGTGACAGCTTTGAATGCTCCGGACCGCATCCCGGGTTCGCACATTCCCGCATCCGCAATGACTCCCGCGCAGGCGCTTGATGCGGATCATGTTTATATTTCGTGGGATGATATTAAACCCGGAATGGTCAGCGCGGAGTACATATGCATATACCCGCCGGGGATACCGACCGCTGCACCGGGCGAGATCATAGATGATGAAGTGATCGCTCAGATCGCGGACGGATACAGGGCAGGATTAAAGATCACAGGAATAAGGGACGGACGTGTGGCAGTTGTCACCCCGTTTTGACGGATAGAAGACAGATATGAATAAACTGATATGCCTAATGGGCAAAAGCTGTACGGGTAAGGATACCATTTACAAGAGGCTTCTGGCTGACAGCGATATAAACATAAAGGAACTGATCCCATATACGACGCGCCCCATCAGGCGAAACGAGCAGTCCGGGATAGAGTACAATTTCGTTTCGGAAGACGAGTATAAGGAACTTGCTTCGGCAGGGCAGATACTCGAGGAACGCGCATACAACACGGTTCACGGGATATGGAGATACTTTACGATCCGTGATGAAGAGTTCATGGCCTCCACGGATGACTACATATATATAGGTACACTCGAAGCGTATAATAAATTATGCGAATCTCTTGGAAAAGACAATGTAGTGCCGATATATATAGAAGTAGATGATTCGATCCGCATCGACCGCGCAGTCCGCAGGGAGCACAAGCAGGCCGAGCCTAAGTTTACCGAGATGTGCCGCCGCTTTTTGGCAGATACGGAAGATTTCAGCGACGAGAGGCTTGATAAGGCGGGGATCACCAGGAGGTTTGCAAACGAGGACCTCGACAAGTGTCTTGCGGACGTCAAGGCATATATTAAGGAACAGATAAAATAGAGGGATCAGCTTGGATATCAAGATCAACCAGATTCAACAACCCATACCGGTTGAACAGACTCAGGCCGCGCAGGAGGCTGACGGGACCTTCAAGTTCACTTTGGCCAGCCGCATAGAAGAGGCCGATCTCCAGCAGGCGCTCGTTGCGATGATGGAGGAGATCGACACTCAGGGCAAGCGTCTCGCCAAGCATCATGATATCCGTGACATGAAGAAGTACCGCACGCTGGTCAAGGGATTCTTGAACGAGATCGTCACTAGATCGCATTCTTTTTCAAGAGAGAATTTCCTGGACCGCAAGGGACGCCACCGCGTGTACGGCATCATCAGGCTCGTGGATGAGAACCTGGATGCTCTCGCGCAGGAACTGGTCAAAGAGGAAAAAGACCACCTCGCCATCCTTGCGAAGATCGGTGAGATCAGAGGTTTGCTTTTGGATATATTCACTTAAACTGCAGAGGTATTTAAATGGCTGGATTTGACAGTATCATAGGTCAGGAACAGATACGGGACCACATGGCGGGCGCTATAGAGAGCGGTCATGTCGGACATGCTTATATCATCAACGGTGAAAGATCGAGCGGCAAAGAGTATATCGCTAATCTTTTTGCCAAAGCGCTTCAGTGCAAGGGTGAGGGAGTCAAGCCGTGCGGAGTGTGTCCTTCATGCATTAAGGCTGCCGATGACAATCATCCCGACATCATTCATGTGACTCACGAAAAACCCGGAAGCATCGGAGTTGATGACATACGCGATCAGATCAATTCGGATATCATGATCAAACCGTATGAGTCTGACTGGAAAGTCTATATATGCAACGAGGCAGAGAAGATGACACCTCAGGCACAGAACGCTCTGCTCAAGACTTTGGAAGAGCCGCCGGCATATGGCGTGATCCTTCTTTTGACCACATCGACAGAAGCGCTGCTGCCTACGATACTCAGCCGGTGCATCACACTTAACATGAAGCCTGTCAAGGATTCCCAGATGAGGAAATACTTAACGGGTGAGCTTGGCATGAGCTCGGACAAGGCCGATCTGTGCATCGCTTTTGCGCGCGGCAATGTCGGCAAGGCCAAGCTTCTCGCGCTCAGCGAGGAATTTGACAATGTCCGCAATGAAGCGCTCTCGCTTCTTCGCAATATCCGTGACATGGAGATCGCTGAGGTCGCCGGAGCCATCCGCCAGATCAGCGAGTACAAATTTGACACCACGGATTATCTCGATATAATAGCCGTATGGTACAGAGACGTGCTGTTGTTTAAGGCAACGCGTGATGCGGGCGGTCTCATATTCCATGATGAGATCCAGTACATCACAAGGGTTGCTGACAGGAGCACTTATGAAGGCATCGAGACCATAATCGATGCGATCGATACAGCCAAAAAGCGAATCAAAGCCAACGTAAACTACGATCTGGCGATGGAGCTTTTGATGCTGACCATTCAGGAAAATTCATAGATCAGGAGTATATATATGAAGACAGTAGTCGGTGTCCGCTTCAGAAATGCGGGCAAGGTTTATTTTTTTGAGCCCGGAAATTATGAGGTCAAGCGCAGTACGGGCGTGATCGTTGAGACCGCGAGAGGAATAGAATTCGGTACCTGCGTGAACGATCCTTATGAGATCGAAGAAACTCAGATAGTTTCACCGCTCAAACCGATCATGCGTATCGCATCGGAAGCAGATGTGAAGCAGGCGGCCGATAACCGCATAAAGGAAAAAGAAGCATACAAGACCTGCCAGCAAAAGATCATGGAGCACGGTCTTGAGATGAAACTCATAGACGCTGAGTACACTTTTGATAACAGCAAGGTGCTGTTCTATTTTACGGCGGACGGAAGAGTGGACTTCAGAGAGCTTGTCAAAGATCTGGCGAGCGTGTTCCGTACCCGTATCGAGTTAAGACAGGTCGGCGTCAGGGACGAGACCAAGATCCTGGGTGGAATGGGCATCTGCGGAAGACCGCTGTGCTGCCACAGTTATCTGTCCGATTTTGTTCCGGTGTCCATCAAGATGGCCAAGGAACAGAACTTAAGTTTAAATCCCTCCAAGATATCGGGCGTATGCGGCAGGCTCATGTGCTGTCTTAATAATGAAGAAGAAGTATATGAGGAGCAGAACAGAAAGCTGCCCGGCGCCGGAGATTATGTGACGACTTCGCTCGGTGAACGCGGTATCGTGCAGAGCACCAATATATTCCGAGAGACCGTGAGAGTCCTCGTGCAGAACGGTGATGAAAAAGAGTTAAAAGAATATCACGCCGACGAGATTAAATTTAAGAAGCGCCGCAAAAAAGGAAAGCTTGATCTTTCGCCTGAAGAACTTGAGCAGCTTCGTGCAATGGAGCCTGATGAGGTTGCAGAACTCACCGCGGAACTGGCCGAAGAGGATGAGATCGAAAGCGACTATGAGGAATCCATAGAAGAAGAGATAGCGGGACTCATGGACGAAGGCCCCCGCGGCGGTGAAGAAACAAGAAACGACCGTGGCGGTAACCGCGGACACAATAATAACGGCGGCCGTGACAATAACCGCGATAACAACCGTAACAACGGCGGGCGAAATAATAACGGCGGTCGTGACAATAACGGCGGCGGAAACCGCAATGATAACCGCGACCGGAATAATAACCGCGATAATAATAACGGAAACCGGAACGAAAACCGCGACAATAACAACGGCGGAAATCGGAACGACAACCGCGATGCAAACGCAGGCCGTGACAACAACGAACGCGAGAACGGCGGCGACAACAAAAACCGCAACAGAAGAAACCGAAACCGCAACAAAAAGAACCGCGGATCAAACCACGGAGGAAATAATGGCTGAGCGCATCGATGATCTTCAGCTCAGCGGACTTCGCATCATACAGGATCCCGACAGATTCTGTTTTGGAATGGACGCCGTACTTTTGTCCGGATTCATTAAGACCGGACGCGGTGATATATGTCTTGATCTGGGAACCGGCACGGGGATAATCCCTATCCTCATGTCAGCCAAGACCGAAGCCGGTCATATGACAGGTCTTGAGATCCAGCCCGAAAGCGCCGAGATGGCACGCCGGAGCGTGGAGTTAAATGATCTGTCTGACAGGATAGATATAGTTACGGGAGATATTAAAGAGGCCGCTTCTATGTTTGAAGCAGCTTCTTTTGATGTGATCACATCCAATCCGCCGTACATGATCGCAGATCACGGACTCACCAATCCCGATTCCGCGCTTGCGATCGCCAGGCACGAAGTCTGCGCAACGCTTGATGATGTGGTCAGCGCGGCTGCGCATCTGGTCAGAACGGGCGGAAGCTTCTTTATGGTACACAGGCCGTTTCGTCTTGCGGAGATCATCAGGACGTTAAGCGATCACAAGCTTGAA
>JAEEGL013850880.1_pt1 | contig 21415 bp, 20 predicted proteins | sample 9134231 | NCBI WGS metagenome assembly JAEEGL01 (sample SAMN16246548, study PRJNA631951) | gut metagenome | biome: gut microbiome; feature: rumen; material: fiber-attached | host: Bos | place: Iran: Karaj | collected 2018-10
AGCCAGAGGAAATGAAGAAGCAGTACGAGGGAGAAAACATGTATCCGCTCACGGCTGTCGTGGGAGAGGAAATCGTCGGGCATATCCTATTGAGATTCCCCTCAGAGGATAGGACGCTTGTGCGTTTTGGTTTTGTCATCGTGGACGATTCGAAACGAGGTAAAGGCTATGGCAAACAGCTATTACGTCTTGCTATCGATTATGCACAGCAGGAACTGGATGCTCAGAAGATTACCCTTGGTGTGTTTTGCGATAATCTTTCCGCCGTTGAATGCTACAAGTCTGTCGGCTTCCGCATTACAGGAGAAGATGCCTATGCGATTGACGGAGAGGAATGGAAGGGTTTTGAAATGGAAATAAAGGTATAATTTGGAAATATCCATAATTATTCGTATCTTTGCAAACAAATAAAGTATAATAATTCTGGAGGTATGGATAAAATTGTATTGATAACAGGTGCGACAAGCGGGATAGGACTCGCTTGTGCAAGGAAGTTCGCCGAGAATGGTGACAGACTGATTCTGACGGGAAGAAACGAGCAGCGACTGTCGGAGATTCGTAAGGAACTGGAGGCGAAGGGCACAAACGTGCTGACGCTGACTTTCGACGTGAGAGACCGCGAGAAGGCTGCAAAGTATATTCAGGAACTGCCCGCTGAGTGGCAGGAGATTGATGTATTGGTGAACAACGCCGGACTGGCGCTGGGACTGGAACCCGAGTATGAGGGCAGTTATGACGACTGGGAAACGATGATTGACACAAACATCAAGGGCTTGCTCACGATGACGCGTCTGGTGGTGCCTGGCATGGCGGCGCGCAATCGCGGACACATTATCAACATCGGTTCGGTTGCTGGTGATGCGGCCTATGCTGGCGGCAACGTGTATTGTGCCACGAAGGCTGCCGTAAAAGTGCTTTCCGACGGTCTGCGCATCGACGTAGCCAATACCGCTATCCGCGTGACGAACCTGAAGCCCGGACTGGTGGAGACTAATTTCAGCAACGTCCGTTTCCACGGGGACAACAATCGGGCTGCCACGGTCTACAAAGGCATCAAGCCCCTGACGGGCGACGATATTGCCGACGTTGCCGTCTATGCTGTCAATGCTCCTGAGCACGTGCAGATTGCCGAGGTGCTGATCCTGGCTACTCATCAGGCCAGCGGTAGCGTCATCGTCAGGAAATAGAAAAAACGAAGAAAGAATGATGTATAAGACCCGCTATTGGTTTAGCAGCCATCCTCGCGGACCGTTAGAGGGCTTGAGGAGAAAACTGACGTGGATATAACTGAACTTACAACTTGACGCTGGAGATGTCGACAAGTCCGTTGACAATGGCGTAGATGGTGAGGCCTGCGGGGGAATGGATTTGTAGCTTGCGGGCGATATTGCGGCGGTGGGTGATGACGGTGTTGACGGAGATGCATAGGCGGTCAGCTATCTCCTTGTTTTGCATGCCCTGTACGACGCCGATGATGACGTCGCGTTCGCGGTCGCTAAGTGCCTCGCTGGTGTCCTGTCCGCCCTTGAAGACCATCTGCGAGATGTTCTTTGAGATGTCCTCACGGTTGGTAGTGCGTTCGAGTCGCTTGATGGCGGGCGTGAAGATGTGGTCCTCGACCTCGGCGTGCTGGCGCAACCATTCCTCGTTGTTGTAGATGTCGTAGAGCGTTGCCGTGAGCTGGTTGTTACGATGTGCATCGGCTGGCAGGTACTTGATAATCATGAGTTTCAGTTCGCGCAGTTTCTTGTCCGTCTGCTCGTGGTGCTTCGAGAAGGTCTCCACGTTGTAGTCGTTCATGGGACGGCCTTCGAGCAGCGATTCCACGTATGGGAAGAGCGTCTTCTCCTCGTACTTCATGTGACGACGGATTTCCTGTGCGTACTCTTCGTAGAGTTTCATGATGAGCGTGCCCAGCGGATCATCGTCGCTGATGCTTTCCTGCAACTCGCGACGGATGAAAGGCAATTGGAAGTCGAGATAGTAGGCGTGGCTGGCTTTCAGATAGTGCAACAGTGTGGGGACATCGAGTTGGTCGTCATCCTCATAAGTGGTGATGTCGTTCAGCTGTGCGTTGACTACCGCCAGGAAAGTGTAGGTGTCCACACCGTTCATGTGGCATGTCTCGCTGACGGTCTTGTCGCCGAAACCCAGGTTAATGCCAAACGAGCCCAATGCCTGCAGCACACTGTAGTTGTCCTTGATGAGCGTTATCATCTTGTCGCCCGCTTCATACATCTTCACGTTCTTCATCTTGCGTACCTTATTTATTTTTGACGATGCAAAAGTACTCATTTTTCATGAATCGTGCAAGAGTTGCAACCGATTTCATCATTTTTAGGTATTGTGGCATTTGTTGAAAGTCCTTACCTTTGCAGCCGGAAAGAAAAGGTCCAAGGTCAAAGGTTGAAGGTCTAAGGTCAAAGGTAAAAGGTAAAGATATGAAAAGAATAGGTTTTGCATTATTAGTTTTTGTTAGTTTACAATGCTGGGCGGGCAACGACGGAGACAGCATCCGTCGGTCGCGCCTCAGCGTGGGAGGATACGGCGAGGCAGTGTTCTCGCGTAATTTCTATAGCGACCACGTCAGCCGCTACAGTCAGCCTGAGGAACACAAGGACGACCCCAGTCACGGACGTTTCGACATTCCCCATGCAGTCATCTACTTAGGTTACGACTTCGGCAAGGGCTGGACGTTCGGCACCGAGGTTGAGTTCGAACATGGAGGCAACGGCATAGCCTACGAGAAGGAAGACGAAGAAGGCGGCGAATGGGAACAGGAAACGGAGAAAGGCGGCGAGGTAGAGCTGGAACAGTTTTGGATTCAGAAGTCGTTCTCGCGTGCCGTCAACGTCCGCGCAGGCCATATCGTGGTGCCTGTCGGTCTGACCAACGCCCACCACGAGCCCCTGAGTTTCTTCACTGTCTATCGTCCTGAGGGCGAAAGCACCATCATGCCCTGCACGTGGCACCAGACGGGCGTATCGCTATGGGGCCGATACAAGGACTTCCGCTACGAGGCGCAATTCTTGGCAGGTCTGAATGCCGACAACTTCACCAACGTCGGATGGATTAAGAAAGGTCATAAGTCGCCACTGGAGTTTGACGTTGCCAACAAATACGGTGTATCCCTGCGTCTGGACAACTACACCATTCCCGGCCTGCGCATCGGACTCAGCGGATACTACGGTCACAGCATCGGCAACAGCTATCCGCGCAATGCCAACGGTGTAGATGCAGAATACAAAGGCACGGTGGTTGTCGGAGCCTTCGACTTCACGTATAAAGCCCACAACTGGATAGTTCGCGGACAGGCTGACTACGGTTATCTGGGCGACGCAGAGCAATTGAAGTATGTGTACAACCGCCTGAACTCGAAGTCGCCCTACAAACACTCGGCTTTTGTATCGAAGAATGCCTACGCTGTGGGCATTGAGGCAGGCTACGACGTGTTCTCGCAGATTGCATCTTTGCGTGCAAACAATCAGAAGCTATACGTCTTCGGCCGCTACGAGGCATATAATCCCTACGCCAGCAATACCAAGGGGACGGCCTACGACTACACTGCCGTGAAGCGTATGGCCTTTGGTGTGAATTATCATCCCATTCCGCAGATAGTCATCAAGGGCGAATACTCGAAGCGATTCCTCAAGTCGATATACAACGACGAGCCCAGCATCAATATCGGCGTGGCGTATGAGGGATTCTTCCTCTAATCGGAATTACGGAATAACGGTATAACGGAATAACGGTATAACAAAATAATGAAAAAAGAAATGAAAAAGACAATTTACTCTATGGCCGTCCTGCTGATGGGACTGGCATTCACTGCCTGCAGCAGTGACAACGACAACAATGGTGACGACAACAACCAGTTTAACATTGTGAAAACCAATCCGATTGTCGATCAAGACACCTATCCGGCAAACACAGTGGCAGCCAACTATTCGAACAAGGCGTTCGGAGAGGCAGCTATCGACGGATGCGTGGACTTGGTTGGTGAACTCGAGGCTGCCAATGCCGTCATTGCCAGCTCGAAACTCTCTGAGGACCAGGAGACGTATCTGCGCAAGACACTGGAAACGCTGGTGAGCAAGGTGATTATTCCGACCTACACGAAACTGGCAGACGAGACGGAGGCACTGGAAGGAACGCTGAACGGTCTGACTGTCAACACCATCACCCAGGCTCAGATAAACAGTGCCTGCGACGACTTCAAGCAGGCCCGTAAGTATTGGGAGCAGTCGGAGGCATTTCTGATGGGTGCTGCCAGCGACTTCGACATCGACCCCACCATCGACTCATGGCCTCTGAACCGTACGCTGTTGTTGAGCTACTTCAACAATGGCATGGACGAAGAAATGCTCGAGGATGCCACTATCTTGGGTTTCCACGCTCTGGAGTTCATCCTGTTCCGCGACGGTCAGCCTCGTAAGGTTGCCGAGTTGCAGGGCAACGACACCTACAAGAATTTCGAGAATGTCAGTGGTGCTCAGGAACTAGCATACGCCCAGACTATTTGCAAGCTGCTGAAGGAACGTTGCTTCCAGTTGCAGTGCGCTTGGGACGGTGGTGTCAACAGCAATCGCCTCAGCGTCGTGAAGGCCGCTGGTCTGGACTATCAGACGGAGAAGGGACTGTCGTATGGCGACAACCTCGTGAAGGCCGGTATCAGCGGAAGCAACAGTACGTTCTCTACCCTGAAAGCCGCTATCGCCCAGGTGTTGAGTGACGACGAGGGTTCGTGCGTGGCTATTGCCAACGAGGTGGGAACGGCCAAGATTGCCAATCCTTTCGCTGCTGGCGACGTGAGCTACGTGGAGTCGCCCTACAGCTACAACTCCATCACCGACTTCCGCGACAACATCCGCTCCATTCGTAACGTATGGTTGGGCTCTACCGACAAGACCGCCAACGACTATTCGTTCCACACCTTCTTTGCCAGCGTCAAGAGCGAGGCTGTCAACCAGACTGTGGAGAACGGCTACGTCACCGCTATCGAGGCTATCAGCAATATGCCTTCGCCCTTCGTGAAGTACTGCTGCACCATCTGGAACATCAACTTCGAGGACGACGAAGACTGGGAAACAGAAGAGTAAGTGAAAAGTGAAAAAACTATGAACAAACTATCACGTCTATTTATCGTGAGCATGCTGGCAGTTCCTATGCTGTCAGCATGTTCCGACAGTGATGACAGCGGTACGGAATTAGGACCGCTGACGCCTGACGAGCAAGCATTTGGCAAAGCAACAGGCAACTTCACTGCCGAAGAATGGTATCCTGGCGGAAAGCTGGGAACGACGGAGAAAGCCAGCTATTCGGCTCCTGCTCCGGCTGTGACCAGTCAAGTTGGGATGGAGGAAGAATTTACTGTAGGTGAAGGTTTCTTCGAGAAGCTCTACACCTTCGAGCAAGAGCCTCGCAAGGGACTGGGTCCTGCATGGGTGCGCAACTCGTGTATTGCCTGTCACCCAAGCTATGGTCACGGCAAGCGCCAGACGGAATATCGTGCCAACCAGATTGGCAACGGCTACCTGCTGGTTATCTATCATCCTGACAACAACGCCTACATCAGCGAGGTAACGGGAATGCCTCAGACACAGGCTATGGCGCCCTTCAAGGCTCCCATCAACGAGGACCTCATCAGCATCGATTGGAAGACAGTCACAGAGATGGAGAGCGGCCTGCCTATGCAGTTTGAGGACGGTGAGCAGTATGCACTAATCTATCCTGAGGTACGTATTCCGCAGGAGGCTTTCAACACCAATCCCAAGCCCACCAACTACGACGTACGCCTTGAATCGACCATTGGTGTCTATGGCACAGGTCTGCTCGATGCCATCAGAGACGAGGACATCGAGGCACAATGGAAGGCAGAATCGAAGTATGTCGAGCTGAATCCGGCCATGTGGGACAAGGAGGCTGGCAAGTTCAAGGCTTCTGCCTACTATTCCGCAGGTTATAACGACACAGGTATGTTCCACGGCGACCACGGACCATTGAAACGCTTCACCTACGCTATGACGCGCGGTACATTGCAGGACGGTGCCGGTGCCAACGCCATTTGGAACATTACCAACGTGACACGTAGTGACCGTCACTGGCTCTACAGCACACCCGCCTGGGCCAAGGCACAGAGCGAAGATGCGGAGGTCATTGCATACATCAAACAGCATGGCGCTGCTGAATCGAGCATCCTGCACCCCTACTATGCCGATGGCACAGACGAAGGTATTGCAGAACGTGTGAACGAAATCCTGAGTTGTTCGTCGATTGCCAAGAAGGAGACTTTCGACAAGTATCTGTTCTATGGCGCTCCCTATAACGGCAAAGAGGAAATGAACGACAAACAGTACTACCAGTTTATGGTTTGGCATCGCGGACTGGCTGTTCCTGCTGCACGCAACCTGAACGAGACCGACGTGCAACGAGGTAAGGAATTGTTCATGGAACTGGGTTGCGCCCAGTGTCACCGTCCCTCATGGACTACTGGTGATGACAATATGTGGATTGACGCCTCTATTAAGGCATACGCCCAAAGCATTGGGAAGGACGCCTCGAAGATGTTGCCCCGCTTTGCCAATCAGACCATCTGGCCCTATACCGATATGGTACAGCACAGATTGTTCATGAAAAACGATATCCGTACTGGCTGGTGTCGCACTACCCCACTCTGGGGTCGCGGACTGTCGCGCCAGCTGACTGGTGCTGACGATCGTCTGCACGACTGCCGTGCACGCACCATTCTGGAGGCCATTATGTGGCACGGATACTCTAAGCAATCTGACGGCTACCGCGCTACGGAGAAATTCTATCATCTGAAGAAGGCCGACCGCGACGCTGTCATCCGTTTCATTGAATCCATCTAATGAAGAGATTCATCATCGTATTTTCTTTAGCAACTGTTGTTCTCGGTATGCGTGCTGTCGGCACACTGCCAAGAGCAACAGCTGCTCATTTCTGTCAGCTATTGGTTTGCGACAACGACAATCGTGTCATGTCGCTCAACAGCTATATTCGTCTGCATCAATCTGTCACGTCCGACAGCCTCAGCGCAGAGCAGTTGTTCTGCACCTACGTTTTCAACTATGACGGCTGGCAGTCATTACGCATTTTCCCACATGCTGAAACCAAAGGCGCCATAACATGGTATGCGGCCTACGAAATACTGCCTGACGACATTGATTCCGAACACCAGAAATACATTCACGACGTCTTTCCTCGCCTCATCGCTGAAATCGAGGCAGAGAACTGGACGCAGGTCGATGCCTATATCGACAGCATACTTAAGTACCAAACCACCTTTGCCACCACATCACCTAAATCGAGTTATACACCTTACATCTTTCTCGTCCTCATGGTATTGATTATCCTTGCCCTTTTGGCTTTGATGACAAAACGGAGGGTTAAGAGTCTTATTGTATATCACAAAGGACAGAAGAAAGATGAATATGAAGCAATGGGTGGCTGACGTCATCAGCCAAACGAAGGTGACGGCAGTGCCCGTGATGACGCACCCAGGAATAGAGCAGAACGGCAACACAGTGCGTGAGGCCGTGAGCAATGGTAAGGTTCATGCTGAGGCAGTTATCAAACTGGCGGAAGCATACCGTAGCACTGCGGCCTGTACCATCATGGACCTAACTACCGAGGCTGAGGCTTTTGGTGCCGAAATTGCCTTCAGCGACGAGGCCGTTCCTGCTGTCGTGGGCCACATGCTGACAGACGCGAAGAGCATCAACGACCTGCAAGTGCCATCGCTTTCCGCTGGGCGTATTCCTCAGTATCTGAAAGCCAATCTATTGGCAGCACGTGCTATCAAGGACCGCCCAGTCTTTGCGGGTTGTATCGGGCCGTTCTCGTTGGCTGGTCGTCTTTACGACATGTCGGGCATCATGATGCTGATTTACGAGAATCCCGATGCCGCCCACACGCTGTTGGCAAAATGTACACAGTTTATAGAGAAATACTGCGAGGCACTGAAACTGACAGGAGCCAATGGTGTACTAATGGCTGAGCCCGCGGCTGGTCTTTTGTCGAACGAGGATTGCAAGACGTTCTCGTCAGCGTATGTGAAGTATATTGTGAATAAGGTACAGGACGAACACTTCATCGTCATACTACATAATTGCGGCAATACTGGGCACTGCACGGAAGCGATGGTAGAAACAGGGGCTGCAGCCTATCACTTCGGCAATAAGTGCCGGATAGAAGAGGTCATCAAGGAAGTTCCCCCGACAGCTTTGGCAATGGGTAACCTCGACCCTGTGTCACTCTTTAAGGACGGTACTCCTGCACAGATGCGTGAGGCGACGCTTGACCTGTTGGAAAAGATGCGTGAGCACCCCAACTTCGTGCTTTCCAGCGGATGCGACACTCCACCCCACACGCCCATAGAGAACATCAATGCGTTCTTCGAAGCCCTCAACGAATGGAATAAAGAAAAATGAAATATATGCAGACTTGGAAACCGAATCTTGAAGAAACAAAGAAACACTATATCGACTGGTGGAACCATAAGGGTATCATCCTGAATATGTGGGAACATTTTCAGGAAGGAGTAAAGCCCCATGCCGACATTCCTGCTCCCAAGCCCTATCGTGACTTGAACCAACGGTGGTTTGACCCGCAGTGGCGAGCAGAATACCTGGATTGGTATGTAGCACACTCGTCGCTGATGGCCGATATGTTGCCTGTAGCGAATACCCAGCTGGGACCAGGTTCACTGGCAGCCATTCTCGGTGGTGTGTTCGAAGGGGGTGAAGATACCATCTGGATTCATCCTGACCCCAACTATTCTGATGATATTGTGTTCAATCCACAGCATCCGAACTACCTGCTGCATAAGGAACTATTGAAAGCCTGTAAGGCGAAGGCACAGGGACATTATTATGTGGGCATGCCCGACTTGATGGAAGGTCTTGACGTGCTCGCAGCCATCAAGGGAACGGATAAGGTATTGCTCGATACCGTGATGCAGCCAGAGGTGCTTGAACATCAAATGCAACAGATAAACGACATCTATTTCCAAGTGTTCGACGAACTCTATGATATCATCCGCGAGGGCGACGAGATGGCGTTTTGTTATTTCTCGTCGTGGGCTCCGGGCAAGATGTCGAAGTTGCAAAGTGACATTTCGACAATGATCAGCGTAGATGACTATCGCCGTTTTGTCCAGCCGTTTATCCGCGAACAATGCCAGAAGATTGACTATACACTCTACCATCTCGACGGCGTTGGTGCGATGCATCATTTGGACGCGTTGCTGGAAATCAAGGAACTGAATGCCATCCAATGGACGCCAGGTGTGGGAGAGCCTCAGGGCGGTTCACCGAAGTGGTATGAGCTGTATCAGAAAATCATCGCTGGAGGCAAGAGCATCATGGCTTGTTGGGTGACGCTCGACGAACTGCGTCCTCTGCTAGTCTATAGCGGTGGTGACGGCGTTCATATCTAGATGTACTTCCACAATGAGCGCGTGGTGGATCAGGCGATGAAGATTGTGGATGATTTCCAAACCGCCCGCATCCTGCATCCTGCCGATATGAAGGACGATGCCGACCGCGAGGTGGAAGAAATCATCCGTCGCGTGGAATCTAGAGAGTCTAGAACATCAAGAGATTCTAGAGAATTCCCCTCCGACCGCATTCTGTTGCTCGATGGCGCGATGGGTACCATGATTCAACAGTACCATCTCGATGAGAATTGTAATGACATGCTGGTGGTGACCAAACCAGACATCATCCGCGAAATCCATCGAAAATATCTGGAGGCTGGTTCTGATATCATCGAGACCAATACCTTCAACGCCCAGCGCATCTCGTTAGGTGATTACGGATTGCAGGACCGTGTCCGTGACATCAACCTCGCAGCAGCCCGTCTAGCCCGCCAGTGTGCCGACGAATTCAGTTCGTCGGACAAGCCTCGCTTCGTGGCAGGCAGCATTGGTCCAACCAGTCGCACGACATCTGTTGCGACGAGTGGAGAGCCTCTTGATGAACAAGTGCTTCGCGAGGCCTACAAAGAACAGATTCAGGCTTTGGCAGATGGTGGTGTGGATGCTTTGCTCATCGAGACCATCTTCGATGTCCGCAATGCCGAGATAGCCATCGAGGCTGTTCAGGAAGTGGCTCCCGCATTGCCTATCATGCTGAGTTTCAGCGTGTCGACAGCAGATGGTCACAATATGCTGGGACAAAGCATCACCGATTTTATCTCTCACCTCCTATCTCAAAACACTAAACTCTATTCTGTTGGCATCAATTGCGTATCTGATGTTCCGCTGATGACGCCACTGGTTTGTCAGCTGGCATCGTTTGGTCTGAAAGTGAGCCTTTATCCTAATGCCGGTTTGCCCGATGGTAACGGACGGTATCATAAGACGCCTGAGAGTCTGGTGGCAGACCTTTGGCCGTTGCTCGAGAACCATTGTATCAACATCCTTGGAGGCTGTTGCGGAACCACCGATGCCCATATCCGCATGATGGCAAAAGCCATTGAGCCCATCCCGGGAATCTTCCTGTCGCCGCTCAGTCCCCAAACCAATAAGGTTTTGGTTTCACCAACCAAGCCTACCAAACCTACAGAACCTACCCAACCTGCCAAGCCCACCTCCGTCACTCCTGAGGAGCGACTATTCCGAGCCATCCTCAATGGTAAGAGCGAGGAGGCTGCGGCAGCTACGAAGGAGGCTATCGAACAAGGCATTGCTCCTGCCGACCTTATTAACGGTCAGATGATTCGTGCCATGGGAGAAGTTGGACAGCGATTCCAGGATGGCAAGGCCTTTGTACCCCAGTTGCTGATGGCTGGTCGTGCGATGAAGGCTGCTCTCGAACTGCTGAAACCGATGCTTTCAGGCAGTGCCAGCACATCAATAGGAAAGGTGGTGATTGGTACTGTAAAGGGTGACCTGCACGATATTGGTAAGAATCTCGTTGCCTCGATGCTCGAAGGCTGCGGTTTCGAGGTGGTGAATATCGGTATCGACGTCTCTGCCGACACCTTTATCCAAGCCGTGAAAGAGAACCAACCCGACATTCTTTGCATGAGTGCCTTGCTGACGACTACGATGGGTTATATGAAGGAAGTCATCAATGCTCTCGAGGCTGCCGGCATCCGCAATCAGGTGAAAGTGATGGTGGGTGGAGCACCCGTCACGCAAGGTTTTGCCGACGAAATTGGTGCCGACGGCTATAGCGACAATGCCAATTCGGCTGTTACCGTTGCCAAACAACTGTTAGGAAAGCTATAGTTTTTTCGCCATTTTATTTGGTACTTCAAAGTATTATGCTTACTTTTGCATCGAAAATTCCAAAAAAACGATGAAAATAGCGTTCCTCATTTCGGCACATACGGATCCACAGCATCTGCTCAGGCTTACTGAACAACTGCCTGAGGATAGCGAGATTTTCGTACATGTCGACCTGAAAAGCAACTTACAAGAATTCCGTACAGTGGTTACTTGCCCACGCGTCCATTTCATCGAGAAGCGCTATGATGTCATGTGGGCAAGTATGCAGCAGGTAAAGTTCCAAAGGGCCTTGGTGAAAGAAGCACTCTCCTTCGGCACGCACTTCGATTATCTATTTACCTTGAGTGGATTGGACTACCCCCTCTGGAGCAACCAACGCATCAAGGACTATCTGACGCAGCACAAGGGACAGGAATTCATTCAGGGAATCTGCATGGAACACCAACAAGGCATTGATGCTAAGCAATATCAGGAATACCGTTTTCTGAACAACCACACCTGGCGCTATGGCACACTGAAGAGCAAGTTCAGGGTTTCGCTACGGAAAATATCGTATGCATTGGGTATTCGGAAAAAACTGTACATCACTGTCGACGGGCAACATTACGCACTTTATAAAGGAGCAGACTGGTGGGGTATCACATCGGAATTGGCCACTTACTGCATGGACTTTATGGACAACCATCCTGACTTTGTCCGCTATTTCAATACCAGTTTTTGTCCGTCGGAAACCATTTGGCAGACCATTGCCTTCCAGTCGCCCTTTGCCTCGCGTTGCATCCTTTCCGAAGGGGCCTTTACACGGTTGGAGGACTATACACCCCTTACTTATATAGAATATGGTAAGGAGATTAAGGTCTTTACGGAGGCTGACTACGAAACCCTTCTGGCCTGTGGCAAGATGTTTTGCCGCAAGACGATTACTGGTAAGAGCGACAAACTGATGGATATGATAGACGAACACAGACGCAATGGATAACCTGAAGGAAAAGACAGCAAAAGGACTCTTCTGGGGTGCACTGAACAATGGCACCATGCAGATACTGAATGTACTCATCGGCATTCTATTAGGTCGTATGCTGACTCCTGAGGAATGGGCACCCATCGGCATGATTGTCATTTTCTCTGCGATTGCAGGAAATCTACAGTCGAGCGGCTTTTCCACTGCCATCATAAACATGAAACAACCTACGGATAACGACTACAATGCCGTCTTCTGGTTCAATACGCTGACCAGTTTCTGCCTCTACATCCTGCTGTTCGCTGTTGCACCCTGGATAGCCGTATTCTTCGAACAGCCCTGTCTGACCGACCTCTCGCGTTTTATCTTCCTGGCCTTCTTCATCTCGTCGCTGGGCATTTCCACCAACGCCTATATGATGAAGAATATGATGCAGCGCGAGATGACCATCGTCAGCCTTACCGCTCTCGTCATTTCTGGCACCACCGCCATCATCCTGGCTTTCAACGGCTACTCCTACTGGAGTCTGGCCTGGCAACAGGTCGTCAACTCTACGATGCTCATCATTGGCCGGTGGTATTTCGTCAAGTGGCGTCCTTCGCTGAAGATTGACTTCAGCCCCATCCGAAAGACGTTCCGATTCTCGATGAACATCCTCGTCACCATGATTGTCAATACGGTGAACAACAATATCCTGACGTTTGTCTTTGGTAAGCTCTTTGCACGCACGCCACAAGTAGTAGGTAATTTCTTCCAGGCATTCAAATGGAACACGATGGCTTACCAAACCATAGGAGGAATGATAGACCAAGTGGCGCAACCCGTCATGGTAAGTATTCGCGACGAAGAGGACGAACAACGCGAAGTACGCGTGTTCCGCAAGATGTTGCGTTTTACCTCATTGCTGGCTTTCCCTGCCTTGTTCGGATTGGCACTGGTGGCCGATGAGTTTATCCTGTCCACAATTGGTCCAAAATGGACGGAGAGTATTCCCATTCTTCGAATACTCTGCATTGGAGGAGCCTTCATGCCGTTCTATTCGCTCTATAAGAACCTGATTATCAGTCAGGGTCGTGCTGACATCAATATGCGCCTGAACATCGCACAGATTGTATTGCAGTTCCTACTGATCCTGACAACCTACAAACAAGGGATTCTCGTTGTGGTCTACGCCTATTCTGCCCTCAACATCGTCTGGCTGTTAGTATGGCAGATATACGCCCATCGACTAATCGGCATACGACTATGGGATGTAATGAAAGACACCATTCCTTTTGCAATAATTGCACTGGGCGTGATGGCCGTTACCTACGTTGCCACCACACTCATCACCAACATCTATGTCCTGCTGGCTATGAGAGTGGTGCTTGCCGGTCTGCTGTATATGAGCATCATGAAACTTCTACGCGTGAAAATGATGGACGAGTGCATTAAATTCATCTTGAAGAAAGCCAACAAGTAATCATGGAGATATCAGTCGTCATACCCGTTTATAACAAGGAGGCCTACGTCGAACGCTGTTTCCGCCAACTCATGGCTCAGGACTTCGACAGTTTCGAGGTCGTTGCTATTGACGACGGCAGTACCGATCGTTCTGGAGAAATTTGCGACAAGATGGCACAGCAGGACCAGCGCATCCGGATTATCCATACGAAGAATGGCGGCGTGACTGCTGCCCGTCGACGTGGTATGGAGGAATCGCAAGGCAAGTATATCATGTTTGTCGACTCCGACGATGAGCTATTGCTTGGAGCCCTGCGCACCATGTATCAAGCCATCGAAGAAAGCGGTGCCGACGAAGTGATTGCCACCTATTACGACCAATACGGACGACTCTACGATACAGGGCGACGAGGATTTGTTGATGGTGATGGTATTATCCACGACCTGCTATCATCCCGTCTGGGCGTTTGTGTACTGTGGGGCATCATCTTCCGTCGTGAACTGTTGGAAGGCTGTCTCGACACCCCACCCCAGATTCGCAATGGCGAGGACATCCTCATGCAAATCAAATGTCTTGTCAAACGGCCGAAGGTCTATTTCATTGCCGACGCCATCTACCTCTACAACAAAGGGCTTCCCAACGACCGCAAGTTGGAACTCCACGTTGAGCGCCTTTACGACGAGACATTACGCAAGACACTGGAACCACGATGGGACGAGTTCAAGTATTACTATACTCAGCATCAGCTGAAAATCTACGAAAATTTTGTGGAATCCTGTCAATGGAGTGCATGTCGCGAATACGCCAACGACATTCGTCCGAACGTCAATTCACGCCATCCTTTGGCCGACCGCATAGCGTTTTTCCTACCGCCACGCATCAGCTATTTCCTTGTGCATACTTACAGGTGGTTGCGCAAAGCGTAACCTATCGCCGATAATACTTTTCCACCAACGGCACGATGTCCTCAGGCACCATGCCACTAATGTCTTCATTATTTCTGACCTTCTGGCGAATCTCCGTACTGCTGACAGGAAATAACGGGACATCGATAGTTCCCAGATACTGATTCCGCGGATAAACGATGACGTCGTACTCGCGCAGAATATCCTTCCAATGACGCCACCGTTCAAAGTGCGCCCAGTTGTCGCCACCTATTAATAATGTAAAGCTGCAGTCTGGATATTCTGTAGTCAGATGCTGTAACGTATTCCACGTATAGCTGGGTTTGGGCAACTGGAACTCATAGTCGCAGGCTTTTACGCCTTCTACGCCCTCCAAGGCTTTCTGAGCCATCTCCAACCGCAACCCATCGTCTAGCAAGTCAGAGTCGTTACGTTTCAATGGATTCTGCGGCGACACCATCAACCACACCTCATCCAACCCACACCGCTCCAGCACAGCTTTAGCTAAAGCAATATGTCCGACATGTATCGGGTTAAACGAGCCTCCGAAGATTCCAATCTTTCTCATCCAAGAAATGCTTTGACTATTTTCAGCGTTTCCTGCTTGGCAGTTTCCAAGTCGTCGTTCACAATAATCTTGTCAAACTGGGGGGCAAACGTCATCTCGTATTCCGCCTTGGCCAGACGCTCTTCGATGGCCTCGGGCGTATCCGTCTTACGACCTTCCAGTCTACGGCGCAACTCCTCAACCGACGGAGGTTGGATAAACAGGCTCAACGCCTCGTCGCCATAGTATTTCTTGATGTTTATGCCACCCTTCACATCCACGTCGAACACCACGTTCTGTCCCTGCTCACGCTGGTTTTCCACCTGTTGCTTCAACGTGCCATAAAAACGGTTCTCATACACCTCCTCATATTCCAGAAATTCCTGTTTAGCGATTCTGTCACGAAACTCCTCAGGTGTCAGGAAGAAATACTCCACGCCGTTCTGCTCGCTACCACGCGGAGCTCTCGACGTACACGAAATGCTAAAATACAATTTCAACTCCGGATGCTCCTGCATCAGCCAGTTCACAATAGTCGATTTTCCACTGCCACTGGGTGCAGAGACTATAATCAGCTTTCCTTTCATCTCTCTCAATTCGTGTAATTCGTTGTTTTTACAGCGCATTCAATACCTGTTCCTTAATCTGCTCCAGTTCGTCCTTCATCTTTACCACGATATTCTGCATCTCGGCCTGGTTCGACTTCGAGCCTGTGGTATTGATTTCGCGACCCATCTCCTGAGCGATGAATCCTAATTTCTTGCCCTGTCCGGGAGCATCTGCCATCGTCTCACGGAAATACTTCAGATGATTTGTCAGACGCTGCTTTTCCTCGCTGATGTCCAACTTCTCGATGTAGTATATCAGTTCCTGTTCCAGACGGTTCTTGTCATACTCAGCCCCAGGAATCTGTTTCAGTCCGTCAACGATACGCTGGCGGATTTTCTCCACACGGCTCTTCTCGTAGGGTTCTATCGATGCCAGCAACTGCTCAATATTATCTATCTTCTCAGCAAATTTCTTTTCCAGCGCAGCACCTTCCTGCGTACGGAAGTCCACCAGATTCTGTACTGCCTCGCAGACGCCTTGGCGCACAACCTTCCATTCCTCGTCGTCCAACACCTCGACCTCCGTCTTCGTCAGCACATCCGGCATACGTGTCAATGTCTGCATCCAGTCGATTCCGGCAATTGCATGTTCATCGGCAAAAACCTTCAGCTGCTGATAGTAACTATCCATCAGGGCAGTATTTACCGGTGTTGCCTCGGTGGCAGCATCTTTCTCTATCCATACTGCAAGTTCCAACTTGCCACGCATCAGCTTTTCAGCAACGATTTGCCGCACCTCCATCTCCTTCTCACGATAGAGGGGTGCAATACGGGTTGTCAGGTCAAGTTGCTTCGAATTCAGCGACTTCACTTCAACGTTAATTTTCTTTCCTTTGTAAGCCACGACAGTCTTGCCGTAGCCCGTCATTGATTGTATCATAATCGGTTTAATTCTTAAATATGGTTGCAAAGATACAAAATTTCTACGAAATATGCGAGGATTGAGGGAAAAATTCGTATCTTTGCAGCTTTAAAAGAGATTTATGGCTTGCATACTACATATAGAAACGAGCACAAACGTCTGCTCTGTGGCGGTTTCCGAGGACGGACAATGCATCTTCGAACAGAAAGCACAAGGCGAGCAAGGAGCTGGTGCTGAGAGCCTGGGAACGATGGTCGACGAGGCCCTGTCGTTCACCGACAATCACGCTATTCCCTTCGATGCCGTCAGCGTCAGCTGTGGTCCTGGTTCCTATACCGGACTGCGCATCGGTGTCTCTATGGCCAAGGGCATCTGCTATGGCCGTGACCTGAAACTCATTGCCGTTCCCACTTTGGAACTGCTTTGTGTTTCCCTGTTGTTAGGCGAGAAAATAAAAGAGGACAACGCCTTACTTTGTCCCATGCTCGACGCTCGTCGCATGGAGGTTTATGCCGCTCTCTACGACCGTGGGCTGAAAACCGTTCGCGACGTCAGTGCCGATATCGTCGAGGCCGAGACCTACAAACAGTGGCTTGACGAGCGTCCCGTTTATTTCTTCGGCAATGGTGCCGAGAAATGCAAGGACGTTATCACTCATCCCAATGCCCACTTCATCGAGGGCATCGAGCCCCTGGCAAAATGGATGCAGCCCTTGGCCGAACGCCGTTTCCTCAACGAACAGTTCGAGGACGTGGCCTATTTCGTTCCCTTCTACCTGAAGGACTTCATTGCAATCAAACCGAAAAAATTAATATGAATATCAAAGGATTAGACTACAACACCCAGCGCGAGAAGTTGGTGATGCCTGAATATGGACGTGAGATACAGAAGATGGTCGATTTAGCCATCAGCCTGCCAACGAAAGAAGAACGTAATGCCTGCGCACAATCCATTATTGAACAAATGGAGAGCAAGAATCCGCAGCTCCGCAACAATCCCGACTATGAGCAGACTCTTTGGGACCACTTGTTCCTCATGAGCCGTAAACAGCTCGACATCGACTGGCCTTTCGACGTCAACGAAGCTGAGAAGATTCATGCCAAACCCAATCCGGTGCCGCTGCCAGGCAACGACGAACTCTACTATCCGCGCTACTACGGACGCCTGTTGACGGAAGTCTTCGAACACCTGAAGACTATGCCTGAAGGACCCGAGCGCGACGAACTGGTGCGCCAAACTGCAAACCAGATGAAGCGCGACCTGCTGACGTGGGGCAACGGTTCTGTAGACGACGAGAAAGTTGCCGACGACTTGGCGCGTTTTACTGACGGCGTTATTCAGCTCGACCTCTCTATGTTCCAGTTCGACCACATGCAGTCCGCGAAATCAGAGACCAAGAGTAAAAAGAAAAAGAAGTAAGAGATGGCAACATTCAAGATTGAAGGCGGACATCTGCTCAGCGGCTCCATCACGCCGCAGGGTGCCAAGAACGAGGCGCTGCAAGTCATCTGTGCCACGTTGCTCACCCACGAGCCGGTCACCATCAGCAACATCCCCAATATCCGCGATGTCAACAACCTCATCCAACTGTTGAAGGATGTCGGCGTGAAAGTGACATCCAAGACTAAGGGCGTCTATACTTTCCAGGCCGACTGCCTCAATATGGCATTCCTCGAGAGCGACGAATTCGTCGAGAAGTGTGCCCAGTTGCGCGGCTCCGTCATGATGATTGGTCCGCTGTTGGCCCGCATGGGAAAGGCCGTCATTGCCAAACCCGGTGGCGACAAGATTGGCCGACGCCGTCTCGACACCCACTTTCTCGGATTCCAGAAACTCGGTGCACGCTTCCGCCAGATAGAGAACCGCAGTGTCTATGAAATCTTTGCAAAAGGCCAAAAGCAAAAAACTAACGGCCTAACAGGCTCTTACATGCTGCTTGACGAGGCTTCCGTCACGGGAACGGCTAACATCATTATGGCTGCCGTACTCGCCGAAGGAACTACCACCATCTATAATGCCGCCTGCGAACCCTACGTCCAACAGCTCTGCCACATGCTCAACCGCATGGGTGCCGACATTACCGGCATCGGCAGCAACCTACTCACCATCGCTGGCGTCAGCTCGTTGCATGGTACTGACCACCGCCTCTTACCCGATATGATTGAGGTGGGTTCGTTCATCGGCATGGCTGCCATGTGTGGCGACGGTGTACACATCAAGGACGTCTCGCTCGCAAATCTCGGCATCATCCCCGATGCCTTCCGACGCCTAGGTGTCAAAGTCGAGGAAGATGGTGACGACCTCTTCATCCCGCGTCAGAAACACTATGTCGTCGACTCGTTCATCGATGGTACCATCATGACGTTGGCCGACGCACCATGGCCCGGACTGACCCCCGACCTGCTCTCCGTACTCATCGTCGTAGCCACCCAGGCCCGCGGCTCGGTGCTCTTTCATCAGAAAATGTTCGAGAGCCGCCTGTTCTTCGTCGACCGCCTCATCGATATGGGCGCCCAGATTATCCTCTGCGACCCCCATCGTGCCGTCGTCGTAGGTCACGACCGTAAACTGACTCTGCGTGGCAGCCGGATGTCCAGCCCTGATATCCGTGCCGGTATCGCCCTGCTCATTGCCGCCATGAGTGCCAACGGCACCAGCGTCATCAGCAATATCGAGCAGATTGACCGCGGCTACGAACACATCGAGGACCGCCTCAACGCCCTCGGCGCAAAAATTGAAAGAATATAACTAGGACATCTAAAGCCTCTAGAACATCTAGAATATCTAGAAAAATATGATTAAGCAAGAAGAAGTATATAAGATCGGCCGCTTGGGCAAAGCCCACGGAGTCAAAGGCGAGGTGTCGTTCCAGTTCGACGACGACATCTTCGACCGCGTCGATGCCGATTATCTCGTGCTCGACATTGACGGCATCCTCGTACCCTTCTTCATGGAGGAATACCGTTTCCGCAACGACACCGTCTGCCTGGTCAAATTCTGCGACATCGACACCCAGCAGCGCGCTCAGGAACTCACCGGCTGCGACGTATACTTCCCACGCGCCCTCGCCGAAGAGGCCGACGTCGACCTCACGCTGGCATCGCTCGTCGGTTTTACCATCATCAATGTTGGCAGCAGCAAAACCACCGCCAACACAACGCCCGACGAAAGCCCCGCCGCCCACACAGCGCCTGACGATTCGGTCGTCGGCATCATCGCCTCCATCGACGACACCACCGCCAACATCCTCTTCGAACTGGAGGACGGCACCCTCATCCCCGCCAACGACGACCTCATCGTCGACATCGACACGGAATGCCGCCAAATACGAATGACCCTCCCTGAAGGATTACTGGCGCTACGCTAGCAAATAGTAAATAGTGAATAACGATATATGAAGAAAAAACAAATAGCCATCCTCGGCTCAACGGGGTCTATAGGCACCCAAGCCCTCGAGGTCATCGCCGAACACGCCGATCTCTACGAGGTATACTGCCTAACCGCCAATAACAAAGTAGAACTGCTGGCTGAACAAGCCCACCAGTTCAAGCCTGCCGCCATCGTCATTGCCAACGAGCAGCGCTACGACGAGCTCAAAAGTCTGATGAGCGACCTGCCCGACGTCAAAGTCTATGCCGGACGTCAGGCTCTCGACGAAATTGTCGAGGCCGAGCCCATCGATATGGTGCTTACTGCCATGGTCGGCTTTGCCGGACTCTCTCCGACCATCCACGCCATCAAGGCCAAGAAGGCTATTGCGCTGGCTAACAAGGAGACGCTGGTCGTTGCCGGAGAACTCATCCTCCAACTGGCTCAGGAATACCACACCCCTATCCTACCCGTCGACAGCGAGCACTCAGCCATCTTCCAGAGTCTCGTCGGCGAGGACGACAACCCCATAGAAAAAATTCTGCTCACGGCTTCCGGCGGACCCTTCCGTCTGAAGACGATGGACGAAATAGCCCACGTCACTAAGGCCGACGCCCTGCGCCATCCTACTTGGGACATGGGTGCCAAGATTACCATCGACTCCGCGTCGATGATGAACAAAGGCTTCGAGGTCATCGAGGCCAAGTGGCTTTTCGGCGTCGAGGCCAACAAGATTCAAGTGCTCGTTCACCCGCAAAGCATTGTTCACAGCGCCGTACAATTCCACGACGGCGCCGTCAAGGCCCAGCTCGGCGTTCCCGACATGCGCCTGCCGATACAATATGCCTTCTCGTTCCCCCAGCGCCTGCCGCTCAGTGGCGACCGCCTCGACCTCTTCGCGTCGCGCAGTCTCGAGTTCTTTGAGCCCGACCTGAAAAAATTCCGCTGTCTCGCCCTCGCCTTCGAGGCCATCAACAAAGGAGGCAACATGCCATGCATTGTCAATGCCGCCAACGAGATTGTCAACCGCGCCTTCCTCGAAGACCGTTGCGCTTTCCTCCAGATGGCCGACATCATTGCCGAAACCATGCAGCGCGCCACGTTCAGCCGTCATCCCGACTACGACGTCTATATCCAGACCGACGCCGAAGCCCGCCGCATCGCCACGGAGCTGATAGCTGTTGGCTGTTAGCTATTGGCAGATGACAATATAAATAAAATATGAAAACAATTAATATAATAAAAGCCAAAAGCTAATGGCTAATGGCTAAAAGTAAATTAAAATGGAAGTATTTTTAATCAGAGTATTACAATTCATGCTGGCCATCAGCCTCTTGGTATTGCTCCACGAGGGCGGCCACTTCTTCTTCTCCAAACTCTTCGGAGTACGCGTCGAGAAGTTCTACCTTTTCTTCGACTGGAAATTCAGTCTGTTCAAGTTCAAACCCAAGAATAGCGACACCGA
>JAEEGL011146848.1_pt1 | contig 21413 bp, 20 predicted proteins | sample 9134231 | NCBI WGS metagenome assembly JAEEGL01 (sample SAMN16246548, study PRJNA631951) | gut metagenome | biome: gut microbiome; feature: rumen; material: fiber-attached | host: Bos | place: Iran: Karaj | collected 2018-10
TCGTGTGGAATTACAAATCGGGCGGGGCGTCGAAGAAGCACTACGCCAGAAAGCACGACACGCTTCTCTTCTACGCCAAGACAGACAAGTACTATTTCGAGCCGCAGCGCGAGAAGTCTTACAACAGAGGCTTCAAGCCTTACAGGTTCAAAGGCGTAAAGGAATACAGAGACGAGGCGGGCTGGTATACGCTCGTGAACATGAAAGACGTCTGGCAGATCGATATGGTCGGCAGGACTTCGGGCGAGCGCACGGGATATGTGACGCAGAAGCCTGAGGCGCTCATGGCCAGGATGATCGAAAGCTGCACCCGAGAGGGAGACCTGTGCGCCGACATGTTCGGCGGAGCGGGCACGCTGGCAGCGGCGGCTGAAAAGCTCGGCAGGCGGTGGATATCGTGCGACGTCGGCAAGCTCGCCGTAATGTGCACGCAGAAGAGGCTCGCCGGAGCGGGAAGCTCGTTCAGCCTGTATGAGCAGGCGGGAGCGGCGGACGCGAGCGGGGTAATTGATGTCGACGTTAAAGTCGAAGACAATGGTGTTTCGGACATGAAGCTCCTGAGAATAGAAATCGCGTCTTTCAGGCCCGAAAGCGCCGATGCCTATCCGGTGGCCGAAAAGGACAGAAAAGCGCTAGAAAAGGCCGTTCTGACAGATCCTGTGGCGCTTGTGGAGTACTGGAGCGTCGATACTGACTACGACGGAGCGGTGCACAGGCCTTCGGCTGTTTTCACGCGCGAAAAGGGCGTTCTCAATACGGTGTTCGAGAAGACAGGAAAAGAGTTCGGACGGATAAGCGTCCGCGCGTTCGACGCGTTCGGAAACTCCGCGAACCGCGATATGCGCCTCTGAAAAAAACAATGACGAAAGGAACGAAAGAAATTGACAAACGGCAATAACCCGGCGGCGGATAAGAACACCGGCGCCGAAGAGATAAAGGAAATAAAGAAACTGAGCAAAGAGAAGGTAAAGAAGGGCATCATCGACTGGATAATAATTATTCTGGGATGCGTGTTCAGCGCGTATTCGGCAGTCGGCATACTCGTTCCGTACGGTCTCACCTCCGGCGGAATAACAGGTATATCGCGTATGCTCCAGACGGTGATCCCTCTTGACTTTACCGTAATCTTCTACGCGATGTCGCTGCTGATATTCCTGCTATGCCTGATCCTGCTGGGCTGGGGCGAGGCTAAAAAGATAGCGCTGATGGCGGTGCTGTTCCCGGCGATACAGATGATGGTGCAGGCAGCGAATATCAGGTTCCTGGATTCGGACGACACGCTCCTCGCGGTCATCTACTGTGGCGTGCTCTGGGGTCTGGGCAACGGACTCATGTTCTCGCGCGGATACTCTTCCGGCGGAACCGATACTCTGGCGAAGATAATCAAAATGAGGTTTCTGCCGCATATCGCGGTCAGCAAGATCCTTCTCGGCATCGACGGCATCATAATAATAGCGTCGATATTCGTGTTCGGCAGGAATATCGCCCTCTACGCGATCATAACCACCATAATCGTCTCGAAGGTCACCGACGTAGTGCTCTACGGCTTCTCCGCGAAGGCGGTGCAGGTCGAGATAATAACGTCGAAGCCGGACGAGATAAGCGAATACATCATGGCCGAGCTGAAGAGGGGCGTGTCCAAAATCACAATCACCGGAGCTTACACGTATACGAAGCACGAGAAACTGGTAACCATCTGCTCACAGAGAGAGAGTACGCTGATCAGGCGCTTTGTGGCGGAGACGGACAGGAAGGCGTTCGTTACGATGATTCAGGTGGACGGCGTATGGGGAAAGGGCGTCGGATTCGGAGAGATAGACAATTTCAATTCATAAGGGGATACACAGGGGAAAAGATGAAGAGAAAGGTAACTGCATTAATATGCGCTGCCGTGATGGTTTTGTCGGCGGCGCCGTGCTCTTTTGCCGGAGTCGTGACTCAGAAGGAGATAGACGAGGGTCTCAAGGCATGCGCGGAATACCCGGTATCGCTGTACGTGGACGGGAAACAGCTGGTGTTCAGGGATAACGAGGTGCCTCCGACCATTATAACGCTGGCCGGCGAGCAGAACGGCCGCACGCTTGTGCCCGCGAGGACGATGTTCGAGGCGGCGGGAGCGACGGTCGACTGGAACGACGAATGGCGCGAGGTAACGGTTAAATACAACGACATGGTGGTCGTCGTAAAAATCGATTCGGACATAGCGGCCGTGAACGGCGAGCAGGTGAAGCTCGACGTTCCGGCTCTGATAATCGACCACGACGGCGACGGTTTCGGGAGCACAATGCTTCCGGTGAGATTTGTCTCCGAATCGCTGAAATTCGGCGTCAAGTGGGACGGCGAGGCGCGCAGCATCAACATTTCGGTGCCTGAAAAGATCGTACCGGCCGTGACGACGGGTTCTGCGGTGAGCGGCGGCGCGGTAGCGAGCGGATCGGCTCTGACTTCTGGAGGGGCGCTTTCGAGCGAACCGGCGATAGTCGCGAATCCTTTCGCCACATATCCGGCGATTTATGTGCCCGCTACGAAGATAACGTCTACCGCGATCTATGCCGGCACAAAATTCCCGGATGACTATGACGCGACGATACCGGCCATTTCCGGACTGGCAGCGACAAAACTGATAGTTATCGACGCCGGACACGGCGGCAGTGACGTCGGGGCGATCGGCCATGAGGATCAGTTCGACGAGACGCACGAAAAGGATATAAATCTCGCTGTCGCGCTCAGAGTCTGCGAACTTCTGAAGGAGGCCGGCGCGAGGGTCGAATGCACGAGAACCGACGACACAGCGGTCGCTCTGTACGACAGGCCGGCGATCGCGAACGCGAGCGGCGCTGCGCTGTTCGTGTCGATACACAACAATTCGAACCCGAATTCGATGCCTAACGGCACCGAGGTGCATTACTACAACAAGATCGACGAACAGGGCAACGACGTCAACGCGAAATACGGATTATCGTGCCAGCTTCTGGCGCGGACCGTCGAATACGAGATGTGCAGGGCGCTCGGAACGGCTCAGCGCGGCATATACAGCAGCCCTAAGCTCGCGGTGCTCAGGCGCAGCGAGATGCCTGCGATAATAGTTGAAGGCGCGTTCATGTCGAACGACATGGATCTCGCAAAGATACGCTCTGTGGAATTTACGGAAAGATACGCGAGCGCGGTCGCGAAGGCGATCGTGATAACGATGAACGGTTCGTATTTGAGAGAGAGGGAGAATGCGGAAAATGATAGGACTTGACAGATTCAGCGGCAGCGCGAAATACGTCGCGACCACGGAACTGATGAACGCGGTCAACGTGGCTATAGCGCTCGAGAAGCCGCTTCTCATAAAAGGTGAGCCGGGCACGGGCAAGACGATGCTGGCGGAATCGATCGCGGAGAGCCTGAATATGAAGCTCATAACGTGGAGCATCAAGTCGACCACGAAAGCTCAGGACGGACTGTACGTGTACGATACGGTCCAGAGATTGTACGACAGCCAGTTCGGCGAGGGCAATGTGGCCGATATCAAGCAGTACATAAAGCTCGGAAAGCTCGGCGAGGCGTTTACGGCGGACAGCCAGGTGGTGCTTCTGATCGACGAGATCGACAAGGCGGACCTCGAATTCCCGAACGACCTGCTCTGGGAACTCGACAGAATGGAATTCTATATCAGCGAGACGGGCGAGACTGTAAAGACTAAGTTCAGACCGATCGTAATTATAACGTCCAACGCCGAAAAGGAACTGCCGGACGCGTTCCTGAGACGCTGCATCTTCCATTACATCGAATTCCCGGACAAGGAAAAGATGGAGGAGATCATCCGCGTGCATTTCGGCGACGTGGACAAAAAGCTCGTGGACAGCGCCATAGAGGCGTTCTATAAGATCCGCGGCATGAAGTCGATCCAGAAGAAGCCGAGCACGTCTGAGCTGCTCGACTGGATCCAGGTCCTGATGATCTCCGGTATCGATATCAGCAGGATCACCGAGGAGATACCGTTCGTCGGCGTGCTGCTGAAGAAGAACCAGGACATCGACGCGATGAAAGAACAGAAGGACGAGACTAACGATCCGCGGCGCACGTACTACGACCGCAGATATTACGGGTATTGATAATGTTTCTCGATTTCTTTTACGCGCTTCGTTCGGGCGGGCTCAACGTGTCGCTTGACGAGTGGCTGACGCTGACCGACGCTCTCGACAGGGGGCTCTGCGATTCAAGCTTCACAAAGTTCTACTATCTCTGCAGGAACGTGCTCGTAAAGAGCGAAGCGGATTACGACAAATTCGATATGCTGTTCGCGGAGTTTTTCAAGGGGCTCGAGGCGATGGAGGAGCTCCCGCCGGAGTTCTGGGACTGGCTCAACACCGACGTCCACGTCCGCGACATAAATGACAAGCCTTCGAGCGATGAGCAGCTGACGCTGGAACAGCTGATAAAGCGTTTTCAGGAGCGCATAGCCGAGCAGAAGGAGCGCCATGACGAGGGTTCATACTGGATCGGCACGGGCGGTCGCTCTACCATGGGCCACAGCGGGTACAACGACATGGGCATCCGCACCGGCGGAGAGGGAAGACACCGCACCGCGGTGCAGATCGCAGGCGAGAGAAAGTTCCGCGATTTCAGGCAGGACGAGATCATGGACATCCGCCACTTCCAGATGGCGTTCAGGAAGCTGAGACAGTTTTCAACGAGGGTGGACGCTCAGAAGACGGAGCTGGATATAGACGCGACTATCGACGAGACCTGCGAGAACGCGGGCAATCTGAAGCTCGTCTTTGAGAAGCCGCGCAAGAACACCGTAAAGCTGCTGCTGCTTTTCGACAGCGACGGATCGATGGCGAGTTACAGCAGGCTCTGCAGCAGGCTTTTCCAGGCGGCGCACCAGTCGAATCATTTCAAGGATCTGCAGGTGTACTACTTTCATAACTGCATCTACGAGCACCTGTTCACGAGTCCGCACTGCCTCATGTCGGAGAGCGTCGAGACGGAGTGGGTGTTCTCGAATCTCGGTTCGGATTACAAGGTCATAATAATCGGCGACGCGTCGATGTCGATGTACGAGCTGCTCGACGTAGGAGGCAACATATATTACAGCAGGTTCAACGAGGAGCCGGGCATCGAATGGCTTAAAAAGGTCCGCAGAAAATACGGCAGGGCGATCTGGATGAACCCGATTCCGGAGTCGCGGTGGGAGACGGCGTACGGATGGCGTTCGATCGCCGAAATACGCGAAGTGTTCCCGATGTTCGAGCTGTCGCTCGACGGGCTGGAAGCAGGCATTAAAAAACTCATGGTGAGATAATAAAACGGCGCGGCCGAAATGGCCGCGCCGTCAGTTTTGTCGATATCAATATCAGTGCCTGAAGTATCTGAATACGCCGGAAACCTTTCCGAGTATACGAACGTCCTTTACTATTATAGGGCTCATCGACGAGTTCTCCGGCTGGAGGCGTACGTGATCCTTTTCGCGGTAGAACGTCTTTACGGTCGCTTCGCTTTCAAACCCGTCTATCATCGCAACTACGATGTCGCCGTTGTTCGCGGTGTTCTGCTGCTGAACGAGGATGTAGTCGCCGTCGAATATGCCGGCCTCGATCATGGATTCCCCGTGGACCGTAAGCATGAAGTTGGTTCCGCGTCCGAGGAAGCGGGCCGGAACAGGGAACGAATCGTCTATATTCTGCTCCGCGAGTATAGGCGTGCCGGCTGCGATGCGGCCGATGACAGGAATGTCTACGACGTCGGTCCTCTCTACGCTGTCCTGAGCAGGAGCTGCCGGGGAAGCGGAAGCCTCGGAAGAGGCAGCGGACTGGGTCAGTCTGTTTCCGGTGGCGGGGTCGGTAAGCATCAGAGCGCGCGGCTTGGCCGGGTCTTTCTTGAGAAAACCGGATTTCACGAGATTTGCGATGTCCTTGTGGACCGTGGAAGTGGATTTTATATTGAGAGCGGAACAGATCTCGCGGACAGTAGGAGGGTAGCCCTTCCGGCTGATCTCCGCCTTCATGTAATCGAGGATCATCTGTTCTCTCTTTTTCAGTTCACCCATTTTTTACACCTCCGTGCGTTTCGCAATACCCCGTCGCGAACATCATACCACAGCGCGAACAAAAAGTAAACATGTGTTCGAAAAATGATGGAAAAAAATAAAAAAGTACTTGCACGGCGGGGAAGACAATGGTATATTAGTCGAGTAATCAAGCAGAAGTCATCCGCTTCTCACCTTGATCGGCGTCGGTGCCGGCGGGTTAATTACGTAAACAGCGTTCGGAAGCAGGCGTTTCCGGGCGTGTTTCAGGCGGATACTTCGTATCGGCCTTTTTTATTTGCTTTGATGCGCATACGGCCGGAGCGACGTTAGAGACCCGCAATCGGTTGGCGGGTAAGGAGGTATACGAACATTAGCAAGGATACACAGATCAATGAAGAGATCCGCGATAAGGAACTCAGAGTAATCGATTCCGACGGGACCCAGCTCGGCATCATGTCGCTCGAGGATGCGCTCGCGCTTTCGAACGAGAAGAAACTGGACCTCGTGAATATCGCGCCTAACGCCAAGCCGCCTGTATGCAAGCTTCTGGACTACGGAAAGTACAGATACGAGCTGCAGAAGAAGGAAAAGGAAGCGAGAAAGAAGCAGAAGACGACTCAGATCAAGGAGATACGCCTCAGCACGTTCATCGAGGAGCACGACATCCAGGTCAAAGCCACTACGGCCGCGAAATTCCTCAGGGACGGCGACAAGCTGAAGGTGAGTCTGCGTTTCCGCGGCAGAGAACGCGATTACGTCAACAAGGGCATGGCTGTAATGGACGCGTTCGCGAAAGCGGTGGAAGAGGTCGGCACGGTGGAGAAGAAGCCGGTCGTTGAAGGCAGGAACCTTACTATGATAATGGCTCCTAAGGGCGACAAGGCGAATAAGTAAGTCAAAAGTACATTTTTGATACAGGAGGAACAATCAATCATGGCAAAGAATAAGATGAAGTCTCACAGAGGCGCATGCAAAAGATTCAAGACTACCGGTTCGGGTAAGCTTAAGAGAAACAAGGCATATAAGAGCCATATCCTTACCAAGAAGTCGGCGAAGAGAAAGAGAGGCCTCAGAAAGGCTACTACTCTTACAAGCGCGGACCTGAAGAGAATTCTGAGATCGATGAGTAAATAGTTAATTAGGGAGGTAAGAAGATGGCAAGAGTTAAAAAGGGTGTCAATGCCCATAAGAGACATAAGAAGATTTTAAAGCTGGCGAAGGGTTTCTACGGTTCCAAGAGCAAGACTTTCAGAGCTGCTAACCCTGCTGTTATGAGATCGCTCAGAAGCGCTTTCATCGGCAGAAAGCTGAAGAAGAGACAGTACAGACAGCTCTGGCTCGCGAGAATCAACGCTGCGGCCAGAATGAACGACATATCTTATTCGAAGCTTATGAACGGCCTTAAGAAGTCGAACATCGAGATCAACAGAAAGATGCTCTCCGAGATGGCTATCCACGATCCTGCCGGATTCGCTCAGCTCTGCGAGACGGCTAAGAAGGCTAACTAAACAATTATCAGAAAATGAAAAACAGCCGCGGCCTTAAGGTCGCGGCTGTTTTTTATTGAAGGCGGGTTTTTGCAATTATTAAAATATTCGACACAATTTAGACATATTAAAGAAGTAATTGCATTATTACAATCATAGTGATAAAATAATCCTTGTTAAGTTATTGTCTAAACGCACGGACAATGCTTAGAAACGAGCCCTGCCAGCGGATCGCAGGACCTGCTCCTGAGCTCGCATTATTATCATCACAGCATTTTTTAAGGAGGAAATCTTAGCGATGAAAAAGAAGTTAACGATTGCACTCTGCATTATTATGGTGCTTTCAATGATGCTCACTGCTTGCGGCGGAAGCTCTGCACCTGCACCTGCACCTGCTCCTGCAGACGACGCTGAAGAGAGCGGAGATGCACCAGCTGACGATACTGTATACGAATTCAGAATCGCTCATCTGCAGACTGCTGAATCGGCAGCTGGACAGTCGTTCCAGCACCTTAAGGACCCCCTTGAGGAAAAGAGCGGCGGCCGCATAAAGGTAACCCTCTTCGGAAACGGTACTATGGCTTCCGGAGACACTGAGCTCGCAGAACTCGTTCGTGCCGGCACAGTAGAAATGGTTCCTATCCCTACACACGCGCTTTCGAGCCTTGTACCTATTCCTGAGTACAAAGTATTCGAAATGCCTTACGTATTCACTGACTGGGAAGAGATCTATCAGATCCTCGACTCCGACCTCGCTAAGGACTGGTCCGCACCTCTCCGCGAGAAGGCTGGCGTTAAGGTTTACGGCGGTCTCGTAAAGGGCTGGCTCTCGATCGGCCTCAGAGGACATGAACCTCTTACTTCCCCTGCAGACGCTAAGGGACTCAAGATCAGAACGATGGCTACAGACATGCAGCAGGGCCTGATCAACGCACTCGGCGCTTCCGCTACTACAGTTGCTTACGGTGAACTCTACACCGCTATCCAGCAGAAGACAGTAGACGGCTCGCTGACAGCTACAAACCTCTACATCGCCGACAGATTCGGTGAAGTTGTAGACTCGCTTTCGATCATCAGAGCAACTGCACACTTCCATCTGCCTACGGTCAACCTCGCATGGTACAACTCGCTTCCTGCTGACCTGCAGGAAATCTTCGACGAGTGCATGGAAGACTACCTCGTATTCGCTCGTGAAATGGAAAAGAAGGCTGACACAGAAGCTATCGAAGAACTCGGATCCAAGATGAACGTAACCGTTAAGACTTACACCGACGAAGAGCTCGCTCCGTTCAAGGCAGCTGAAAAGGCTCTGTTCGATGAGAACTACGATGCTTGCGGCGAAGGCGTTATGGACGCAGTTCTTGCTGAACTCGGAAAGAACAGAGAAGACCTGTTCAAGTAAAACCGAAACGGCTTTGGTAAAACAAAGCTGACTATGCTTACAAAGGAAGGACCTGCAAACTCTGTTTGCGGTCTTTCCTTTGCTTAATTATCACAAAAGAGAGGAGGCTTTACTTTGGACGGAGAAAAAAAGTGGTACAACCGAATCGAACTGAATATCGGTATGGCTATCATGCTTTTCCTTCTCATTCTGCTGGCTTTCCAGGTAATCGCCAGGTATTTCTTCACCGTGTCCTGGGCATGGATCGACGAGATCGCAAGGTACGGTCTTATCTGGCTCGCTTATCTTTCGGCTGTATGGGCCACATATAAAGGTGTTCAGATCAAAGTAGATCTGCTGACCAATTTATGGCCGGCAAAGATCAGAAAAGTCATAAAGTGGATAGGACTTATCATCTTCTTCGTATACTGCGTGACAGTAGCTTACTTCTCCATGCAGTGGCTGATCGACCTCATTCACACCGGAACTACGTCTGTCGCTATGCACGCGCCTATGCCTATTTTCCAGTGCATAGTGCCGGTTGCGCATATTCTGATGGCTATTAGGCTCCTTCAGGTAGCTTACAGATATATAAAACATCCTGAAATACTCGAACCTAAATCGAAAGATGAAGAATTCGAAGAGTATATGAGCGTGGCGAAAGGAGGCAATGAAGAATAATGGGCGGTTTGATAATGATCGCGATTTTCGTCGTGCTTCTTTTCTTCGATGTGCCTATCATGATTTCGCTGGGCGTGGCGAGCGTTTCGTACTGTTTATTCCTGTCGAACGCTCCGATGGCGATGATTTCGAACGTATTCTTTTCATCGCTTGACTCGTTCCCGCTCATAGCGATCCCGTTCTTCGTTCTCTGCGGAGATCTGATGATGCAGGGAGGCATATCGAGACGACTCATTGACATAATGAGAGCCCTGATCGGCGGCGTTACAGGCGCGCTCGGTTCCGTAACGGTACTGGCGTCCATGGTATTCGCGGCTGTAGCGGGTTCCGGAACAGCGACCGTTGCGTGCATCGGCGGTATCACCATTCCTGAAATGATGAAGGAAAAATACGACAAGGGTTATGCCTGCGCCATGGCAGCGACTGCCGGAGCGCTCGGTCCTATCATTCCGCCGTCGGTAGCGATGATCCTCTACGGCGTTGCCTGCCAGGTATCCATTACCGGACTCTTCCTCGGCGGCATCGTTCCGGGAATTCTGCTCGCGATCGGACTCTGCGCACTCAACACGTACCTCGCCAAGAAGAACGGCTGGGGACTCAAGAAGGGTGATCCTGCCATCGAGGTTCCTCCTGTAGGAAAGGCTCTGAAGGAAGGCATCTGGGCTCTGCTGGTTCCGGTAATCATTCTGGGCGGTATTTACGGAGGCGTTGTAACGCCTACCGAGGCAGCGATCATCGCGTGCGTATACGCGATAATCATCAGCCTCTTCGTATACAAGGAATACAAGCTGAAGGATATCCCGAACATCCTGAGACACGCGGTCGAGACTGTCGGTACCATCATGCTGCTCGTTTCCTGCGCGTCCGCACTCGGAAAACTGCTGACCATCGAACAGATCCCTCAGCAGCTCGCTTCGTTCTTCGCAAGCGTATCCACAAGCCCTATCATAGTACTGCTCATCATCAACATATTCCTGCTCTTCGTAGGTATGTTCATGGAGACTTACGCGGCGATCATTCTGCTCGCTCCGATACTCCTGCCTACCGCGATGGCCGTAGGAGTAGACCCGATGCACTTCGGTCTTATTATGGTAGTAAACCTTACGATAGGTCTCTGCACACCTCCTGTAGGCGTAAACCTCTTCATCGCTTCGAGAATAGGAGACGCGCCTATAGACAGGATGATCAAGTACCTGCTTCCTTGCCTCGCGGTAATGCTCGTGGTACTGTTCCTGCTTACGTACATCGAACCGATCGCGCTGTTCCTTCCGGAACTCGTGCTCGATTACGTACCGATTCATTAAAGAGCGGAAAAGGGGGAGTACGCCCGTACTTTTCCGTGTCGTCGGATACGGATCTGACGGAGATCACCGGCATGCAGCGGCCGCCTTGCGGCGGCCCTGCGGCCGTTTTTTTATTGCTGAAACCTTCTGAATAATGGTTGACGCAACAAAACTAAAATGCTTGATTTTGTCAACTAAAACAAGTAAAATAACTCTGTAATTATAATTATGCCGGGGTCAGGTTCCGGCGCGATCATTCGTTATGATCTTTTCAGGAGGAAGGTGTTTGATCAATGACAAGCGTTCAAATCATGGCATTGGCTTTCTCGGCGGTATATATCGTCATCATTCTTCTGATGGCGAGAGTACTCGCTAAAAAGTCCAATTCCACAGGCGGTGTCGGTGACAGAAAACTGCCGTGGTTCATTATCGCCGCAACAACGATGGCTACCATCACCAACGCGGCTCAGCTGCTCGGCAATGCCGGCCAGACGTATCAGATCGGTATTTCGCAGATGTTCTGGACGAACATTTTCTGCGGATTCTCGTTCCTGATCACTGTCCCGCTCATGGGTGAAAGACTTCGCCACGTTGAATGCAACACGCTTTCAGACGTTGTTGACAAGAGATTCCCGCACCACAAGGGCGCCGGAATCGTTCTGAACGGCTGGTTCTTCGTATGGGGCATTTTCGCCTGCGCTCTGAGCGTATTCGGCGGCGCCGTAGTACTTCAGACTCTGCTCGGAATGAACTTCTGGCTCGCGTGCATCATCACGCTCGCGGTAGCGATCGTTTACAACTATGTCGGCGGTCTCGAAGCCATGTCGGTAGTAGATACGATCCAGTACATTTTCATGGGTGTGCTGATCGCGCTCCTGCTGCCTATAGCTCTCATCAAGTTCGGATCGTTTGCTGACTTCGCCGGTTCGCTCGTAGGCGTTCTTTCCAACGACCTGTCGGCCGCGGGCGAGGCTCTCGGACTTACGGAAGGCTTCTACAATTTATTCGCGCTTCCTGGATGGGGCGCAAAGGGCTTCATCGCTTACGTATGCGCATGCGCGCTGTGGGCTTGCTGCGACGTCGGCGTTCAGCAGCGTATGCTCGCTGAGAAGAAGCCGGGCGAAGGTGTTAAGGGTATTATCGCTTACGCGATCATCTTCCTGCCTACGATCCTGCTCCTCTGCATCGCCGGTGTATGGGCTCGCGGAATCATCTCGCCGGAAGGCGTTGTTCCTGACAGCATCGTGCTCCTCTTCGCAGATAAGGCATGGGGTGCCGCAGGTATCATCCTGTTCACGATCGCAGCGGTAGCCGCGATACTGTCTACCGTAGGCGCTTACCTCAACGCTCTCGGACTCCAGACAGTAGGAATCTATAAGAAGCTTAAGAAGGCGGACGTAAATGAAAAGAGGATCGCCGTTATAGCGACGGTAGTTATTTCCGTAGTAGCTATTCTGGTAGCAAGTCTCTTCGGAACGAACGGCATCGCGATCACGGCCGTAGCTCTCCAGATGATCATGGTCGCTACGCTGACGCCTCTGATGATCCTGATGGTTTGCTGGAAGAGATTCAGCGGACCGGCGGCGTTCTGGGGCCTTCTCGTAGGTATCATCGTCTGCGCTGCTTCGACGGTATACGCGGGCGGTCCTTATCCTGCTATCATGGGTGCGGGCTTCTTCGGTCTGCCTACACTGTTCGTGGGCTGGATCGTGGCGATTCCGCTCTACATTATCATTTCGCTCGTTACCCCGTACAAGGAAGAGGATATGGGACCTGAATTCAGAGAGATGTTCTCGCAGGGTTCGTTCCTCAGCACGTATCCGGGCAAGAAGACCCTTATCGTTTCGGCTGCACTTGCTGTGATCGTAGCGATCATCTGCAGCGTCGGCTTCACCGGAGCTCTTGGACCTCTTCCGAGATTCGACAGCCACCTCGCGGATGTCGTTATCATTATCTTCTCGATAATCGCTCTGGCAGGTGTTTTATTCCTCGGTACGAAGCTCATTAAGTTCCTGTTCTTCTCCGACGAATTCATCGACAGGAAGGCTGCGAAATAGGGCTTTGAAGAACTGAATAACGCGTAAAAAGAAAGCGGGTCCGCGTAAAGCGGGCCCGCTGTTTTTATCTGACAGGTGTGTATAAAACGCTGAATCCCGTTCTGCCGTGGCAGAGCGGAGTATCGGATTATTTGATGCTTCGGATTATCTCGTCCGCTTCGGTGAGCAGCGCCGCGAGGCGGATCTGCTTTTCGACAGGAAGAGGATCCATGAATTTGTCCTTGAAAATGGCGTGCGAAGCGTCGATCGCTGCCTGAAGGATGCTGCGCCCGGAATCGGTTATGTTTATCCGGTAGACGCGTCCGTCCTCATCGGATTTGGCTTTTACGATGACGCCCTGTGCGCACATCTTTGAGATGTGGCGGCTCATAAGACCTTTGTCGATAAACAGTTCTTCGCAGATCTCGGCCGCCATACAGCCCGGATTATTAATGACGTGGCTGAGTATGCGCAGATCGAGAAGCGGATAATCGATAGAAGCCGGGCGGATGTTCAGAAGACCCGCGCGCGCTGAATAAGCCCGCTGAAAAGAACGCATGGAAGTTATCAGCGCATCCTGATCGAACGAAGCGGTATCGACAGGAACTGAAGCTTTGGTATCAGGCTTTTTTGACATAACGATCACCTCAATCCCCGGCGGGCAGTGCATGACCGGAAAGACCGGTACGGATATAATACGTTCATAAGTATTATACAGTAATCGCGAAAAAAATACAACGATGCACGAAAAACCGCTTCTCAGGCGCATGCTTATGAATATATATGAATAATAACTAATAAATATGCAAAACGGGTATTGACTTTGCATACAGGCGGGAGTATCATTGGTTTGTTCGCGCGATACCATTTATTATGGTGTTTTTTATTTTAATCTTTCGGAGGAAGAGAAATGAGTTTCAGCGTATTTATCGACGGCAGCGAGGGCACTACGGGTCTTCGCATCCACGAGTATTTTGAGGACAGAGATGACATCGAAGTAATTCCTATCGATCCTCAGCTCAGAAAGAACGTCCACGAGCGCGCAAGACTTATAAATTCGGCGGATGCGTCTTTTCTGTGCCTGCCGGACGTCGCTTCGAGAGAGATAGTTGAATATATTGATCCTTCGGCGAGAGTTCTCGACACTTCGACGGCGCACAGGGTATCTCCGGACTGGACTTACGGTCTTCCGGAACTCTGCCCGGGGCAGCGAGAAAAGATCGCGGCCTCGAACAGAGTCGCTGTACCGGGCTGCCACGCAACCGGATTCATAGTTCTCGCAAGACCGCTCGTTTCGCTCGGCATCGTTGATTCCGGTTATCCTTTCAGCTGCCACTCGGTAACGGGTTATTCCGGCGGCGGAAAGAAGATGATCGCTCAGTACGAGGGTGACGAGAAGGACGAAAAGGGTCTCCACGCGGGAGAACCCGAGCTCCAGAGCCCGCGTCAGTACGGCCTTACACAGACGCACAAGCACCTGCCTGAGATGACGGCTATGGCGTGCATAGACAGACCGCCGCTTTTCAACCCGATAGTCGCGGATTATTTCAGCGGCATGGTCGCCAGCGTTCCTCTCCACGTTGAGCTGATGAAGAAGGAGATGTCGCTCGAGGACGTGCGCGACGCGTTCAGCGAGTACTACGAGGGACAGCCTATGATCAGCGTTATGCCGGCAGAGGCGACGGAAAGCGGATTCCTCGGATCCAACGCGCTTTCGGGCAGGAACAACCTCGAAATATACGTTTACGGCAACGACGACAGGATAATGCTCGCTTCCAGATACGACAATCTCGGCAAAGGCGCTTCCGGAGCCGCGGTGCAGTGCATGAACATCATGCTGGGACTCGACGAAACGACCGGATTGTTGTAAATACTCATGAATTGTAGTAAAATACATTAGATATATATGCGCGTTTTCCGCGGGGCGTACGGGCTGCCGCGGATATATCGTTTGTTTAGGACGCGCGGAGGAGATAACGATATGCAGATACAGTTAAAAGCTATAGAAGGCGGCATTTGCGCGCCGAAGGGATACAAGGCCGCGGGCATCCACTGCGGCATCCGCAAGAATAAATTCAAGAAGGATCTGGCGCTCATAACGAGCGACAAAAGGGCAAGCGTAGCGGCCGTTTTCACCACGAACAAGGTGAAGGGCGCGCCGATCGCGGTAACCAGGGAGAACATCAAGGACGGATACGCCAGCGCGATAATCTGCAACAGCGGAAACGCCAACACATGCGCTCCGAACGGCGCTCAGATAGCGCGCGACACGTGCGCTCTTACGGCTGAGGCGCTCGGAATCGACGCTGCCGACGTTATCGTAAGCTCGACCGGAGTTATCGGCGAGGCGATGAGCATCGAGCCTTTCAAGGCGGGTATACCGACGCTTGTAAAGCATCTGAGCGAAAACGGCTCGGACGACGCGGCTCACGCGATCATGACTACTGACACCGAGAAGAAGGAAGCGGCGTTCTCGTTTGAGCTCGGCGGCAAGGAGTGCAGGATAGCGGGCATCGCGAAGGGCAGCGGCATGATCAACCCGAATATGGCGACGATGCTCTGCTTTATAACCACGGACGTCGCGATCACTCCGGCGCTTCTGCAGAAGGCACTTTCGAACGATATTCTGGACACATTCAACCAGATATGGATAGACGGCGACACTTCGACCAACGATACGGTGGCGCTCATGGCTAACGGCATGGCCGGAAACGCCGAGATAACCGAAGAAGGCCTGGACTACGCGGTATTCTGCGGCGCGCTGAGCGCTGTGACCTCGAGGCTTTCGAGGAAGATCGCGAAGGACGGAGAAGGCGCATCGAAGCTGATAGAATGCGTTGTTTCCGGCGCTCCGGACAAGCAGACCGCGAGGATAGTCTCCAAGTCGGTAATAAGCTCGAACCTGTTCAAGGCGGCCGTATTCGGACGCGACGCGAACTGGGGAAGGGCGCTCTGCGCGATCGGTTATTCGAAGGCTGATTTCGACGCGGGCAATATCGATGTAGTGCTTTCGTCCGAGGTCGGAAGCGTAAAGGTCTGCAGCCACTCCGAATACTCCCCGTACAGCGAGGAGGAGGCGAGTGAGATACTCGGCGCCGACGAGATAAAGGTGCTCGTGGATCTTCATCTGGGAGACGCGTCCGCGGCGGCATTCGGCTGCGATCTTACGTACGAATACGTAAGGATCAACGGAGATTACAGGTCGTAGGGGATTACGGAACTCAATGGATAACAAAGCGCTTGAAAAATACAAAGGCAGCACGATAGTCGTTAAGTACGGCGGAAACGCCATGATCAATGAAAAACTTAAACAGATGGTCATGGAAGATATCGCGGCGCTTTCGTCGCTCGGAGTGCGCGTAGCGCTCGTTCACGGCGGCGGACCGGATATAAACGCTATGCTGAAGAAGACCGGCATTGAATCGCGTTTCGTAGACGGACTGAGATATACGGACGACGCGACGATGGAGATCGTGCAGATGGTTCTCTGCGGCAAGGTTAACAAGAGCCTGGTCGCGATACTCGAGAGTCTCGGCTGCGAGGCTGTAGGACTCTGCGGCATTGACGGCGGAATGATACGCGCCTCCAGAAGGACCGACAAGGATCTCGGCTCAGTCGGCGAGATCGAGGAGGTCAGAACGGCTCCTCTCGAAGCCGCTTTCGGCGCCGGATACGTTCCTGTAATAGCGACCGTCGGCCTTGACGGAGCCGGAAACGTATACAACATCAACGCCGACACGGCGGCAGCGGCTGTCGCCGGAGCGCTGAAAGCCGAAAAGCTCATCGCGATGACTGATATCCGCGGAGTACTCCGCGATGTGAACGATGAATCCTCGCTCATATCGCATATCGCGCTTTCCGAAGTGCAGGGACTCATAGACAGCGGAGTCATTTCGGGCGGCATGATACCTAAGATCCAGAGCAGCCTCTACGGCGTGGAACACGGCGTTAAGCAGGCTTCGATAATAGACGGAAGAGTTGAGCACGCGCTCCTGAAGGAGCTCGCGTCCGATACCGGGATCGGTACCGTATTTGACAACGGAGGTAATTAAAATGGCTACATTTGAGGAAATAAAAGCGCGCGACGCGGAATACGTCGCAGGTACGTACGGCCGTTTCAACATGTGCATCGCCAAGGGCAAGGGCGCGCGCTGCGTATCGGTCGAAGGCAAGGAATACATAGACTTCACTTCGGGGATCGGCGTTAACTGCCTCGGATTCGCGGACGACGGCTGGGTAAAGGCCGTTTCAGACCAGATCGCGAAGTATCAGCACGTTTCGAATCTTTATTACTCGGAGCCGTGCGGAGAGCTCGCCGAGTTGCTCGTAAAGAGGACGCCGGGCATGAAGAAGGTGTTCTTCGGCAACTCCGGCGCGGAAGCGAACGAATGCGCGATCAAGGTCGCGAGAAAATACGGAAACACTAAATACGGAAACGACAGGAACGAGATCATCACTATGATCAATTCGTTCCACGGCCGCACTGTGGCGACTATAACGGCAACGGGACAGGATCACTACCATGAATTCTTCGATCCGTTCCTTCCGGGATTCAGATACGCCGAGGCGAACAACATCGAAAGCGTAAAGTCGCTCGTTTCGGACAGGACCTGCGCTATAATGCTCGAGATCGTTCAGGGCGAAGGCGGAGTCATTCCTCTCGACGCCGGTTTCCTGGCCGGAGTTCAGAAGATCTGCGACGACAACGACATTCTTTTCGTAATCGACGAGGTACAGACGGGTATCGGCCGCACGGGAAAATTCTTCGCGTACGAGCATTTCGGCCTCAGGCCTGACATCGTAACGTTCGCAAAGGGCGTGGGCGGCGGACTGCCGATCGGCGGCGCGATAATGAACGATAAGTGCTGCGACGTGCTGAAGCCGGGCGACCACGGCACGACGTACGGCGGCAATCCGGTCGCGTGCGCGGCGGGCGTAGAGGTCATGAAGCGCGTAACGCCTGAATTCATCGAAGAAGTCGCGAAGAAGGGCGCTTATCTGAAAGAAAAGCTCCTGAAGATGCCGCACGTAAAGGACGTTACGGGTCTCGGAATGATGATCGGTATCGGACTCGAGGGCAGGGAAGCGAAGGAAGTCCTGAACGCGTGCCTCGAAAACGGTCTTATGGTGCTCACGGCCAAGGATAAGGTAAGGTTCCTGCCTCCGCTCGTCGTAACATACGACGACATCGACGATGGACTCGCGATATTCGAAAAGGCGCTTTCCGAATAGTAAAGAGGCGCACGGGAGTGTCCGGCGGATGCCCGCGGAAAAACGCTTCGCGGCTCGTGCGGACAACAAAAAACGAACTTAAGCCCCGGACTGCGGATCAGCAGTTCCGGGGCATTCATTTTTGCATTGCTTTTTCACTAAATATTCACATTCCGAAGGTCTGTCTTTTACGTAAATCAATTGCTTTTCCCGGCGGATATGATACAATATTACGGATAATGGAATGGTATCGCCTGAAGCGGTATTTCCGAAGAAAGGGAAACACTTATGAACAGAAAATTAACAGCGGTATTACTCATCCTGTGCCTCGCGTTCGCGCTTACTATAACCGGATGCGGCGGAACGAACGGAGGCTCGTCGAACGGCGGCGATACGGGCAGCACCGCGGCGGAATATGTTGAGCCGTATAACTACGATCTCACAGAGTATATGATACTCGACAAGTACACCGGACTCGAGATCTCGTACGACAAGAAAGCGGCTCTCGGCGATAAAGTAAACATCGATTATACCGGCCGGATCAACGGCGAAAAGTTCGAGGGCGGATATACTGATCCTGCCGAGGGCGGAGTGGATTTTACGATCGGCTCCGGGATGTTCCTCGAGGATCTGGAATACGGCGTGGTAGGCCATGAGGCCGGCGAGACGTTCAACGTCGACGTAACGTTCCCGGACTACTATTCCGAGGATCTTAAGGGCAAGACCGCGACGTTCGAGGTCGTTCTCAACAGCGTTGACAAGGTAAACGCGATCAACGAGGCGGTCCTCAGCGCGCTCGAGGAGAACACCGAGATACTCAAGTATCCTCAGAAGGAACTCACGGAGTATCAGTCGGGCATGCACGCGTACTACGAGAGCATGGCAGAGAACCAGGGAATGTCGTTCAAGGAATTCGCTGAGTCGCAGTTCGGCGGAAGCGAAGCGGCGTTTGAAGAATACATCAGGTATACGGCTGAAAAGCAGGTCGGCCGCGAGATGATCGCGTTCTACATCGCTCACAAGGAAGGCTTTGAGATCACCGACGAGGAATACGACGCGAACGTGCTGAAGTATCTGCAAGACTTCGGATATTACGATCACAAGTCGTTCGAGTCGATGTACGGCATGTCGTTCGAGGAAGCATACGGCAAGGAAACCATCGTGATTCGTATGACCACCGAAAAGGTGATCGACTTCGTACTCAATAATTCGACAGTACTCTGATCCGTTTTCCGTGCGTTTGATACCGGGAGGTAAGAAACATGAAGTGTCCGTTTTGCGATAACGAAGATACAAAAGTAATCGATTCAAGACATACCGAGGACGGCCACGCGATAAGGCGCCGCAGGGAATGTGACAAGTGCGGCAAGCGCTTCACCACCTATGAAAAGGTCGAGGAGATAATCCTCATGGTGATAAAGAAGGACGGCAGCCGCGAGGCGTTCGACCGCAACAAGGTCCTGAACGGCATAATCAAGGCCTGCGAAAAGCGTCCGGTGCCTATCGCTGAGATGGAAAGAGTCGTGGACGAGATCGAGCGCGGTCTCAACAACATGATGGAGAAGGAAGTCGAGAGCTCTTTCATCGGCGAGCTCATTATGGAGCAGCTCAAGGACCTCGACGAGGTTGCGTACGTGCGCTTCGCGTCCGTATACCGCCAGTTCACCGATGTGAACACGTTCGTTAAAGAAATAGAGAGAATGTTCGGAAAAGAGATCGGCAGGGAGCAGACGAAAGATAATGAATAACGATATCGTAAGAATCGCAATAGACGGCCCTAGCGGCGCGGGAAAAAGCACTATAGCAAAGCTGGTGGCTGAAAAGCTGGGATTCGATTACATCGATACCGGCGCCATGTACAGAGCTGTGGGATACAAGCTCCTCAGGGACGGAGTCGACATGAACGACGCGGATGCGCTCGCCGCGATGCTGGAGAACACGGACATCGATTTCTCCGGCGGCGACGTTTATCTCGACGGCGAAGTGATCAGCGGCCTCATAAGGACGCCTGAAATCTCAAAGATGGCTTCTGACTGCTCGGCGATCGGCGCGGTGCGCGAAAAACTCGTGGCGCTTCAGCGCGGCATGGGCGAGCACAAGAGCATAATCATGGACGGCAGAGACATCGGCACCAACGTCCTGAAGGACGCGGAATACAAGTTCTATATGACAGCTACAGCCGAAGAGCGCGCCATGAGACGCTTCAAGGAACTGATCGAAAAGGGCGAGGACGTCGAATACGACACAGTTCTCGAAGACATCAGAAGGCGCGACTACAACGACATGCACAGAGAGCTGAATCCGCTCTGCAAGGCTGATGACGCTATCGAGATCGATACGACGAAAATGAATATCGACGAAGTTGTGGATTATATACTCAGGGAGATCAGATAATGGCTACAGTAAGACCGTTCGCGGCCGTAAGGCCGGCGGCTGAGCATGCCGCGGAAGTGGTATCGCTGCCGTACGACGTTATGAACAGGCAGGAAGCGGCCGAGATGGCGGCGGGCAATCCGAGAAGCTTTCTGCACATATGCAGGAGCGAGATCGACATGCCGGATCAGGAGGATCCGTACGATATGTCCGTGTACGCGAAAGCGGCCCGGAACATCTCGGATTTCCTCGCGGACGGCACGTTCGTGCGCGACGACGCGCCTTCGTTCTACATATACGCTCAGACTATGGACGGACGCGTTCAGACCGGAATCGTCGGCTGCGTTTCTGTCGACGAATACATCGACGGCACCATTAAAAAGCACGAGCTCACGCGCGTCGAAAAGGAGATAGACAGAATAAACCATTTCGACGTCTGCAACGCGGATACGGAGCCGGTGTTCCTGGCGTACAGGGATGACGCGAAGATCCGCGCGGCTGTTGACGGCTGGATCTCCGGACATGACGCTGAGTATGATATCACGACTCCGGACGGGATCAGACACAGACTCTGGAAGGTGGGCGACGCGGCCGTTATCGCCGCGATTTCCTGCGCGTTTGCTGCAGTTCCCGAGCTTTATATCGCCGACGGACATCACCGCAGCGCTTCCGCGTGCAAGGTGGGCCTGAAGCGCAGGGAACAGCATCCGGATTACACCGGCGACGAGGAATTCAACTACTTCATGGCTGTGATCTTTCCTGATACCGACCTCAGGATATTCGACTACAACAGGGTGGTCAGGGATACGAACGGTCTCGGCATAGAAGGCATGATCGACGCGATAAAGAACGCGGGGTTTGCCGTTGAAAAGGTCGGGAAAGAGCCGTACGCTCCTCAGAAAAAGCATGAATTCGGAATGTACGCGGGCGGCGAGTGGTACA
>JAEEGL015385843.1_pt1 | contig 21413 bp, 18 predicted proteins | sample 9134231 | NCBI WGS metagenome assembly JAEEGL01 (sample SAMN16246548, study PRJNA631951) | gut metagenome | biome: gut microbiome; feature: rumen; material: fiber-attached | host: Bos | place: Iran: Karaj | collected 2018-10
TTAACCGTGTATGAATTTGCTTCGTTGCGCTTCCGATACCGTGTCGTTTTGCAAGTCTTCAGGTGTCAGCTTACCATATATGCCAACACCACTTGTTCCTTGCAAAATGTACTATATCACATGTTTTCTAATTTGTAAATAAATTATTAACATATTTCGACCTATTTATAGTGTGTTTAATGGTTAAATATATAGCACCCGTGTTATCGGGTGCTTTATTGTCGCTGTTAAGAATTCAATAACCGGAATAAGAAGCCACTATCTATTCGCATACATTTCCTCATAATACTTCATATATTCCCCTGATGTGCATTCCTTCATCCAATCCATGTGGTTCTTATACCACTCAATCGTGAGCTTAATTCCCTCTTTGAACATTGTGGTAGGTGCCCAGCCAAGCTCTCGCATTGCTTTATCAGGATCAATCGCATACCGTAGATCATGTCCTTTGCGATCAGTTACGTATGTGATAAGGCTCTCAGGTTTTCCAAGTTCAGCTAAAATGATTCTTACGATCTCAATATTAGCTTTTTCGTTATGCCCTCCGAGATTATAAACCTCTCCAACTCTTCCTTTTTCTAATACAGCGAGAATTCCGTAACAGTGGTCTTTAACATACAACCAATCACGGATGTTCAATCCTTCACCGTAAACAGGCAGTGCTTTATCATGAGTAGCATTATTGATCATTAATGGAATTAGCTTTTCCGGGAACTGGAAAGGACCATAATTATTCGAGCAACGGGAGATCGTTACTGGCAGCCCATATGTACGATAATAAGCCTGTACAAGCAGGTCAGCAGCTGCTTTAGAAGTGCTATAAGGAGAAGATGTATGAATCGGAGTATCCTCATGGAAAAACAAATCTGGTCGATCCAACGGCAAATCTCCATATACTTCATCTGTACCTACTTGATGAAACCGTTTGATTCCATACTTACGGCATGCATCCATCAATACACTTGTTCCGATTATATTGGTTTCTAAAAATATAGCAGGATTCTCAATAGACCGATCGACATGACTCTCGGCTGCAAAATTAACAACAATATCGGGATGTTCATTCTCAAAGATAGCATTGATGCCTTCTCGATTGCGAATATCTTCCTTGTAAAAAGTGAAGTTTGGAGACTTCATAGCATCATTCAACGTGTGAACATTAGCAGCATATGTCAATGCATCAACACAGATAACCTTCCAATCAGGACGCTCATCTAGCAACATGTAAATGAAGTTGGATCCAATAAACCCAGCGCCGCCTGTTACTAAAACCTTCATTTTCCTTCCCTCGCTAAAGCCAGCATATATTGACCGTAATCGGTCATCTTCAGTTCTTCTCCGATCGACCGCAACTGATCGGTGGTAATAAAACCGCGGCGCCATGCAATTTCTTCAATGCAGGATACATAGTTCCCCTGCGTGTCCTGAATGGCCTCAACGAATTCCGCAGCCTTCAGCATTCCGGAAGGCGTACCGGTATCCAACCAGGCAACACCGCGTTCAAACAATCTGACCTTTAACGCCCCCATTGCGAGATATACATTATTCACCGCAGTGATCTCAATCTCTCCGCGCGCTGAGGGTTTGACTTTCTTCGCGATATCGATCACTCGGTTATCATAGAAATACAATCCGGGCACAGCATAGTTGCTCTTTGGATTCTGCGGCTTTTCCTCAATTCCGATCACATTATTCTCTTTATCAAATGCAACAACGCCGAAGCTGCGAGGATCCTTGACGGGGTATCCGAAAATCGTCGCTCCAACATTATTATCGATTGCGGAACGCAGCGTTCTTGTCATATTTGCGCCATAGAACACATTGTCTCCGAGAACAAGACAAACAGAATCATTTCCGATGAATTCTTCACCAAGGATGAAAGCATCCGCCAATCCCCGCGGTGTATCCTGCACTTTATAGGAAAATCTCATCCCGATTCTGCTGCCGTCGCCAAGCAGTTTTTGATATAGCGGCGTATCTTCCGGCGTTGAGATAATCAGCACTTCTTTGATGCTTGCAAGAATAAGCATGGATAACGGATAATAAATGAGTGGTTTGTCAAAGATCGGCAAGAGTTGTTTTGACACCGCTTTCGTCATCGGATAAAGGCGGGTCCCTTTACCGCCTGCTAGAATAATACCTTTCATGATTATTACCTCAACACTTTATTTCCTGCAGGACAGGATGATTTCACAGATGCGATCCACATCTATAGGCTCCAGATCAGCATAGAGTGGAAGCGTAAGAACTCTGTCTGCCAAGTAAGCTGCCACAGGCGTTTTCTCGGCCCCTGCTGATGGTAATCCAGCATATGCCTCCACATTGTTCGTGATTGGATAGAAATATTTACGTGCAATTATACCTTGCTCATGTAGTCTTTCGAACACTTCGTCTCTCGTTGCACCAAAGTTGTCAAACACAACCGGGAAGTAGGCATAATTCGGTTCAACATCCTTTTGGGGTTTACAGAGTTTAATTCCTTTCACTCCGTCCAAGTGTCTGCGATACCTTTCAACCACCAACTCTCTCTTTTCGATTTCCTCGTCGAGATGCCGCAAGTTGCAAATGCCCATGGCTGCCTGAAACTCACTCATTTTTGCGTTGCCGCCGATGAACACAACACGTTCCGGTCCACGGATTCCGAAGTTCTTCATATCGTTCATCGTCTCCACAAGACTGTCATCCCGGAAGCATACAGCTCCACCTTCGATGGTATTAAAGACTTTTGTCGCATGGAACGAAAACATCGAAGCATCTCCGAAGTTCGCGGAAGAAACACCTTTATACTTAACGGCAAACGCATGGGCAGCATCGTAGATGACTTTTAAGTTATGCTTTTTTGCGATTTCTTCAATACGTTCCACGTCACACATATTGCCGTAAACGTGGACGGGCACAATCGCTACCGTTTTATCGGAAATGAGAGCTTCAATCTTATCCGCATCAATCGTGTAATCCTCTTGATTTACATCACAGAAGACCGGAACAAGCCCATTACGACTGATGGCATGCGTGGTGGAAACGAAGGTGAACGGAGTCGTGATTACTTCTCCACCCTTCGGAAACTGCATGGCAGCTATGACGTTCTCAAGTGCAAGATGGCCATTAGTGTAGAGAACAACATGCGGGCAAGCAAGGTACGACTCCAATTCAGCCTGCAGCTGTTTATGCTCTACGCCCATATTTGTCAGCCAATGGCTGTCCCACAGTTTCTTGATTTCCTCACAGTATTCCTCATAATCAGGCATGGAGGAACGTGTTACAAGTATTTGTTTTGTCACGAGTATTCCCTCTCATTAGATATGATTATCCATCTGTCCGAACTGATCCCCGTAATGTCGTTTACATATAATATAAAACACCAGACCAAGAATCGCCCAGCCGCCAACGATTATCCATTCTTCAATGGTCATCGAACAGCCGGACCCGGGAATGAGGTATAATACCACCATAAGCCCAGACAATAACGACGCCATGATACCAACGAATTTATAATTCTTGACTTTATACGGCCTATGGAGGTCAGGGTCTTTTTTCCTAAGAATCAGGAAGGACATGGCTACCATACAGTATGCCAAACAACATGCAAAACTCGCTGCATCAGATATCCATACAAGCATGGTTCTTCCAAAGAAAGGAGCTACAAGGGATAGCGTCCCAATTAGGAGAAGCGCATTGATAGGCGTTTTTTTCTTTGGATGAAGAATAGAAAACCGTCCTGGAATCATTCTCGACTCAGCCATCGAGAATAATGCTCTACTTCCACCGATTAAGAATGAATTCCAGCTAGTAACCACACCGCATAGGCCACCAACAATTAGCACTTTTGCCATCACAGCGCTGTTAAAAACCTTTTCCATTGCTGTTGCCGTAACCAAGCCTGCACCTTTCATGGCTTCTTCGATGTCCTTAGTGTTTAAAGCATAACCTACAGCAAAAACCACAAGTCCATAGAATGCTACAGCGCAGATGATAGAGAGAAGTAGAACCTTTGCCACTTTCTTTAACGGAATATTAATTTCCTCAGCCACTTGTGGTATGACGTCAAATCCAAAAAGGAAGAATGGTGCAACAACTGCAACGGATAGGATATTCTTGATCGATCCAAAACCTTCCCCGATAATGATTTGCTCTTCAAGGTTAGATGGTTCACCATTAATCGCAGATGCTACAACAAGAGTTACACCAACTGCCGCAATTGTGATCGTCAAAATTGTCTGTAATATGGAAGCCGCTTTAATACCAAGAATATTAATAATTATAATACCAATCGTACAGATAGAAGCAAGAATTACACCAGTCAGATAAACATCAGAACCCGCAACCGAGTAAAGATATACTTGATTGAATGACGGGAATATGTACGATATAATCGTAGGTAAAGAAACAGCCTCAAAACAAACCACGCCAATATAGCTCAAAATCAGCGCCCATGTACAAATGAATGAGCCTGTAGGACCAAAGGCTTTATAACTGAATACATGCTCGCCACCGACCTTCGGCATTGCAGGTGTAAGTTCTGCATAAGTCATCCCAACAAAATAAATCATCATACCACCGATGATGAAACCGATCACTGTTCCTATAACACCTGCATTTTGAATCCATCTACCCGACGAGACAACCCAGCCCCATCCAATCATGGCACCGAACGCAACAACAAGTATGTCTGTCGTAGACATAACCTTTTTGAATCTGTTATTATTTGGCATCAATAACCCTCGCCTTTCAAGAAATAATCATCAAGATTTCCAATATAATGGGTTACTGTCTTGATGACTAAAGCCATTAGCGTCATTTCATTAACTCTGGTTCATCCCAAAGGTTAAGCTTCGTTCCAATACCCATCTTCAATGCGCTTTGATAAACATCATATGCCCATGCGACATCTTCAACAGGCATACCGCCGATTGCATACACGATAATCTGATCTTCATTATCACGCCCAGTCTGGTCTCCAAGTAGAATGCCACCCATATCCGCAATATCTGACCGCTTAATCTTGTTCTCACAAACGGCATCATAAAATCCCATTCCAAGAAGGGTGGATACTGTTTTCTGTGTAGGAAGTTCCCGCCCGGCTCCCCAGCCTTCATACATCAAATAATTATCTGCCACAAGCTTTACACCAGGAGCAGAGAGGAATTCCGTAGAAATCAAAAGTGCAGAGGCACTAATCACGAGCGCACCCTTCTTGACCCATTCCTGCTCGATCCGAGGATTGTCCTCAAACTTTGCAGCATTCGTTGTGCCAAAGTAAATGATATCTGAATCACGGCAGGCATCCTCTATGGACTCTACCGCAACAACTGATTCAAGGTAAGGATACTTTTCCTTTGCATGCGTAATAAACTTATCCAAGCTGGCCTTCCCGCGTCCCTTGACTTTTAGGGTGGTAATTGTCGGAACTGTTACCATGATGGCATCAAGAGTATAGGTAGACATGACCCCGGGGCCAATAATGCCCAATACTTTCGCATCTTTCTTAGTAAGCCATTTGGTGCCGACACCAGCAGTCGCAGCAGTTCGCATTGCACTAAGAATATTAGCGGACATATAAGCAATAGGAGCCCCAGTATCAATGTCTTTCAGCGACATCATAAGAATTGAACGAGGAAGCCCTTTGTCTTTATTCGTGTGATGGGAGCCATAATCTTTAATTCCAAACATGTGGAAACGCCCGCCAAGGTACGCAGGCATTGCCATAAAACGATAGTCTGGAGCATGCAGAGGCATACCCTCGATATCAGAGGTTTTAGGGAATGAAACGCGAACACCATGCTCATTTGCATCATCCCCGCCCATGCGATAGTCACCTTTATAAAGAAGCGTAAACATGTCTTCCATAGCCGTTATGCATCTTGGCATATCCTGAACGCCTGCTGCAAGCATGTCCTTTTCATTCAAGTACAGGAAGTCAATTTTACTGCTCATTGTCTTCGTCTCCTTCATTAATTAGATAAACTCTATCTCGGGATGTACATTTGTACATGCCAGAGTCTTGATTGATCTGAGCACGTTACTAAACGGCTCAGTGGGGCGCGTATCTATTATTGTTCGAATCATTTCTTCTGTCATCTCTGTAGGAACATACAAATCATTTATTTCGTGCAGTTTCTTACAAATATCCTCTATGCTAACCTCAGCATTGCTGTCGCCCTTTGGTTCACGTGCTCCAGATTTGAGTACTTTACCATCTTTCAAAGTCACTTCCACTCTGCTCAGCCTCTTGCCAGGAAATACTTTGTCGTATTCAGGCTCATGATGAAACTCAATCCTACTAATCGTACCAGCCACTCTTGAATCGAGCATTTTTGTAGTACTGCTTTCAAGTGGGCCGCAGTTGCCAAACAATAGTTGAGCAGCAATTGGATACTTGATGTTATACTGTGCTTCATCCTCGCAAGTCGGAGCTTCCATATACAACGTTCCCGCATTGCCAAAAGAATAGACATCAATTCTATCAACATCACTAACACCGAAAGAATAATCCTTCATTAGGTCTGCTAACGCACCAATTGGACTGTGTGCCCAGCGGCAACACGAATAGAATTTGATGTACAAGTCAAACATATAGAACTTTTCACCAAGAGTGTCGATGTATTTGATGTACTCATCGTCGAGAATAACAGGATTCCTTCCTGTAATACCTCCCAAGGCCATCTTCACAGCTTGAGTTCCGGCATGTTGACCCCAATAGATTCCGTCTTTATTCATTGATGGAACATAGCAAGATCTCTTAGCTGGATTGACTGGCAGAATGAAGTCTGCAATACTAAGTGCCATTTCCATCTTCTCGTCATCCAGTCCGAGAAGTTTTCCAACTATGGCTGCAGTACCAAAAGCGGAATAAGAGCCCGAACTGTGATCCCAGCCATAATAATGACGGATAGAATACCCTTCCCTTATGGAAACTTCGTAAGCAACAACCAGCGCTGCAAGCACTTCTCCATACGTACATTTGCTTTCTTCCGCTGCTGTCAGCAAAGCGCCAAAAAATCCCGAGCCAGGATGCCCACGCAGAAGGCTATAACCATCATCCATGTCCAAAGCATTTGCTGCCATACCATTTGCTAACGCTGCGCCAATCAGATTGCTCTTTTCCCCCGTAGAGAAAATCGTGCAATCGCCTGTTGGATAGTTCTCTTTCACATAGGAAGCAGCTCTTTTCGCACTGTTGTTCTTTGCCCCAGCGGTAAGCACACCAGCTAGGTCTAGGAAGCACTTCTTCGCTTGCTGTTGAACATCTTCATTCAGGTTCTCCCATTTTGTATTCTGAATGAAGCCGATGAGTTTATCCAATGCTTTTCTATCGTTCATCAAATTACTCCTTACAGCAGATTCCCATCAACCCGAGATACAATCATGTCCTCACCGTTCTCATCATAGACATGATAAGTTGCATATACTTCCTCCACGAACCGTTTTGGGCTCATTCCTTGAGGGATGAATGCACCAATAGCAGCAACTCTTTGCTTGATATCGCCACTTGCAGGTATTACCGTCTTCTGTTGAATGATCTGTCTGCCATAGACTACATTCGGATGCTTAAGCATTTTATCCAAGCCTTCAACCTTAGAAATCTTTCCCGGTCTAACCGAGATGGTAAATAGAAGACCCATACCGCCATTTAGTAAATAGCTATTCTTAGGTTCACCGTAACACACAGTGTTATCGCCTGTTAAGGCAAAATGGATAAGTGTTTTGACCGTATCAAATCCTGTTGCCTTTTTCAAAATAAGGTCATAATCACCACCTGGCATTCTTCTTGCTGGATCATAATACCGTACTGTATCCCCATCGATAAAACCTTGGAGGAAAACAGGACCAAACTTAATCCCCATCGACTTTATCATTGTTTTTACTCTGTCGGATACTTTGGCTTCAAAAATTGGAGCGAACGGAGAAGGCAGCCTTGTACACATCACTTGCTTATTCAACCCATCTTCTTCCTTGCCAAGGAATCGATCTCCGAACTTCACCAAATAAGGCTCGCCATTGATGACGTAAAATGCAGTCCCTAAGTCCTGCTTCCCAACCATATATTTTTCGCAGATAGCTTTCCCGTCGGCAGATTCAGCAGCTGATTTGGGGTATGCCTCCAACGCTTCATTCTTGCTATAGCATATGTACTGTCCCCTGGAACCTCGGTTAATAGATGGTTTGATAAAGAGCGGATATTCTGCCTTGTCTGAAATGATATCTTTTATACTATATTCAGGAATAACATCTACATTATGTGCAACACAATAATCTTTGAACTTGACTTTATCCGTGAGTATCTCGAGTTGCTCCCTAGTCGCATAGCATGGCAACCCAAGTCGTTCACAGACTTCAAGATAAGGCCATTGTGCGGGATCAATGCAAAAGTTTAGAACTCCATCAACACCGACTTCTTTACACTTTTCCACTATCCCATCTACGTCTGTGATGTTAAGCATCCAGGCTTCATCGGCAATAAGCTTCGCAGGTGAATTCTCAAGATAATCAGTAACAATTGTATAAATACCCATCTCTTTAGCAGCATGAACTACCTTGGAGTGAATTCCCGCACCAGCAAGAATCAACAGCCTTTTCCCTGTCAAATCCATAATCAGTCCTCCAGCTTCCTTACCCTGAGTCCCCGGCTCTGTGCTATTTCTGCAAGATTAGCAAACTCTCTATCCTCGCATTGTTCAATTATTTGAACGAACCGGCTCGCGGTTAGTATCTCATCCTTATTGTTCATTGGAAGTGCAAGCACCCCCCTTGCAAAGGCCTTTTCAACAGGCCTGATAGATTTCGTCATATCATCAACGTTTTTCCAGCAACTAATTCTTCCCCTTACGCTCTTCCATTCTTCCGCAGGGCAAAACATAATTGGTAGTTTCTGTCCAAAGTCCGTCTTCATAATAACGGCTTCATGAGCATGAAACATCATGGCTTGATATTTCCTAGTAAGATTCGCTCCAAATATAAGCGAATTACCAAAGATAATCATGGTATTAGTGTTGATAAACTCTTGGTTTTGCATTAGTGAACCAGCAAGATCAGAATCTGAATATCGAAATTGAACACCAAACTGTTCCCCTGATCCAAGAAGCTCCTTAACACTTTCACCAATAATCAGTATATCTCGAATCCCGACAAGCAAAAAATTCTGAAGCAAAAAGTGTACCAGTGGTTTAGAATAGACTTGAACACCAGCCAAATGGTCAAGCAATAAGATGCCATTCCACTTTGTTCCCCTGACGGCTACTTCACCACTAAACAATCCTTCAATGTCAGTATCTAGTAAGACAGATAGTTTAGGAAGTAGTGATATATCAGGGCAAGCAATTCCCCTTTCCCACTTTGACACAGCCTTATCAGATACTTCAAGAGCCTCGGCCAAGGAAGCTTGTGTGAACCCAGCTTGTTTTCGTAAAGAGGATATCGCTTTGCCAGTACTTGCAAAATTCAAGATGCAACCTCCAAATAATTATATTATACACCACTCAAGGATGCGAAAAAGGAACCATTGGTTTACATCCGACACAATATACCATGCCATCAAGCAGTTCACGACAGTGATTTATTTAAACGTCTGGAAAAACAAGTCCCAGTTCTTTTTTGTTGCATTAATATCTCTACTTAACAATAAAGATGCTTCATCTTCATAAATTGCAGGAGAGGTAAATTGAGCAAAGGTCATTTGAGAAATGTCTGAAATATTGCCGTAAGGTATCTTCTCCAAATCGAATGCTGTTTTTATAATTCCCGCTTCGCTTATGTATATTTTTTTACGGAAGAAGAGAAGGATAAAAATATTACCCAGTGCGTATGATGTTTCTCCGTCGAAAATTCCTATATCCATTGTATGGAGAAAAGAAGCGTATTGCGAATAATCCATAAAGTCGGTAATTATCGTAACATTTGAAACATTGAGTTTTTCAATTTCACTCTTGACTTTTTCGATATACGCCTTATCTCCATAGGAAAGAGGAACATATATATGTAGCTTATTGGTATTAAATCTTTGTAGTGATTTTATTATCTCGAGGTGATTATTCTCCGGTGTTCCTCTATGACCAACCATTATATTAAATACATCGCTTTTTTCAGCACTTGAATCCTTATTCTCTATTATTCGTGTTAATACTTTGCTTTTAGCATCTCCATATTCTCCATATGCATAATCTAAATAATAATACCTTCCATCTCTAATTACTCGTGATAGATCTAATATATCTACTATATTTGCAACTCCTATTGCCGCAAACGACTTCATTGTAGATTCAAGTATTCTTCTCTTTAGAAACAGCCTTACATTATATATTGGTCTCCATTTTTGATAACATAAGCTAGTTGTTTCTGATCCTCCCCAGTATCTATATACTATCTTTTTTCTAATCCTTCTTGGTGTCAAGATAACGCGAATTTTTGGTTCCATGCCATGGGAAATAATCCAATTACAGCAATCTGAATACTTGATATATAAATTCATCCCTGATTGATCTAGAATAACGTTGTTGAACTCACCTAATTCTTTGTATAAAGCTGCATTAGTAAAAACGAACAAGTGATCAACAGGATCTATTCCGCTATTAGGATCATTAAAAGCGCGAATTAACGATCCTATAAACTTAAGGTCTTTTCCATAAAAGATATGAATATACTTCGCTAGAAAAACACGTCTCATTATCTCCTCCCATATATCAATTCTATCATATTACAATTCTTTATTGTTTTAACTTTTTGAAATGAAGTACAAATCTATATAAAGCCACTATTAAAGCAAACTCAAGGCAGAACATTGCTATTTGCAAGAATAATCCTACCCAAGAATCTGTGAATAAAGTAGCCCATAGGCGCGATAATAGGTACGGTACTAATCCGCATATAAATAGTGGAAGAATCTCGAGAGCCATTCTTGGACTTTTTAGTTCTTTTCGTGACATCCAGATCTCTATGGCAGAAACCATTCCATATGATATTACAGTTGCTATCGCCGCCCCCATGCAATTATAACGAGGTATTAGGATCGCATTTAGTAATATGTTGATAACTGCGCCTGTGCAGACAGCGATCACATACGATGAATCTTTGCCTTTAGGAATGAAGAACTGAGTCCTTAATGTGCTATTCCATGAAATGAATAATACAGTAATTGCCAAAGCACTCAATAGCTGACCTGAATACTCATATCCAGAGCCCAAGTATAGATTGCAAAAAGCTTTGCCAAAGGAAAGAAAGCCGAAAAAAACTAGCGATGAAAAAACTGTCACTGCTCTAAGCATAATTTGCACGCTCAAATACACCTTAGTATCTTCACCTTTGGAGAATAAGTGCGCAGATCTAGATAGCATTACAGTGCCTACTCCAGTAATGATAGAGAGCGGCATTCTCATTATCTTATCAGCATATTCATATTGTCCTAGTTCTGCCATAAATCCCATATTGCCTATCATGGTTTTATCCATCATTTGGTAAATACTCCCTGCAATGATAGAAACAAACAGAATCAATTGAGGTTTAAGATGAGCGAGCACATCATGTAAGTGGACTTTTACAAATCGAGCATACTTACTTCTGATTGTCCACAGTAGCGCATGGCTTGCAAAAGAATCAGCAGATAATATGAATACATATTTCCCTAAATCATCTGGTTTTTTTACAAATGTAAAAATGCAAATAACCATGATGATTTTAAACGCAATATTTCTTGTTACCAGTATTCTATGTTCAGAAAGCCCAACAAATAACCAACTGATATTTAACGCCTGTCCCAAAACATAAAGAATTTGAATCCATGCAATTATTTTGTATTTACTCAAAAAGCCACAGTATAATACATAAACAACAAGCGTTAGTACAGAGACTATTACGTGAGAAAAATACAATTCAGTAAACTGTTGTGATAACGCCTTCGAGTCATCCCTTACCCGGGCAATTGTTCTCGCGCCATAGGCCTCAAGTCCTAGTATTGCAACAATCATGAAATAGTTGACCACGGAGTAGTTATAGGAGTATACCCCAACTTGATCGCTTCCAAGTATGCGCGAAATATATGGAGCTGTAATGAAGGGAATAATCATCATGCAAATCTCATAAACAGACTGCATAATAATGTTAAACTTGGTATTATCTTTCTTCATACGATTTTAATGATGATGTATCATCCTCTTGAATTGTATTACATCTATTACAAGATAAGGCTAGCCCTGCAAAAAGAAAGAAATAATAAAATGCAAACACCGTTCCTGTGAATAAAAGCGGGACGAAACCAATGCAAATGAATACATGGAGCAGATCACGTTCCATGTATTTAACTCGTAATGCTTTAATAACGAGATAAATGGTCAGTATGCAAAACACGCTCCCCAAAATACCACCGAAGGATAACCAATAATCCAAAAACAATTGATGAGGGTAGAACGACCCTCTTTCGCCGAACAAAGAGATCAGCTTTGCAGCACCTCCGATGCCCCATCCTTGAATAGGATGTTGCAAAATCAATTCAATAGTTGCTTTTCGAATAGAGCTCCTTCCACTATCGTATGATAAAAACGAGCCGTTAAATATTAGATTTAAAGATCGTGCAGAAATACCAAGTCTGCTCAACAAGTTAAATATCGAAGAGTAATACGAATCCCATAAAAGAACAATTACAGCAACAACTAGTACAATCAAGGATGAAACAATTATTTTTTTCATAATACTATATTGTTGCCACAAGACCTTAAGGATTATATAGACAGCTAAACAAATTAGCGCACCTCTTGAACCGTGTAATAAAATCATAATCGCTTCAGCTACAGATGCAATAACATATATTTTTTTCCTGCGACTAAAGGCTTCATTTAGATGAAGCAGTAGCAGGAATAGCACGGCATAAGAGAAATGCATATCATATAGTGTTTTCGCAGAAAAAAAGTCAACAATTGATATAATAAGCAAAACCCATGACATCCTTAAGAGGGTATTATGGAGAACCCTTTTATCCGAAACAAGGAATGTAGCAACGCCTAAAGGAACATATGTGAGAACCAAGCCCTGTCCCCACATAACCATTTCATCAAAAGATGCACCGATCAATACACTATATGCACACAATAGCACAGCCACTAGTTCAGCAAAAAAGAGATACTTTATTCTTTGAAGCTGCATATGGTTGATAGAACGAACAAGCAATGCAAACAAGAGAATCTGTGAAATAATCTTGAACGCACTTAGGAATGTGCCTGTCGCAGAAAACGACGTTTGAATCGTTGAGTTCAAACTATTTAAAAAAATATATACTGCTATAAAATCACTTAACTTCCTATCTTCACTTGTTCCACGAATTAGCTTTATACGCAACATTCATATTCTCCACAATCGTAATTATCTCTCAATAATACCCATGCAGTGATTATACACTTTATCATATTCTCCGGCTATTATTTTCCAATTAAAACTGTCTGCTGCAGAAATACAACGTTTTGAAATTTGCTCATAATTCGCTAATATCTTTTCAATTCTATTAGCAATCTCGATTTCTGATCTTGAATTGACAGCGTACCCAACCTGTCCATCTTCAAACTGTCCGTCAAATCCTTGACCTCGAGAATAAATAACCGGTAGCCCTTGTGAAAGAGCTTCTGCATACGATAAGCCAAAGGTTTCAGTGATAGATGGCATGATAAATATATCATTTTGTCTCAAGAATTCCATGATTTCTTCTTTTCCCTTTGGTCCCAAATAATGACTAAACTCACTTTTGTTAATGCTATCAAATTCATCTCTATCCTCGACCTTTCCAATTACAGTAAAGGAAATCTTCCATCCCTGTCCTTTAAGAATATTAAGTGCCTTTACTGTAGTGCTAACATTTTTCCTTTTACTTATAGCACCAACAAAAATTGCTTTGATATTAAAGTCTTCTAGAGCACTACGAATAGTTGAATAATCGCGCATTGAATACTTATTGAGAAGCCAGAATTCATCTATTCCATTTGGGATAATGATGCTTTTCTTTACAATCTCCTTCTGTAAGGTCGAGGGTACGTACTTTTCAATTACATATTCCATATAGGTTTTTGATAAAAAGAAGACATACCTAGCGTTTAGCAATACTGCAAGTCCTCGTTTTCTTAAGAATGGAATCTTCTTAAAAAATGTGTTCACGTCAGTATCTCTAACTGCTACAACATAAGGAATATTATACTTTTGCGATAATTGCATAGCGACATTTCCATCAGTAAAAACAGTATATGCATGTATAATGTCGTGATCGCTGACTTTTATCTTATTCTCAAGATCATTTCTAATCAAAGACTGTTTATAATGATAAACATACCTGCTATACAACGGAAAACACTCCGAAATTACTTCTCCATATTGGGGTTTTATCACAGCTTCCGCATGGTAGGCAACCGGAGAATACACGGTGTTATCGATTCCTTTTTCTTCCAAATTGCCTATCATCAATTGATGCAATTTAGTGTAAATGTAATTGCAATTAATATGTAGCACTTTCATATATGATACCCCACATGTTATATGGATGTTTTTACAGTCGCCAGAATCTCATTCCTGATGCCTTAAGTTCGTCCATTCTATATAAGGATTTGACATCTATGAGCACCTTTTCATCATCTGAAACATTAGATTTGAACAGAGATTTCATCTGCATCATGGACATAGAACGGAATTCATTGTGACCAACTGCTACAATAATACAATCTGCCTTCGGTATCAGTTCAAAAGGCACAAGGTCAACTCCGTACTCATGTTTTGCAACGGTTGCATCTGCCCATGCATCAGATACGATAGGCTGAATATCATATTCTTTAAGGCGATTGATGATATCAACAACCTTGCTGTTGCGGGTATCAGGGCAATTCTCCTTAAACGTGATGCCGAGGATTACGACTGTTGCTTTTTTCGGTGCCATGCCTGCTTCGATCATCTCTTTAATTGCGGCATCGGCAACAAAAGCACCCATGCTGTCATTAACTTTGCGACCGTTCAAAATAATCTGGCTGTGATAACCCAGCTTTTCAGCTGCGTTCGTCAGATAATATGGATCTACACCAATGCAATGACCGCCCACGAGACCCGGCTTGAATCCGAGTGCATTCCATTTCGTATTCATGCCTGCGAGCACTTCGTCTGTATCAATTTTCAGCTTGTCACAAATGATTGCGATTTCATTCATAAACGCGATATTGATATCGCGCTGACTGTTCTCAACCACTTTGACAGCTTCGGCAGTTTTGATATTGGAAACTGGGAACGTTCCGGCCTTGATCACGATGTCATAGACTTTTTTGACTTCTCGCGAGGTTTCTTCATCCATGCCGGAAACGATCTTACGAATATTCGTTAACGTATGAACGCGGTCGCCCGGATTGATTCTTTCAGGGCTATATCCGATCTTCCAGTCAACACCGCACTTAAGTCCGCTTTCCTTCTCAATGATCGGAACACAGATATCTTCCGTTACACCAGGATAAACCGTTGATTCGAAAACAACGATTGTCCCAGGAGTAAGATTCCGACCGACCGTTCTGGATGCGCCTTCTACCGGACGAAGATCCGGAGTCGTATCATCATTGACAGGCGTTGGAACTGCAACGATGATGAATTTTGCTTCTTTCAATCGTGCCGGATCAGCAGTGAAATCAACCGTCGTATTTTTAATTGCTTCACCGACTTCGTTCGTTGCATCGATCCCGTTTTTATACTCGTTTACCCGCTTCTCGTTGATGTCAAAGCCTATAACGTTGATATGCTTTGCAAACTCCACTGCAATCGGCATTCCGACATAGCCCAGGCCAACAAGAGCAAGCTTTTCCTGCCCTGAGATTAACCCTTGATAAATCTTGTTGAATTCCATTTTGTAAACCCCTTTATCCTAAGTCCAAGAAAAATGACTTGTTTATTCTAATGAGCATATAAGAATCGAGATAACTGTCTCGATTTCCTCTTTTATCTTATAAGGATCTAACGGAAGACTAAGCACTGTTTTGCACAATTGCTCTGTCACCGGGCAATCCGCCACAGCGCTATCGGTTCCTGCAAAGGCTCCTTGAAGGTGCATGGGCTTCGCATAGTAAACCATCGAGGGAATACCTGCGTCTTTCAGCTTTGCTTGAACCTCCTTACGATTCTTGCCTTCAGGCAGCTGCACTGTATACTGTGCCCAGGAACTATAGAATCCGCTCTGTACGACAGGAAGAATCAGATCGGTATCTTTCAAGCCTTCCGTATACCATTGTGCAGCCTGATTCACGTCAGTCAATTCATAATCGACGAACGCCTTAAACTTCGGAAGCAGAATAGCAGCTTGAAGTGTATCCAAGCGGCTATTCTTGCCGAGACGTACATTGTTATACTTTGCGTTCGGATCATTGGGATTGCTAGTATCTTTACCATGAACACAGATAGAGCGAATCATGTCAGCCCACTCATCATTGTCCGTAAAGATTGCTCCGCCGTCGCCATAGCAACCCAGCGGCTTTGCAGGGAAGAATGATGTAGTTGAAATATCTCCAAAGCTGCAAGCCATTTTACCATTGATATTACCGCCGAAGCCCTGTGCGCCATCCTCCAAAAGCAATAAGCCGTACTTCTCACATATTTCTTTAATAGCAGGATAATCCGCTGGAAGGCCAAAAAGGTCAACGGCAACAACTGCTTTCGCCTTGTATTTTCCTTCTGCTATGACTCTTTTGACAGCAACTTCCAGTTTATTTGGGTCAAGATTGTACGTGTATCGGTCAACGTCAACAAAAATTGGTGTTGCGCCCTCATCCGCAGGGCACTCCCCGGATGAAAAGAATGTAAAATCCGGTACGAACACTGCATCGCCTTTTCCGACGCCCCAGGCACGCATCGCTATCGTGATCGCGTCCGTACCGTTCGCGCAGGTAATGCAATGCTTCACGCCAACATATTCAGCAAGCGTTTTTTCCAGTTCTTTTACTTCAGGACCGGAAATAAAGTGAGCAGAAGTTGCCACTTTTACCATCGCCTCATCAATTTGAGATTTCAAAACTTCATACTGTTTGGGCAAATCTCTGAATTGCATTTACTTAACCTCCTCCAGTCCCTCTTCTGATTCTGTATATTTACGTCCACATTTTTCACAGACAAGATTCTTCGGTAACAACTCGCCGCATTCACATGCCCAGCCTTTTCTTTTAGCTGGCACTCCAAGCATCAGCGCATGTGCCGGAACATTGGATGTTACCACTGCACCTGCACCGATTAATGCCCATTTTCCAATCTTGTGCCCGCATACGACCGTTGCATTTGCTCCGATAGAAGCTCCTTCTTCAACGATTGTTTTTTTATATCCGGCATGGCCCTTTGGATATTTTGCTCGCGGAGTAAGGTCATTTGTGAAAACACATGACGGCCCGCAGAAAACGTAATCCCCTAACTCGACGCCCTCATACAAAGAAACATTGTTCTGTACCTTTACGCCATCCCCAACAATAACGTTGTTAGAAACATTCACATTCTGACCGAAAGAACAATGTTTCCCTATTCTTGCCCCTGATTGAATATGGCAAAAATGCCAGATCTTTGTTCCTTCTCCAATCAACACATTTTCATCCACAATACTTGTCGGATGAACAAAGACTTCGCTCATTTGCCAAATCTCCCTTCAAAATCAGTGGATGCCACACCCACCAATGGCAATTTCACTGGCTTTCCAGTTGCTGCGGATTGATAGATAGCAAGAATCATTTCTACTGCATTACGTCCAGCTACCGCATCAATATAAGGCTCTCTTCCGCTCATAATAGCATCGATCACATCTGCATATAAGCTTGTATGGCCGTTTCCGTAGACATTGCTGGTTTGCTCCTGGAGACCTTTGTTTTTGTTGTCATCTTCGCTCTCATCTGCAAAGTTCCAGACATCAATATTGTTCGTAGATGTGCCGCCGATCTTTACAGTGCCTTTTTCTCCGAAAAGATACAACGTCTCCTCCAGATTCTTTGGATACACGTTGACCGTTCCCTCAATAGTTCCGACCGCGCCGTTTTTGAACTTTACCACAGCCATCCCGATATCCTCGCATTCCAGGTAGTCGTGAAACTGCTGCTTTGTCACACCATACACTTCTTCTACTTCATCACCCATCATCCAGCGAAGCAAATCAATTCCGTGGATACACTGGTTAAATAGGCAGCCTCCGTCGGATGCCCACTTACCCCTCCATGGTGCCTGATCGTAATACTGCTTCCCGCGATTCCAGCGAACATTGATCGAACCGTGAGAAATGCGGCCGAATCGACCTTCTTCGAGCGCTTTACGCATCTCCTGAACTGCAACATTAAAACGGTTCTGATGACAAACTGATACTATAACGCCATTTTCTTTGCTGCGGCGAATAACCTCTTCCGCATCTGCCATGGACATCGTCATCGGTTTTTCAACGATTACATTCACACCATGGTCGATACAATACAGAGTAATCTCAGCATGGACGCCGCTTTCCGTAGCAATCGCTACCAATTCGATTTCCGGATGCTCAGCGAGCATCTGCTTATAATCCGTATAGCGCGCAATCGTCTCGTCCTTTTCAAGCCCATGCTTTGCTAAAAGAGTCTCGACTGCCTCCGGAAGCAAATCACATGCTGCAACAAAGTCTAGATTATTATTTATCACTGCTTTCACATGGTTTGTTGCAATGCGTCCACAGCCAATTAATGCGTATTTCATATTTATTCCTCCTAATTATATCGCTTCTATAACCTCAATTAGTTTGTGTGTGAGTACTTTAAAATCGTATTTTTGTGCAGCGCATCTCGCCGCCTTTGATAGTTTATCCTTTTCTTCATTTGAAAGATTAAAGAACAACTCTATTTCATTTGCAATATCTTGAATTTCAGAAGTATTGCTTTGGACCCCTGCTTTGTTATCAATTATTGGGTTATACGGGCTTTTAAAATCAACCAATATTGGTCTCCCTGCAGCTAAATAATCAAATATTTTATTCATACTTAATCCGAATCGTAATATTGGAGTTTCTTCATTATGAACTATATTTAAGTCTGCATTGGCTGTAATGAAAGGAATATATCGTTTTTCAACTCTGCCCTTAAATACCACGTTGGTAATATTGCTTTGTATAGTATAATCTCTTATTGAATCAAGCTGGTCTCCATCACCCCAAATTAGGAACTTAATTTGCTTATTCATTAATAGTTTAGCAACATCCACAAGTTTTTTTACATTGTTGACCTTTCGGATCGCTCCAACATAAACGACTTTAAAAATTCCTGAATTCAATAAATCATCATCATCTATGTAATAATGGTTCTTATTATAATCAAACTGTTCGATATCAATCCCGTTATTTATGAATGCGACTTTTTCTTTCGGGACTATTTTCTGCCATCCTTGTTCAACAATATAATCATATGCCCCTTCCATTGTAAACACTACACGGTCCGCCCTTGTATATATTTGCTTTTCTATGTAGCGTAAACACCTTACAATCAAGTTATTTCTCCCTAGGCCATTATATGCTACCAATGTTTCTGGCCAAAGATCTGCTATTTCTGCTACCGCGCGTATACCACGTTTTTTAGCATATTTTATTCCTTCGTAACAAGAAATAGGATCAAATGAGGTTGAAACGATAGCGTCTGGCTTTTCCAATGTGTCTAAAACATGTGGTAATCGTCTCGCAAATTGTAAAATGTTAATAACTCGATTTTTTCCGTTTCCCTTATATGGTTTGCAATTAATTAGTAAATATGAAATACCATCATCTGTTAGTTCTTTAACCTTCGCTCCATCTTCAATTAAATTCTTGCAGTCAGAATTATGAATTGTGCTTGCCGCAATTATAGTAACATCATGCCCCATAGAAATTAGATTCTTAGCAAACAGTGACGGCCTGGCAAGAGGATAATACTGCGGTGGTACTGCATAATGGTTTATGAGCCATATCTTCATCTGCTTTTCTCCTCGTGTTCATCTATAATGTCTGTTGCATATGCTTGTAGATCATCGTACTTTTCTTTGGTTACTATTCCAGCTTTTAAAAGTGCATCTCCATAATCAAGTGCAGTAGCATTCTCACCATCCGTAATACCAGACCGCTTAAATACCACTATAATAGTTTCGAAAAGAATTCTCACGTCACCAAGGAAACTAACCTTTTCTATGTATTTCAGATCCCAATCTATCTTCTCTTCCCATGTTACCGCATTTCTACCTCTGATTTGTGCCAACCCGGTCAACCCAGGTTTGGCCGTATGCCTCATCCGTTGTTCGCTGGACATAAAAACCATGTCCCTCACGAGTTGCGGACGTGGACCAATAACGCTCATATCGCCCTTTAAGATGCAGAACACTTCGGGTAATTCATCAAGGCTGGTACTACGAAGCATTGCTCCAAACTTTGGCAATCTTTGATCATCTGGTAGTAGGTCACCATTCGCATCCTTGGCATTCGTCATCGACCGGAACTTGTACATATCGAAGATGGTCTCTTTCCCGTTCTTCACGATACCAGGGCGTGGCTGCTTAAACAGTACCGGGCTTCCCATCTTCACTCTCACAATCACCGCAATAATCGCGTAAAACCAACAGAAAGCGATTATGAAAAGAAGGGAACAGATAATATCTAAAAGGCGTTTAATGTACTTCTCATAAAAGCTAAGTTTTCTCTCAAGCCGCATTTATCTTCCCCTTTATCAATTCTATCTAATTGCCTCTATCATACGCAACAGATACAATATCGATCCCTCATGCATATCCGGCAGGTGATGAATTTCCTACCTACAGTCCTCGGTCACAATCAGCCGACATCATTGAAAGCATCTATGAATGATGTCAATTATCACGTCCTGCTGCTCCGGAGTCATCTTGTTATCGCTGGGGAGACACAACCCTCTTCTGAAAATATCGGCTCCTACATCGATTCCAGAGCCCTTTATATAAGCATTTGTACGGCCTCGGCCATTCCCCTCGACTGTGACGAACGGGTTCGTCCGGTATATCGGCTGCATATGCATGGGCTTCCAGATCGGACGGCCTTCGGCGTTGAAGGCAGAGAGCGCGTCGAGGATCTCCTGCGGGCTACTCTTGCCGGGGACGGATTTGTAGAGATAATCCTGCTCGCCGCGGACCATGGGCGCCATGGCGTCCTCGTCGATGATCATGCAGGAGAGCCAGAAGTTCGGCTGAGATTTTTCCGGATCGAAGGGATTCATCTTCACCGGAAGATCGGCAAGGCCCACTTTGTAGCGCTCGTAGATCGCTTTTTTCTGCGCGATGTGTTCTTCAAGATAGGGGAGCTGACCACGTACAACACCCGCAACAATGTTACTCATGCGGTAATTGTAGCCGATCTCCTCATGCTGATACCAAGGCGCTGCCTCACGACTCTGTGTGGACCACTTGCGGACTTTGTTTGCATCTTCCTCGTTGTCAGTCAGGAA
>JAEEGL010325440.1_pt1 | contig 21412 bp, 19 predicted proteins | sample 9134231 | NCBI WGS metagenome assembly JAEEGL01 (sample SAMN16246548, study PRJNA631951) | gut metagenome | biome: gut microbiome; feature: rumen; material: fiber-attached | host: Bos | place: Iran: Karaj | collected 2018-10
CATGCTCAGGGTGTACCTAACGGCACTTGGTGGATGCGAGGCAAGAAGCCGGGCATCTGGAGCGAATACCAGTACTCCAACATCTTCATCCACGGCGACACACTCAACGAGTGGGCGATGATGCCGATGGGGCAGGAATGGCCGCAACGATATGAAGAGAAATGGAATGGGCAGGAGTGGAAACTAAGTCTGATAGGCGGTGACAGCATAATTCTCGGTCATCGTTGCCAACGCGCTACCTGCCACTGGCGAGGTCGCAACTACATAGCATGGTTCGCGCCTGATATTCCCATCCGTCGCGGCCCGTGGAAGTTCGGAGGACTGCCGGGGCTTATCATGAAGATTTATGACGTAGATAACCTATATGTCTTCGAGGCGGTAGCCATAGAGAAAGGCGAGTTTCCCATCTGGCAGTATCCGAAGGATGAGTTTATGAAGTCCAGCCGAATTCATACATGGAGATTGCAAATAGCTTTCAACCGCAACTACAGGAAGACCGCCGGCATCCGCAATTTCAACCCCGATGGCACCATCGGAGACCTGCAATCCTCGCCGCACGAGTATGACCCGATGGAGTTAGAATAAAAAAACTTTAAATAAGAACAAGATATGACTACGACTACGGTCTATGTGGAAGAACTGCCATGTTGAGAACGATGTTTAAAACTGAAAAAGCAAACACAAAAGGACGACAGAATACTTGATTTCTATAAAGCAGTTAATTCTTGGCCAAGCCAAGCGGCCAAGCCGAGCGAGTAAATGAAAAGTCCTATAGGCATTTAAGCCCCGCTGCATCGTGAAGATGCGGTGGGGCTTTACGAAAAGACGATTTAAATCATGTGGGCTCAGACGTAGTCTTCGCCGTTGAGGATATTCTGTGTGTTGGCGGGATCGCGGTCAGCTTCGCGATACCAATCAGAGTATTCGATGTAGTGTGCTGCGAAGGTTTTGTTGAGGGCTTGTGCCTGCTCGGGATCGACGCGTTTGATGAACTTGGCGGGCACGCCTCCCCAGAGCTCGCCGTCGGGGATGTGTGTGTTGGAGAGCACGAGGGCTCCGGCGGCTACGATGGCTCCGCGCCCCACGACGGCGTGGTCGAGGACGGTGGCTCCCATGCCGATGAGGGCGCCGTCCATGATGGTGCAGCCGTGGAGCGTGACGCTGTGTCCCACGGTGACGTCCTCGCCGATATTGACGGGTGCCGTGCCGTTGAGGGTGTGGACGCAGGAGTTGTCCTGTATGTTGGAGCGGTTGCCGATCTTGATGTAATGGACGTCGCCGCGGAGGACGGCGCAGGGCCAGATGGTGACGTCGTCGCCCAAGGTGACCTCGCCGATGATGACGGCGCCGTCGGCCAGATAACAATGACGTCCGAATTTGGGCTTCAAGCCCTTGACTACTTTAACGATGGCCATGGAGGATGAATGACGAATGAAGAATAAAAGAGTGAAAAGTGAAAGAGTGAAAAGTGAAAAATGAAATAGTGAAATAGTGAAAGAGTGGTGGGAGGAGGGGCTTAGAATTTGTAGCCGAGTGTGGCGACGAAGGAGTTGTTGTGGATGCTCTCGTCGCTGCCGCGGAACACCTTGACGAGTCCGAAGTTGTAGCGTGCGTCGAGGGTGACGCCCTTGAACTCGTAGGACAGGCCTATGGGGATGGCGATGTCCACGCGGTTCACCCTGAGGTCATCGTCCTTGAAGAGGAACATGAGTGCCCTGTCGAAGTCTATGGTCTCGCCATGTTCTTTGATCTTGGTGTTGGCCCTCCAGGCTGGCTGCACGCCGGTCCTCACGGCCAGTCCCGGCAGCACGTAGTAGCTGGCGGTGAGCGGTATGGCGGCGTAGTAGATGTCGAAGGTGTAGTCGCCGGTGGGATCGTGGAACTTGGCTCCTTGGTCGGTAAAGAGGAGTCCCACGCCGATGCAGAAGTCGTCGGTGACGAAATAGTCGGCATCGACGCCGTAGGTGAAGTTCACCTTCATGTTGGCTTCGGGATATCCGCGCAAATCGGACAGCGAGACACCGACACGTGGCTGCAGGGTGTAGTCGCCTTCTTCGTGTTGGGCATAAGCGCTCATGGCAGCCATCATGGCGGCTGCGGCCATCAATAGAATCTTCTTCATCGTATCTGTTTTATGTTAAGAAATCAATAAATAATACGTTTTGCGTTGCAAAGATAATGCTTTCTGTTCATATTGGTTCACGATTTGATAAAAAATCGCGAAAAAAGTTTAGATATGTTGTGGATTTCATAAAAAGCGGAGGCACAGGGAAAATGATTACGCTGTGCCTCCGCTTCTTTTAGTGTTGTCCGATTATTTCTTGTAGCAGGCGAACATGCGGTCAACGAGTTCGGTGGGGAGCTTCTTCGAGAAGAGGCTGACGAGCCAGACGACGGGGAAGCCGCCGACCATGGCGATGGCGCCGCAGTTGATGGGGTTGATGGGATTGCCTAAGAGCATGTTGACCACGGTGAGCCCTACGCCCCAGATGAAGCACGCCCAGACGGCTGCGGGGGTGACGCCGCGCCAGTAGAGTCCGAGCATAAAGGGTGCGAGGAAGGCACCTGCCAGGGCGCCCCACGAGATGCCCATGAGCTGAGCGATGAAGGTGGGCGGGTTCAGGGCGATGAGCAGCGAGATGACGATGAAGAAGACGATGAGCACGCGCATGACGACGACCTTGCGGCGTTCGACACGTTCGGCTACGATGTCGTCGATGCTGCCTTCCTCCACCTCTCCGGGCAGCGCTTTCTTGTCGCGATAGATGAGGTCGAGTGTCATCGTAGACGACGAGGTGAGCACCAGCGAAGCGAGGGTGGACATGGAGGCGGAGAGCACCAGCAGCACCACCAACGCGATGAGGATGTCGGGCAGCGTAGCCAGCATGGAGGGGATGATGGCATCGAAGTCCAAACGGCCGTTGGGCAGCGTGGGAGGCGTGCCGAAGAGGCGTCCGAAACCGCCGAGGAAGTAGCAGCCGCCGGCTACGATGAAGGCAAAGATGGTGGAGATGATGGTGCCGCGACGGATGGCGCTCTCGTCGGTGATGCTGTAGAACTTACCGACCATCTGGGGCAGGCCCATGGTGCCGAGGGAGGTGAGCACGACAACGCCGAGGAGGTTCCACGGATCGGGACCGAACCACGAGGCAAAGCCGCCGTTCACCGACGGGTCGGCATCGGAGGGCAGGGTGGCGAGTTTGTCCACAGCGGTGAAGAGACCGCCCTGCGAAGCCAGCACGGCAGCGATGACGGTGACGATGCCGAAGAGCATGATGATGCCCTGGATGAAGTCGTTCATCGCCGTGGCCTTATAGCCGCCGAAGATGACATAGATGGCGGTGAAGACGGCCATGCCGATGACGCAATATTCATAAGGAATGCCGAAGCCCATCTCGAAGAGCGTGGAGATGCCTTTGTAAACGCCTGCGGTGTAGGGAATCAGGAATACGAAGGCGATGACAGAGGCGACGACGCGGAGGCTCTGGCTCTGGTAGCGCGTGCCGAAGAAATCGGGCATCGTGCGGCTCTCGATGTGCTGCGTCATGAGCTTGGTGCGACGACCGAGGATGAGCCACGCCAGGAGGGAGCCGATGACGGCGTTGCCGATGCCGATCCAAGCGGACGACAGGCCGTACTTCCAGCCGAACTGACCGGCATAGCCCACGAAGACGACGGCGGAGAAATAGGAGGTGCCAAAGGCGAAGGCGGACAACCACGGTCCGACGGCACGACCGCCGAGCACGAAGCCATCGACGGATCTGGCCTGCTTGTGGGAATAGACTCCCACGCCTACCATCACGGCCAGGAAGATGATGGTCAGGAGGACTTTGATAAACATAGTGGGGACATTAAACTTAATATTGATAAATACTCTTCTTAAAGGAAACCACTCCCTCCCTAACAGGGAGGGTGAGGGGTGGGTCTTTAATTGAACCTTATCTGCATCTGGCACATGAGGGCGTGGTTGTTATCCTTGATGAACTGACCTCCGGCGACGTAGGCGCTCTTGAAGACGTACTGCAGTTGGAAGCGGCACTTCTGGTAGAACCAGTATTGGAAGCCGAGGATGGCTTTGTGCTGGTCGAGGCCGAGGTCGGTGTTGAAGTTGAAGAAGTCGTAGCTGCCCACGAGCTCCACCTTGGGCGTGCCGAGGGGTACGGCGCCGGTGATGTAAGCGCCGCGGCTGACGGCATCGCCGTCGTAGCCTTCGAGGTATTCGCCGTGAAGCTTCACGGGCTTGCTCTTGTAGTCGAAACCTACGGTCCAGCGGTTGCGCTTGTAGTTCTGGCCGTTGGCGATGGTGGGGTTGTAGGGCGACGCTGCAATGGCGTGGCCGCGACCAATCTGTCCCGTGGCGACGAGTCGCAGGCCTGTCAGTGGACTGAAGTCGATGCGTCCGATGACGTCCTTGGTGTTGTTGAGGTCCTTGCGGTTGATGCCCTGGCCGTTCATGAGCTGCAGCTCGTAGCGGAGACGTCCGTCGTTGGTCTCGCCGAAGAGGGCGAGTCCGAGGTCACGGCCGTACTGCACGCCCATCAGGGGGTCGCTGCCGCAACCGGTGAGGAAGGTGACGCCCTCGGAATAGACGTCGATGGCTTCCATGGCAGTGGGGGAGAGGGGATTCTCGAGTGAGAGACCATTCTTGAACTGACCCAGTCGAACGGTTAATGCCTTGTTCTTCGTCAGGCGATAGTCTGTGTAGAATTCCTGTACGACACTCGAGAAGTCGTGCATGAAGAGGAACGACCAGCGGTCGGTGATGCGGGCATTGGCCCAGAAGAGAACGCGCTTGATCTCAAACGAGTTGCGGTTCTGTCCTCCCTGGCGGGAATAAGCATAGCCGCCTTGGGCGTAGCCGTGGAGCTGGATGCGGGAGGTGAGCTCCTTAGCCCAGTCGGGCAACTTGTCCGTGAGGGACGGTTTGGCGGTTGCCGTGGAGTCGGTTTGACCCATGGCGGCAGTGCTGCTGAACAATGCCAATGCGACAGCGAGCAATGCCTTTGCGAAGTAGTTGCGTTGTTTCATTGTTGTTGTGTTGTTGTGTGTTTATAACTGAAGTTAATTGGAATGATTGTGCTCGAAAATGGTCATGCGCTCGTCGAGCTGGGCGTACTGATGATCTTCTATGAAAGAGGTACACACGCGTAAGCCTTCCTGATGCGAACCGGTGGTGATGAGGCAGATGGCCGAGACGCCGTAGTACATCAGCTCGCGTGCCAGCTGACCGCTCGTCATGCCGCGATAGCCTATGGTGAAGTAGAAGCCGTCGGCCACGGGACGGTCGAGGTCGCGGTCGTAAACGATATGGAAGCCGTGGCGCAAGAATATCTCTTTCAGCTTCTTAGCACGCTCGCCATAAACCTTCACTTCATCGCGGAAACGGTATTCGCCGTCGGTGGCAGCCCGTAGCATGGCGGCCATGGCATACTGAGCGGAATGGCTCGTTCCGCTGCTCAAGGCATACAGCATGCGGGTGGAGAAGACGAGGCCGAAGGGCAGACCCTCGTAGCGGGCCGACAGGTCGTCGAAGTGGCGATGGAACAGTTTATTTCCGATGCATACGACGCCGATGCGTTCGCCGGCATAGGAGAAGGCCTTGGAGCCGCTGATGAGCAGCATATAATTATCGGTGTAGCGCGCCACGGTGGGCTGGTAGGGCGGCTGGAACGGTACGCTCAGGTCCTCGCGGAAGTCCATGGCGAAGTAAGCCAGGTCCTCCATGACGATGCAGTCGTACTGCGTAGCCAGGGTGCCGATGGTCTGCAATTCGCTCTCGGTGAGGCAGATCCAAGCGGGGTTGTTGGGGTTGGAATAGACGATGGCGCAGATGTTACCTTTGGCGAGATAGCTCTCGAGTTTGGCACCGAGGCGGTCACCGCGGTAGTCATAGACATCGAACGTCTCGTACTTGACGCCCATGACCTGAAGCTGCATCTTCTGGACGGGGAAGCCCGGGTCGATGAACAGGACGGTGTCCTTCGTCTTGTCGGCCTGCGAGCAGGTGAGGAACGAGGCGAAGGTGCCCTGCATGGAGCCGCAAACGGGCACACAGCCTTCGGCGGCGACGTCAACACCGATGAAGGCTTCGACGAAGCGCGAGGCCTGGCGTTTGAGTTCGGGATAGCCCTGAATGTCGGGGTAGCTGTGTGCGATGCCCTCCTCGAGCGCCTGCACCTGAGCCTTGACGCCCACGGCCGCGGCCGGCAGTCCGGGGATGCCCATTTCCATTTTTATAAACTCCACGCCGCTGGCCTGTTCGGCCATCGCTGCCACTTGTTTGACTTCGCGGATCGTGGCTTTGGCAAAATCTTGAATTCCGAGTTGTGCGATGAGCGCGTCAACGGTCTCGCGGGGTATGGGAGTTGACTGTAAGTCTTTCATTGTCTGGGATTTATTGTTGCTTTTGGATTTCGGCGTTGCGGATCTCCTTGGCGAGTTGTTCTATCTGCCGGAGCAGGGGGTAATAAGTCTTTTCGATGCGCTGGATGGCGGGCGTCAGTTGCTGACGCTGTGCGGGATCGGCGGCATAGCTGTCGCGGAGGCGTTGCAGCATGATGGCATCAGTGCGCTCCGTCTTCGTAAGCTCAATCCATTGTTGCATCTTCTGGCGGGCAACGGGCGACTGGAACTGCTCCAAGGCCGTGTAGGTGCGCTGGTTGTCGATGACGAAGTGGAAGCTGGCCTGAGGAGTCTGGGTTGCGGGCTGAGGGCTGGCTAGACGCTGCCGGGCAGCAGCGACGACGGCTGGAACTATGCCCGCGGCGTAGTCGGTCGTGTTGATCCACGTATCGCGAATCGATGTGAGACGAGCCAGGGAGCGCAGCTGTTCGTCGTCCACGTCGTCGCCATAGACCTGGCGCGTCTCGTTGGGTATAAAAATGTATATGCACACGAGTCCTTCGTCCTGATAGCGGTCGCTGACGAAATAGCCGATCTGGTTGAATTCATCGATGGCGAGCAGGTAGTCGTTGGCAGGCGAGTTGAAGGGGAAGCCGACATTCTCGGGCGAGAGGAACGAACCGTCCTCGCCGTCGGCACGGCTGACGAAGATATCGTAGCCGCCGATACTCTCGGGACCCGTTGCTGCGTAGTAGAGCGTCAGACCGTCGGAGAGCAGGAAGGGATAGTTCTGCGCTTCGTCGTTGTCGTTCAACCCCTTGAGCATCACCGGCTCAGACCACTGCTGACCGATCTTGTCGGCAACGGCGAGGCGCAGCGACGACGGCAGCGAGACGTAGCGTTTGTTGCCCAGCTCGTTCTCGTAGATGGTGGCCTGAGCATCGCCGTTCGTGTGGAACGTGGAGGCATAGGTGTCGATGCGTCCGCTTTCTCGGCTGATGCGTATGTTCCTGAGCATCTCCTCCTTGCGGCACACGAGGCTGTCGATGACGATGATGCGTTCGGTGGCATGGAGCTTCGAGCGTCCTTGCTGGGCGCTGTGGACGAGGGCGTCGAGATGGTCGGTGGGCTTGCGCTTCTTCTTCAGGGCTGCGATTTCCTTATCCAGCAAATCCTCAGCCAGCTCGAAGTCGTAGGCCGACAAAGCGTTGGTCACCTGTTCAACCAGCGGCACGGCAGGTGCTTTGGGCGTTTTCCGGCGCTGGGCTTGTGAGACGACCGGCACAAGTAAGAGGGTGATAGCACAAATGGATCTGAAGTTCATAATGATAATCTGTTAGGCAAGTTGTTGGTTATGATTCGACGAGTTTTCCTGCGGCTTCCAGGGCGTGCCAGATGGAGTAGCGTGCCTCGGGGTTCAGCTGCTGGGCTTCAGAGAATAAATCCTTGACTTTGTTGCGATGTGTCGCCGTCTCGTAGGGACATTTCTTGTGCAAGGGCAGGTAGCCGCGGCTTTCGGCATAGCTCTTGATATTCGTTTCTGCAATCATGCATAGCGGACGTATGATGGTCAACGGCATCTTCTTCATCCTCAGTTTGGCGGGCATCGTGGAGAAATGACCTTCGAAGATGAGATTGAGCAGGGACGTGTGGATGAGGTCGTCCTGATGGTGACCGAGAGCTATCTTGTTGAAACCGTGGTCCTGAGCGTAGTTGAACAGCTGCTTCCGGCGGTTCCACGAACACAGGAAGCACATCGGCTTGGACGTGGAGTCCGACGAAGTGATGGCGGTCGAGCAGACGTGAAGGGGCACGTCCCACTGCGCACAGAAGGTGTCCAGATAGGAAGAATCGGCTTCGTACTGGACACCTTTCATGCGCACATGAATGGCTTCAACGGAGAACGACGGTTTGCGGATTCGGGATTGGCGGGCTAACATCTCGAGCATACATAGCGAGTCCTTGCCGCCGGAAAGGCCAACGAGAATACGGTCGCCGTCCTCGATAAGACCGTAGCGCTTGGAAGCTACCCGAATGCGCTGAATGATATGTCGTTCCAGGGAGTCAGCCATTACGATGAATGGGGTTATCGGCTGAGGTACTCGTGCATGCTCTGGGCAGCCTGACGGCCGTCGCCCATAGCCAGGATGACGGTAGCACCACCGCGCACGATATCACCGCCGGCAAAGATGGTGGGGATGTTGGTCTGCATGCCTTCATTGACCACGATGGTGTTCTTGCGGCCGAGTTCCAGACCTTCGATGCTGGTGGGAACGATGGGGTTGGGCGAAACGCCGACAGCTACGATAGCCTGGTCTATCTCAATGGTTTCCGTAGCGCCGGGTATGGGTTGCGGCGAACGGCGTCCACTGGCATCGGGTTCACCCAGCTCCATCTTTTGGAGTACGACGGCGCGGACGTTGCCCTTGTCGTCGGCGAGGTATTCGATGGGGTTGTGCAACGTGAGGAACTCAATACCCTCCTCCTTGGCGTGCTTCACCTCTTCGAGACGGGCGGGCATCTCGGCCTCGCTGCGACGATAGGCGATGAACACGCGATCGGCACCCAGACGTTTGGCCGTGCGGCAGGAGTCCATTGCCGTGTTGCCACCGCCGACCACCATGACTCGCTTGGCACGATGGATGGGCGTATCGGTCTCGGGGTTGGAAGCGTCCATGAGGTTCACGCGCGTGAGGTACTCGTTGCTGGACATGATGCCCTTGAGGTTCTCGCCGGGGATGTTCATGAAGTTAGGCAGACCGGCACCGGAACCTACGAAGATGCCAGCGAAGCCCTGCTCCTTCAGCTCGTCAACGGTGATGGTCTTGCCGATGATGCAGTCCTTGATGAACTTCACGCCCATCTTCTCCAGGTTCTGAATCTCCACGTCCACGATGGCGTTGGGCAGACGGAACTCAGGAATACCATATTTCAGCACGCCGCCAATCTCGTGGAGTGCCTCGAACACGGTGACGTCGTAGCCGAACTTGGCCATATCGCCGGCGAAGCTCAGACCGGAAGGACCGGAACCTACGACGGCAATCTTCTTGCCGTTGGCAGGGGCATATTCGGGAATGGACATATTACCGCTCTCGCGCTCATAGTCGGCAGCGAAACGCTCCAAGTAGCCGATGGCCACGGCGGGCTCGTTCATCTTCAGGTGGATGCAGCGGCTCTCGCATTGCTTCTCCTGCGGACAAACACGGCCGCAGACGGCGGGTAGGGCAGAGGTCTGCTTCAGCACCTGGGCAGCGCCGAGGAAGTTGCCGCGCTCGATATTCTTGATAAACGAAGGAATCTGGATGTTCACGGGGCAGCCTTCCATACACGTCGGCTTGGCGCAGTCGAGGCAGCGCTTAGCTTCCAAGAGAGCCTGCTCCTTGGTGAGACCCTTGTTGACCTCCTCGGTACGTGTGGTAGCACGATAGACGGGATCCAGCTCGGGCATCACAACGCGTGGAATCTGCGTGCGCTCCTTGGCCTTCATGCTCTTGCGCAGTTCTTCGCGCCACGGGGCGTTGCGGTCGGTCAAAAGCCCCTCTCCATCTCCCCCCGTGGGGGGGAGGGATTCATAGCCACTTGATTTCACATTAGTAGGATTGCCCAAGGACAAAGAGTCCTCCCCCCCACGGGGGGAGTTAGAGAGGGGCTTCTCCATCGCCTCCATCTCTTCCTCCTTAAACGCCGTCATGCGCGACAACATCTCGTCGAAATCGACCTCGTGGCCGTCGAACTCAGGGCCATCGACGCAGACGAAACGTGTCTTGCCGCCGACGGTGATACGGCAGGCACCGCACATGCCCGTGCCGTCAACCATGATGGTGTTCAATGACACATCGGTGCTGATGCCATATTTCTTCGTCAGCAGACAGCAGAACTTCATCATGATGGCCGGACCGATGGCGAAGACCTTATCGACCTTCTCGCGCTGGATCACCTGCTCGATGCCCACGGTGACGACGCCCTTCTGGCCGTACGAACCGTCGTCGGTCATGATGATGACCTCGTCGGAGTGCTGACGTACCTCGTCTTCGAGGATGATCAGGTCCTTCGAACGGCCTGCGAGCACGCTGACGACGCGGTTGCCGGCAGCCTTCAGCGCCTTGATGATAGGCAACATAGGCGCCACGCCTACGCCGCCGCCGGCACACACCACGGTGCCGAAGTTCTCGATATGAGTAGCCTTGCCGAGAGGGCCTACGATGTCGGTGAGCTCATCACCTACGTTGAGGTCGCAGAGCTTGGTGGAGCTGACGCCCACCTTCTGGACGACGAGGGTGATGGTGCCTGCCTGTACGTCGGCATCTGCGATGGTCAGCGGCATACGCTCGCCTTTCTCGCCGACACGGACGATGACGAAGTGACCGGCACGACGAGCCTTGGCAATCAAGGGAGCCTCGACCACCAACTTATAGACTTTCTCTGAAAATTGCTCTTTGGCTACAATTTTATTCATTTTTGCTATGTTTTGTGTGAGTTGTTATCCACTAAATCTTTTTAAAGCGCCGCAAATGTACATAAATAATATGAAATAAACGTGTCTGAAGGCAAATATTTATGAACTTTATGCTAAAAAAGAGATTTATATCAAAATAAATGCATATCTTTGCAGGCATAAACGTTAATCAGACTATCGCTATGAAGAAAGTATTCCCACCATCAGAACTCATTATCAACGAAGACGGCAGCGCGTTCCATCTTCATGTACGTCCCGAACAGCTTGCCGACCGCATCATCCTTGTGGGTGACCCGGGGCGCGTCCAGACCGTAGCGGCCCACTTCGACCGCCTCGAATGTGACATCCAAAGCCGCGAGTTCCACACCATCACGGGTTGGTTCCAGGGCAAGCGCATCACCGTAGCTTCTACGGGCATCGGCTGCGACAACATCGACATCGTCCTGAACGAGCTGGATGCCTTGGCCAACATCGACTTCGAAACCCGCACCGAGAAGGACGAGCACCGCACGCTCACCATCGTACGCATCGGCACCTGCGGCGGCCTCCAGCCCTTCACCCCCACGGGCTCGTTCATCGCTTCGGTCAAGAGCATCGGCTTCGACGGACTGCTCAACTTCTACGACGGCCGCAACGAGGTCTGCGACCTGGAGCTCGAAGAGGCGTTCAAGAAGCACATGAACTGGTCGCCGCTCAAAGGCTCCCCTTACGTGGCCATTGCCGACCCCGGACTCATCGACCAAATTGCTCAGGAAGATATGGTGCGCGGCATCACCATTGCATGCGGAGGGTTCTACGGTCCGCAAGGCCGACAGCTGCGGCTCCGCATCCAGGATCCCGACCAGAACCAGAAGGTCGAAGCCTTTGAGTTCAAAGGCCTGCACATCTGCAACTTCGAGATGGAAAGCTCTGCCGTCGCCGGTCTCTCTGCACTCCTCGGCCATCGCGCCATGACCTGCTGTATGGTCATCGCCAACCGCTACACCACCGAGATGAACACCGAGTACAAGAACTCCATCGACACGCTCATCGAAAAGGTACTTGAAAGGATCTGATGGCATCAATCACCAATCGTCAATCATCAATCCCCAATTCCCAAGGCACCATCTGCGCTGTAGCCACAGCACCAGGCGGTGCACTTGGAATCATCAGGATCTCAGGACCACAAGCGCTTGAGATCGTGTCTCACTGTTTCACCAAAGACCTCTCTGCCGCGCAGCCCGGCACCCTTCACTACGGGCACATTCGCGTGGGTGGGGAAGTGGTGGACGAAGTGGTGGTCAGCGTGTTCCGGGCGCCGCGTTCTTACACCGGCGAAGATTGTGTCGAGATTTCCTGTCATGGCTCGCACTACATATTAAATAAGGTGGTGGAACTGCTCATCAGGCATGGTGCGCGCCTGGCCAACCCGGGCGAGTTCACGCAGCGCGCCTTCCTCAACGGCAAGATGGATCTCTCGCAGGCTGAAGCCGTGGCCGATCTCATCGCGTCAAAGACTAAAGCCACCCACGACCTTGCCATCAGGCAGCTCCGCGGCGGCATATCCTCTGAGCTCACGACGCTCCGCGACCAGCTCCTCCGACTCACCTCGTTGCTGGAGCTTGAACTCGATTTCGCCGACCACGAGGAACTGGAGTTCGCTGACCGCACGGAACTGCTGACCCTCGCCCGGACTATCGACCGTCGTGTGTCGCAGCTCGCCGACAGTTTCCAAACGGGCAATGCCCTGAAAAACGGCATACCTGTAGCCATCGTCGGAGCCCCCAACGTAGGCAAATCCACTCTCCTCAATGTCCTTGTGGGCGAGGAACGTGCCATCGTCAGCGACATCCAAGGCACTACCCGCGATGCCATCGAGGACACTATCCAGCTCGGAGGCATCACCTTCCGCTTCATTGATACAGCCGGAATCCGCCATACCGACGACTGCATCGAACAGCTCGGCATTGAACGTACTTTCGCCGCCATCGAAAGAGCCAGCGTCGTCCTGTGGCTCATCGACAAAGAGCCCGCCGCCGCCGAAATCACCGGCATGCGAGGCCGCTGCACAGGCAAGACGCTCCTCATTGTCCAGAATAAGATAGACAAGGGAAACGGCTATTGCGGTATCGCCGACCTCACCCTTTCCGCCAAATACGGCAAGGGGCTCGACGAGCTGCGTGAACGTCTTATCTCTGCCGTCCCCACGGCTTCTGACTCCGACGTCATCATCACTAATGCCCGCCACTTCGAAGCCCTCTGCCGCGCCCACGACAGCCTCACCCGCGTCCTCGACGGACTCACCTCATCCCTTCCCTCCGACCTCATCGCCGAAGACCTCCGCCTCACCCTCACCTCACTCGCCGAAATCACCGGCGGCGCCATCACCCCCCTGGAAACCCTCAACAACATCTTTTCCCACTTCTGCGTCGGAAAGTAGATTCTGCGTGGGAAAGTGAAGCCATTGCAAAGAAGATTATAAAATCTGCAAAAATACGGCTGTAATACGCTTATTTTCAAGTGTTAAAGTTTGTGTCGTTATTTGCAGATTCTTGACTTTGGTATTGTCTATTTGCAGATTTTTTCCTAACTTTGTCCCCCAGATGTCCCCCGAGATTACATCAAAGGTGCAAAATCTGTCCCCCGGGGACAGAAAAAGTGTCCCTCAAAAGTTAGTTCGGTGGTTATCTCAAAAACGATAACAAACTATGGCAAAGAAAAAATCAGCAAGCGTCCAAAGAGGACAAGTGAAGCTTCGCGAAAAGAAGCTCAAAGATGGAAGTTCGAGCCTGTACCTTGACATCAATGTTGGTGGCAAGCGTCAAAAGGAATACCTGAAGCTCTATCAAGTAGTTCCCACTACCCCACAGGAAAGAGAACAAAACCGTCAGGCTCTTGCAGCAGCCAATGCCATGAGAGCCAAACGGGAGTTGGAAATCATCAACGGCAAGTTTGACATCACCCAGCCCAAGCAGGAAGGTGTCCGCTTCCTTGAATACTATCGCAAGATGTGCGAAGACCGTCTGAAGACACCAGACTCAAATGGTAATTGGGGAAACTGGCACAGTTGCCTGAAGCATTTGGAGGTGTACTGCGATGAAGCAACCACATTCGATGATATCGATGCCGAATGGATCCAGGGATTCAAGGATTATCTGAACACTGCAGAGAAGGATGCACAAAAGAAGACTGACCCCAAGGTTTCTTATGTGTTCGTTGGATTGTCACAGAACTCGAAGGTTTCTTACTTCAATAAACTACGTGCCTGTCTCAATCAGGCTTTTGAGGAACATATCATTGACAAAAACCCTATGCGTGGCATCGAGGGCTTCAAGGCTGAAGAAGTGGCTCGTGAATATCTGACACTCGAAGAAGTGAAGAAGATGGCTGCTACACCATGCAACTACCCCATTCTGAAAGCCACATTCCTGTTCTCTTGTCTGACAGGTCTGCGCAAGAGCGATATTGAGAAGCTGACATGGGGCGAAATTCAGAAGTTCGGCAAATTCACACGTATTGTATTCAAGCAGAAGAAAACTGGTGGTCAGGAATATCTTGACATTTCCGACCAGGCAGCTGCATACTTGGGCACCCGTCGTAACGATGTTGACCGTGTGTTTGAAGGATTCACCTATGGTGCATGGACTTCACTTGAACTGAAGCGTTGGGCACTCGCCGCTGGAATCACTAAGAACCTCACATTCCATTGCGCTCGTCACACCTTCGCTGTGATGATGCTCGACCTTGGAGCCGACATCTACACAGTCTCTAAACTCCTTGGCCATCGTGAGCTTTCCACTACTCAGATATATGCCAAGGTGCTCGACAAAAACAAACAGGCTGCCGTCAACCTCATTCCAAGCATAAGCGAGTAGAACCCTCTTACATTATTATATATATGGTAACGAGACAAGAAGCCGTTTTGAGCTTTGTGAAGTTTAACAAGTTCGCAAAGCAACTCATTTATGACATCTGCATAGGTGGTAACACGAAGTTAACGACTTACGCTGACGAATTGCTTCATTTCGAGCAATGGAAGGAGGATATAATGCTATATACCAGCCTTAATCCAGACCCAATCATCATAGATAAGATAGCTATGCTGGGTTCCCCGGAAATGTTGGAGAACTATATTAAGGATGGTAAAGAGACTTTGCCAAAGAACACTTATGATGCTCTCTCAGGCGTAGTTCAAGCCATGAAGTCCATCCATGCCTTGTGCTATGACCTTAACCAAGAGTCCAAGGGTAAGTTCAAATATCTGGTTAACGAGTTTGCTTACGAGGAAGCTGCCGACCTCTTCGACCGTGCAGTTAGTGCAGGTTATCTCACTGCTGAGTACCAGCCCAAAGGTGACACTGATATATTCACATTAAAGATTATCGCCTTTGCCATAGGTGAAATGCTACACCTTACCATGCGCCACAAATGGTCACATTTTGAAGAACAATGGAGCATCGACAAATCTAACAAACTCTCATCACTTCCAATAACCGAAAAGCAGTTCAAGAGAAACGAGAAAGTGATGAAACTCTATCCTGAAGTAGATTTCTCCGAACTCAACAAGCCAAACGAAGAGCGTTATTTCGACGCCACCTATGGTACACGCCGTGTCCGCAGTCTATATCAAGACCTCCTTGACAAGGGTTACATCAGCCCTGACACTACAGCCGAAACTTTCCTTAGTATCTTCAATCTCGGCGAACAGACTACAAGGAAACCCATCGAATGGATTAAGAGCCAACGACACCTTTCCTACTTTATCTTTTTCACTTTCTCGAAAACCAACAAAGAGTATTGGGAAAAAGCGAAGGCTTGTTTCACTATTAACGGACAAGCACCAAATAGAGGAAGTATGGTTACTGGACTGACCGCCTTAAAAAAACGGTCAGATTATGGAATCTTTGATGTCGAGTTGAAACGTATAGCATCCAAATACAACAATGGATGAAGAAATTCAGAGTACATTCATCCTACAATTCATGTGGGCAAATAAAAATTTGCTCACTTTTTGTGTTTTTTATCGTCTAATGAAGAGTGACTACATAGAAGCACAGTACCTTTGCAGTTCAAATTGACGTAGTATGTATGCACGAATCGTTAATAAAATTTACGACACTTGGCAGTCTTACCATCAGGTAAGGCAGCCAGTAAGCTTGCTCTTGCTACCAGCAGAGAGAGATTTTCCTTATTGCTACACAACGATGAGAAAAAAAAAGATTGGCGAAAGCCTTCTGTTTATATATTTATTCACTTTAATAAACATCAAAAGCAATGAGAAAAGAAAAATTCTCTCTCTCTCTTTTTGGAGAGACTGACGCAGCCAGTACATCTGACTGCCGCCAAGTGCGGTGATTCGGGCTTGCTCGAAATGCTCCGCGAAGCCCATGACCTCTATCAGGTCGAAGTCGTTAACCAAGGCAAACTTTATCAGCGTTATGCTGATGATTTTGTCTATAGCCATGAGTTCCATGATGCAGTCGATGCCAGGAGCAAGAACGAGCACCAGAAGAACTACCGTATTATCGATTCACTGCTTACAAACCGCCGTGATCTTGTTGAGTATTACTTCAACAAGATTGATGCAAGTGATGGTGATCTGAAAGAAATGCTTCATCTGTTCAACACCACACAACCTTCTTCCAACACCTTTGTTGCCCGTAAGAGAGTCAGAGAAGCATCTGACTTCAATCTCTGTTCTTGTCTTGACAATGATGACCTCGACAACCTTGCCCATTGTTGTAACGAAGCACAAATCTTCAGAGAGGTCATCAATGCCAGCGACCTCCTTTCTCTTTTGGACGGCAGGATGACCATGCCGCTCCATTCGCGCAACAATCGGCTTGTAGCCTTTTTCTTCGACCAGCTTTCCCTCTACAATCTCATCATCCGCAACTGGCAGAACGTCATTGCCCATCAACGCTGCATTGTCAGTTCTACAGGCAAAGACACTCTGACCCAGAAGTCCTTATCTTCTGCACTCTATTCCATTGTCGATTTGGAAATGTCAGCCCAGGAGAAGATAATTGATGATGCAGTACGTCCTATCGGGCAGAAATATCAAAGAAAAAGAAACACTGACAAATAACTGCAAAGAAATAGTCAGGGAGTGACCGAGAGAATCAGATAGAGTCTCTATTTTCTCTCTTTCTCATTCCTGACTATCCATGTACTTTTGCCCTCCGTAACCGGTTTACAATGGTAACGGAGGGCTTTCTCCATAGTATTTAACAAGATAAATAAGTAAGAATGGGCAGACGTAAGACACAAATTTCAGACAGTACGCTGGAAATGATTGTTTCCATAGACCAGCGACTCACAGAACTTGTCAATAGTGACTTACCCAAGCGGCTTCATTGCATCGAGGAGAAATTGGATTATATCAATCCAAAGCTATTGACCATCGAGCATGTTGACCGATTCTACAGCGAGGTCAAGACCGTTTTCACAGTTGCAGAAGCCTGTGAGTATATGGGTATCACTGAATCACACCTGTACAAACTGACCAGTGCAGGTAAAATTCCTCACTATAAACCGACAGGTAAGCTTATGTACTTCGACAGAAGCGAACTTGACGATTGGCTGTTACAGAATAGAACGTATAACGAAATCATTCAAGACAATGACACCACAAGAGTTTCCACGAGTCAATCCACTTGACAATATGCACATCATGAGTTTGCTGGACAGACTTGAATCAGCAAAAAGAGTCCTCGAACAGACGGAAGATATTGAGGAAACTATCAACAAGCTCAATAACCTCGAATATTTTCTTAGAAGATTCGGGACACTTAAAGAACTTGCCAACCACATGCTCTTTATAGAAAAGAAGATGTATCTCCTTAAAGAGTATCTGACTGTCACAGAGGCAGCCGACTATCTCACACTATCACCAAGTCTTGTGTATAAGCTTACAAGTAAGCACGAACTGCCTATTTATAAGCCAAACGGCAAGGTGATATACATCAGAAGAGATGACCTGAACAGGTGGATTGCCAAAAACAGGGTTCTCTCTCAGGAGGAGATAGAAGAATATGCAGACACTCACATGGAGAAAGTATTAAAAGGAGTTTATAAACATAAAGACTTAAAATAATGATGGATATAACGACATTAGGCAATCAGAGAATTGACCAGAAAACATTCGAGCAGTTATTAAAGCACATCAAACTGAAGGTGACAGAGGAATATTCCTTTCCCCCAGAAATCATCACCTGTGGAGGTGCAACCATAGCCACATTGGGCAACTTCAGCGCATCTGTCGGCAAGCCAAAGAGCAAGAAGACTTTCAACGTTTCTGCTATAGTTGCTGCTGCCATATCTGGCAAGGAGATACTTGGTTACAAGGCACATCTTCCAGAGAACAAGAATAAGATACTCTATATTGATACAGAGCAGAGCAAATACCATTGCCACAAGGTGCTGGAGCGAATACTGAAGCTTGCCAACCTTCCCTTGAACAAGGAAAGCGGACTTATCGATTTCTTTGTATTGCGTGAGTACACTCCTGAGCAAAGACGTGACATTATCACCCTTGCTTTGCGTGGCGATTCACAGTACGGACTGGTTGTTATCGACGGAGTACGTGACCTTCTGAGAGACATCAACAATCCGAGTGAGGCTCTTGATATTATCAATGACCTGATGCGATGGTCAAGCTTCTATGACCTACACATCCATACCGTCCTCCATCTGAACAAAGGCGATGACAACACTCGTGGTCACATCGGTTCTGAGTTGAACAACAAGGCAGAGACAGTACTCCAGATTACTAAGAATATTGATGACAGCAACATGAGCGAAGTGAAAGCCATGTTTATTCGAGACAAGGAATTTGCCCCTTTTGCGTTTCGAATAGACAACAACGGCCTCCCAGACTACGTGGAAGGCTACAAAGCCGAACTTGCGAGACGTGACAAGAAGATGCACTTCTCCAGATTGACAGAAGAACAGCATCGTGAGGCTATAGAAAGCGTCATCGGCGATAATGTCCCACTTGGTTACTCTAAAATGATCAACCTATTGACTGATGGCTATTCCAATATTGGATATTCAAGGGGACGCAATACCATTATCAACCTTCTCAGATACTTGATTGAGATGGGACTTATACTAAAGATTGATAAGGCGTATCAATATGTTCCCCAGAAGTCAGTATCTGAAAACAAGCCAGAAGACTCCGAAAGCGACAGTTTAGTTTAGTTTGGATGTTTATATATATGTACTGGCATACTAATGATGTAAACAATGAATATATCACAGGCTAAACTCATCAACTTAGTGGAGTTCCTTGAAAAGGAAGGTCACAAGGCAGTAAAGCAAAAGGGAAACACCCATTGGTATATCTCTCCTATCCGCAGTGAAAAAACGCCATCCTTCAAAGTTGACGCAAGACGTAATGAATGGTATGACTATGGCTTAGGAGAAGGTGGTGATATACTTGATTTAATCAAGGGATTATATAATGTAAGGTCAACCAGTGAAGCTCTTGCCATCCTTGCTCCAAAGAGCAACACTTTCATCAACGCCATGTATCATCGCAAGGATGCCCCTCCAATAAGACAGGAATCTGGACAGATGCGTAATGTAGCATATCATCCACTTATGCACCAAGCCTTACTATCCTACATGATGAAGCGAAAGATTGATGTGAATCTGAGTCGGGTGTATTGTTGCGAAGTCCATTATGACCTTCGAGACAAGCACTATTTCGGCATAGCCTTCCGCAACAGGATTGGAGGGTACGAAGTGAGGAACCAGTATTATAAAGGATGTATAGGTCACAAGGACATTACGGTTATCAGGCAGAATAAAGATGTAGTCCAGGAACACATCATCATCTTCGAGGGTTTTATGGATTTCCTTTCATACCTAATGCTGTTTGATTGCAAAAGCAATCGTATCTGTCTGTCCTATCATTGCGATTACATGATCCTGAACTCCATCAACTGTCTTGACAAGGCTTTAGCGGAGTTGCATTTATATAAATATGTACACTCGTACCTTGACAATGACGATGGAGGCAAACGGACATTTGAGTCAATGAAAGAAGCTCTTGGCGATACGGTCATTGATGAGACCTATAGATTCGACCCATACAATGACCTTAATGACTATCTGGTAAAACAGCCAACGTCCAATCTGTAGTCCACGTTTCTGCCATTCCCTTGAAGGAGTCTCAACCGAGGCTCCTTTATTGTTTTCATGCCTTTTCGAGTATGATTACTTCTGCAATATTATACTCAAAATTAAACTCCTGTTAATATTCTACTGTAATTCAATTTTTCTTCATTTCAATCAGATTTATCTATGTTCCTTTGCACTCGCAAATTTGAAGTCGAACCAAAAATTCAAGTATCAAAATGAGTGCATTTGCCATATTCGTATTAGTTCTGACAGTCATCTATGTCATCTACTATTCTGTTGTCATCATGCAGGATTTGTATGCGAAGAAAGATGCCCCCAAATCCGAGGAGGAAGATTTTGATGTCAGTCAGATGGATAATCCAGAAGAACCAATTAGCATATCGGAAGAAACCAATGGCTTCCGACTTAATGGTGATTCTGTAGAAGATTCTGAAGAGCCATCGAACATCACTTTCATTGAGAATGATGACGATGCGAACAAGTATCAGGAAAAGATTCAAAAAGAAAGACGAACCACCGTCGAGGAAGAATGTCAGCGTTTGCAGGATTCAATGGAGCCTGTTGACGTGGATAGTACAGGCGAGACGGAACCTGATGTCATGGTGAATATGTTATTGAATCAGAAGCCCGGTGGCCCAAAAATCTTCTATTCGAGAGATAACGTATGAAAATAGGTTTGGGTGTAACACATAAGATTGTCGGTTTTTGTTCGGCTGGCATCCTGCTCTTCCAGCCACTGTTAGCATCTGCCAAGTGCGGAGGTGTTGACTACAGCTGGGGAGCGGATGCTTTGGCGAATGCACATGACTATACAGTTACGATGATGCTGTATGTGGTCTATCTCTCCTACGCCATCGCTGCCATCGTTGCCATCATCGGCGCATTGCAGATATACTTCAAGATGACGACAGGTGAAGGTGACATCACCAAGAGTATTATGATGCTCGTCGGGGCTTGTCTGTTCATGATTGGAGCATTCATACTCTTCCCAGCCTTCTTCGGCTACAACATCATATAGGATAACGAACACGATAAATGACAGGATAACAATAACCAGGATAACGAAATAATCTCAAATGGCCAAGAGAGAATAATCGTGTGAATAGTAATTAAAAAAATCTGTAAAACGTAGAAAAAAATGAAGAAAATCAAAAAGTTTACCAAGAATCTCTTCAGTGCCAATCGCATGAAGATGCTCGCCATGATGCTTCTTTGCGGTACTGCCGTAACCTTTGCGCAGAACGCAGCTGGTGACTACACCGCAGGAACCAATGCCCTCTCTACCGTAACGGAAGAGATTGCCAAGTATGTTCCTTATGTAGTGAAGCTGTGCTATGCCATCGCCGGTGTAGTTGCCGTTGTCGGTGCGATCTCTGTGTACATCGCCATGGACAACGAGGAGCAGGTCGTGAGGAAGAAGATCATGATGGTTGTCGGTGCTTGCATCTTCCTCGTGGCCGCAGCACAGGCTCTGCCTCTCTTCTTCGG
>JAEEGL011877098.1_pt1 | contig 21412 bp, 17 predicted proteins | sample 9134231 | NCBI WGS metagenome assembly JAEEGL01 (sample SAMN16246548, study PRJNA631951) | gut metagenome | biome: gut microbiome; feature: rumen; material: fiber-attached | host: Bos | place: Iran: Karaj | collected 2018-10
CGGCTCGACGACGTTCGACGTGGAGGCGGTCGGAAAGTACGCCTATATCGGGCTGAATTCGCAGAAGGGTGCGCTGTACCTGGACAGCATTTCGGTGACGTTCAACGACGAGGCGGCGGAGCCGGTGATTGTGGGGACGGTTCCGGAAAGCGTGGACAAGGGGGTGCCCCTGGAGGTCCAGTTCGTCCTGGCCAACGCGACGGCGACGGCTTGGGAGGCGGACCTGGGAACGATCACGGAGGATGGGCTGTGGACGTGGACGCCCGATGCGGCCCTGGAGTTCGTGTTGACGGTGACAGCCCGCTGGGACGGCGGAGATATGAGCCTGAGCTATCCGATCGAGGTGGTCGACATCTCGGCGATGCCAACCTACACGAAGGTCGAGGATTATTCGACGGTTTCGGAGGACGACTATCTGATCGTGGCGACGATGCCCACAGGGGAGTCGTATGCGATGAGCGTTCCGCACAAGAGTGGGACGTTCCCTGGCGCCGAAGTGTCCATCAGCGACGGTGTGATCCGGACGGATGACGCGAATATCGTGTGGCATCTGGCGCCGAACGAGGATAACACCGGATTCAGCCTGTACAATCCTTTCGCCTATGACGACCACACGGGTGGGTTCGCCGGGTATCAGGCGCATGGTTCGAGCAATCCCTTCAAAATCGTGACGAATGCGAATGAATACAGCTATTGGGCGATTTCGGCGAGCACGAACGAGACTGGCGAGGTCATGATGCGGAACCTGGGAGTGCTGGCGGAGACGGATGGGGCGTCTACCCGGTTTGTGCGCTACAATGTGAGCTCGCCGGGGTTCCGTACGTATAAAACGGAGTTTAGCACAGCGACGCATTGGCTGTTCCGCCTGGGCGACGGGACGCCGGGCATCAACGGGCCGACCCAGGTGAGTGGAATGGAAGGGGATACGCTGAGCGCGACGTTCGGCGTGAAGAACCTCGGCGAGCTGACGGTCACAAGCTGGGGCGCGAGCGCGGGGAGCATCGCGGACGGGGTCTGGACGCTGGAAAATGCGGAGGTCGGGGAGTTTGAGCTGACGGTGACGGCGACGCTGTCGGATGGCAAGGAGCTGACGTATTCGGTGCCCGTGGAGGTGGCGGTGCGGCCGGTTCCCCATGCGATCACCGTGGCGTGCGAGGGGTGCACGGCAACCGCCTCGGAGGAGACGGCGCTGGCGGGCAAGACGATCACGCTGAAGATCGTACCGTTCGAGGGCTACTCGCTGACGGCTGTCACGCTGAACGGAAAACCCAACGGCACCAGTGGAAAGAGTGAGCATTTCAAGATGCCGGACGAGGACGTCCTCGTGGAGGTGACCTGCAAGCTGAACGGCGGCGAGCCCGTGCTGATCTGCTCGGAGGGGACGGAAATCGTGACCCTCGTGAACGAGCCGCTGGAGCTGCATTTCGTGCTGGCGAACACGGTTTCGGCCACGAATGCCCTGATCGACGACGGAAGCGAGCTCGTGGATGGTGTGATCAAGGACCGCCGGGACGAGAGTTTCGTCTATGCCTGGACGCCGACGGCGCTGGGCCGCTATGGGCTGGAGTTCAGCGTGATGGACGGGACGACGGAGCCCGTCACGGAGGTCATCGGCGCGTATCGGGTGACGATCGAGGTGACCGACACGCTGGCCGTGTCCATCAAGAGCATCACTCTGGAGAACGGAACGCTGGCGGTCGAGCTGGAGGATGGCACCGTGGTCACGGATGGCTTCGAATATTCTACCGATCTGCAGACCTGGAGCACGGAGCTGGTTCCCCTGACCGCCCCGAACGTCTTCGTCCGCCTCGGCGCCCCTCCGAAGTAAGGGCCCGTGGAGGATGGAGGAACAGTGCGCGAGGCGGTCGCTGCTTCTCATCGACAACTGGGCGACGGCCGCGAAGAAACGACTGGGACCCGAAACGTGTTGTCCGTGTGAAAATGTTGCCAGTTGCCAGTTCCAATTTCCAATGGAGGAAGCGTCGTGATGACGCTGGAGAGCAGAAAAGCCCACTTTGCGGACACGCCATGGACATGTCCTCCCATGAGGTAATATGACCGTTGGACGAGAAATAGCAATGACCGAGAGCACAAGCGGCACGCTTGTCCCGCCTGAGACTGGACAAGCAATTCGCGACAGCATATTTACCATTCGTGGCGAACAAGTCATTGTTGATTGGAATCTTGCGGCGCTTTATGGCGTTGAGACACGAGTGATGAATCAGGCCGTCAAACGCAATGAAGACCGCTTCCCGGAACGGTTCAGGTTCCGATTGACGCAACAGGAGATGGATGAACTTATCACAAATTGTGATAAGTCCGGGCGACTGCGCCATTACCCGGGATTGCCGTATGTCTTTACGGAACAGGGCATCGCAATGCTCGCCAGCGTGTTGAAGAGTCCGACCGCTGTGTCTGTAAGCATTCGGATCATGGATGCCTTTGTGGAGATGCGTCGGATGCTTGCCGCGTTGGCTCCAGTAATCCAGATGCTGAAGGACTTGCAGAAAAAACAGTTGCTGGATCAGACAAAAAACGAAGAACGCTTTTCGCAGATATTTGCGGAACTCGGCAAGAAGGATATCCCGGTTCAGGGCGTGTTCTACGATGGGCAGCTGTGGGATGCGCGGGCGCTGGTGCTGAAGCTGATCGGGAGCGCGAAGCGGTCGCTGCTTCTCATCGACAACTGGGTGACGGCCGAGGTGCTGGACCTGTTCGCGAAGAAGCGCAATGGGGTGAAGGTGACGATTGTCACCTCAGAGCATTTCAACAGGAAGCAAGTCCCCTCCCGCAAGATTTCCGAGGCCGACATCAAGACGTTCAACGATCAGTATCCGACGCTCACCGTCCGCTACACCGAATCCTTCCACGACCGCTTCCTCGTCGTCGACGACCGGGAACTCTACCTCGTCGGCGCGTCTCTGAAGGACCTCGGCAGAAAGTGCTTTGCTTTCACGAAGCTCGATGCGGGCGAAATCCGCCGTATCAAAAAAGAAGTGTTTGCTCTGAAGGCAAAATCAAACATATTGTTAAATGACGAGAATAATCATGATAGAGAAATTTGACATTTATGATGCCGTGACATCATTGTTGCAGGGAACGATATTTTTCTCGGCCTGCCTTGTGTTATTTCCCCAAACGATGAAGATTGTTGGCCCGTTAGGAGATTCTGAAATCGTACTGACACTTATGAGTGTCAGTATTGCGTATTTTATTGGACAAGTTGTTGTATCTATTTCAAGCATGATTCAACCATTCTTGTTTTGGAGTTGGGGCGGCAAGCCTTCAAAACTTGCGTTTGAGGGGAAACTGCCGGAAAAATATATCTCTGTTGATATGGTTGAATTAGCGCGAACTGCATTGAAAAAATCATCATCCCTGGAACTGTCTGATGCCGCCCTTTTTAACAAGGCAATGAGCATTGCGCGAAAAGCGGATGGCTCCCTCTCTGAACGTCACAACCAAATGTATGCTTATAATCGAGCAAGTTTTTGTAATTTGCTTCTTATTTTGGGACTGTTTGCCATGTCATGTAATTATGGTTTGTGCAAGAATCTTTCTATTATTCATATTTTCGGCATAGTCATAGGTTTCTTGCTTCTGTTGCTTTTGCATTGGTATCGAACAAAACAACGAGCATTTTATTATGTCCGCGAAGTGCTTATTGTTGCTGAACGTGAACTTTCGAGAGGTGCATGATGTCTTATGAAGTAGATTTTATTGGAACTCCCAAAGTCGAAAAGGATTATGATGCCATAGCCTTTCGTTATTGGTCTCAAGAGGAAAAACGTTGGATCATATGCGTGTTTGATGGAGGAACGTCTGAGGCTGGGGAAGCCTTGGCCGGACATCTGGATAAATACTATTTGAATAATCTCCCTAAGCAGATTGACATGGTCTTTTGTTCTCATCCAGATTTAGATCATGCGTCAGGACTTAAGTATATCTTGCAGAACTATTCTGTTCGTTATCTTGTTATGAATCGTCCTTGGACATATATTGATGAGTTATATGAAAAAGTTAAGGACGGTAGGATTACAAAAGAAAGTTTGGAACGGACTTTGCGGGATAAATACAAGTTCATCGATGAATTGGAAACATTAGCTGAGAAGCAAAAGAATTGTCACATTATTCGTGGAATTGTAGAAAGCAAATTATTCTCAGCAATGCAAATCGTCTCTCCATCACAGGATTTTTATCTTCAATGCCTTGTCGATTCAGAAAAGACGCCCGCAATGGAGTCAGTCACAGAATCTAAATCAGTTCAAACATTTGCAATGAATGCTCTGCGTTCCTTGGGCAAGTGGTTACAGGCCAAATGGGGTAAAGATGACATTCGTGAGGGAGAAACCACGACGCCAGACAATGAGTCTTCAATTGTTTTGCGGGTCCAACCCAGTGGTGACAATCCATTTTTGCTGTTGGGAGATGTCGGATGTAAAGGGTTGTCGGCGGCGATGGATTATGCAGATGACAGAGAGTGCTCCTTATCTAAATGCACATTCCTTCAAGTGCCACATCATGGAGGACGCCACAATGTAAGTCCCTCTGTGCTTGATCGTCTTCTGGGAGCTAAGGTGCCCAAAGGAACGCCGCCTTCCAAGGTTGCATTTGTCTCTGTTGGAAAAGATTCCGATCACCCTCGGAAGTGTGTCACAAACGCTTTCATTAATCGAGGATGTGAAGTGTACGTTTCAAGCACAACAACGAAACATCATCAGCATGGTAAAGTACCAGATAGGGGATGGAATCCCGCTAAAGCAGAATCGTTTTCCGATCTTGTGGAACCATGGGACAATTAGATATAAAATAAAATGACATAACTATGCATGAGGGCTGCGAGATCGGCATGTGTTCGTTCTTCCCTTCCAAAAGCGAACTTGCTTTTGAGGTTGCGAATAAAGACTCTACTGTGGGAAGACAGATGAAATGACTGCGAATCGACGTAGGGAATTATTCGAACAATGGTATTCAAAGTATGGAACCCATGCCAAAATGGGGCTCTATTTTCAGGCCCTTAGGGATCCTTACTATGTACTTGATAAGCGGGCCACGAGTCCGGCACGTCCCGGATTTGTACAAACAGTTGACAGATCATTATTTCCGCCACGAGGAAGTTCGTTATATGAACTGACTGAGTGCCAAAAACTAAAAACATTGTTTGACGGGACATCACAAGACGTAGTGGCAGATGATGGGTCTATGCGAGCCGGCATAGGGTGCTATGCATTATGGTTGCGACTTGCTGATCCAGAAAAATGGGAAAATGAACCATTTTGGGATGGCGACTGTGCAAGTGATGGTTCTCCAACTGGGAGGACCCGGATGGCGACATTACTTGCAAATGGTTTTGATTATTTAGCAGCATTAGAGAACAGAAAGCGAACTTACAAGATGGACAAGTATCTCGCCGCAATCCGTACGAAACCCTTCATCTTGTTAGCTGGTATTTCGGGAACGGGGAAGAGCCGCCTTGTGCGGCAACTGGCACGGGGATGCTGTCCGCGCCACAAGACCGGATCGGGAAAGGAGCCCCATCCGCTCTACAACGAGCGGAAGCCCGGCAACTTCGAGATGATCCAGGTGCGACCGAACTGGCACGATTCCACCCAGTTGCTGGGCTACGAGTCGCGGGTCAGCGGCAAGGCGGAGTTCGTCGTGAAACCTTTCGTGAGGTTCCTCGCCAAGGCTTGGCTCTATGAGGAGGAGGGGATTCCGTTCTTCCTTTGCTTGGACGAAATGAATCTCGCGCCCGTGGAGCAGTATTTCGCCGAGTATTTGAGCGTCATCGAGACACGCAAGACGGTGAGCGGCAAAATCGTCACCGACCCGCTTGTCACGTTTCCGAACGAGGCGCTTCTGCGCGAGGCGTTCAAAGACATCTACCAAGGAGTCGAACACGAGCAAGCGGAACGGTTCATCCGGAAGTTCATCGACGAGGGCGGCATTGCCATTCCGCAGAATTTCGTCGTTATGGGGACGGTGAACATGGACGAGACGACGTTTTCGTTCTCGCGGAAGGTGCTGGACCGGGCGATGTCTTTCGAGCTCAACGAGGTGGACATGGACGGAGGGCTCGCGGACGACCCCGACTGCCCCTGCGGCTCCATCGACCCGGTGGCCGCGAAATGCGAGTTCACCCAGGGTTTCGAGGTCTATGCCGCCGCGAAGGACGACTGCGACAAGATCAAGGATTTCCTCGTGGAGGTCAACAAGATCCTCGACAAGACGCCCTTCAAGATCGCCTATCGGACGCGGAACGAAATCATGATTTACTGCTACGAGCGCACGAAGGACGGCGTTTCGCTCGCCAAGGCGCTGGACGAGGCGACGAGCATGAAAATCCTGAGCCGCGTCGAGGGCGATAAACGGCGGTTGGTGGTTCGCGACGCAGAACTCAAAGACTACGACGGCAAGGGGCTTCTGGAATCGTTGCGGGAGGTGATTCAAAAGGGTCTCAAGAAGGTTCGCGGAGGGGAGGGCGACTACACCGAAAGCGATGTCTGCGCCCGGAAGCTGGATGAGATGGCGGGGCAGCTCGAAAACGGCTACACAAGTTTTTGGACGCGCTGACGAAAGGCTTGGGTTTGGCGAAGGTCGTCATCACGCACGAAGATTTCGTTCTCGAGTTCGAGAACGCGAAATCCGCCGAAATCCGGGCGCGGGCGGTCGCGAACGGGATTGCCGAGGCGTCGCTTCGGTCCGTCTGGAGCTTTGGCGAGGGGACGCGGAAGGTCGAGGTCGAGGACGGGGGTGCGCGGGAAACGGTCTGGACGGCGGAGAATCCGGCGGAGGTGGGGATTCCGCTTTTCTTCGACAATGCCGTGCAGGACGTCTGGATCGAGTTTGGGGCGGGCTGTTCGATGCGGGGGGAGCCGAAGCTCTCGAATGCCCCGTTCGGCGCGCGGATGCACCACCGCAAGGGGGCCTGGTACGGGCCAATCGAATACGGGAACGAGGTGGGGCGGAGCGATTTCTCGTTTGCCTACGAGCGGGGCGGTGTGCCGAAACGGTATGTGGTGAGTTATGACGTCCTTTCTTCCAAGCTGGACTACCACAAGGACTGGAAGACGCTGGTCGCGGCGGTGGAGGACGAGTACCGGATGCTTTCGTACGACTTCCTCAAGAAGACGTATTCGTCGTTCGCAGAGAACGCCGGGGGCGACACGTCCGACCGCATCTGGTGGGAGGTGTTTGAGCGGCAGCGAAAGGATTTCCTCGACGCATGTCGGATGATTCTCGACCGCCCGAAGACGCGGAGCCGCCGCCGGGTGGAGTTCCAGCGGGCCGACCAGCTCGTGCACGTTCCGCCGGACATCGAGGACGACATCGCGGAGCATCGCGGGGAGGGCGAGCGGCTGTACCGAATCGAAATCGACGACACGAGCCGCGACACGCCGGAGAACCGGTTTTTCAAGTTCGCGGTGGAGTCCATCGCGGAACGCCACGCGGAGCTGGCGCGGCGGGTGCGCGGCGAAGCGGCGAGGCGGGGAGCCGACGCGGCGTTTCTGAAGTCGATCCACGACACGGAAGACGAGATGGCGGCCTTGCGCGCGAATCCATTTTTCCGCGGCGTCGGACGCTGGGAGGGGTTCAAGCAGGTTTCGCTGGTTCTGCAACAGGGGCTGGGATATTCGGACGTGCTGCGGATCCACGGCATCCTGGAGGCAATGTATGCGCTGTCGGAGGGGCTTTATCGGCTCGAAACGAAGGACATCGCGACGCTGTACGAGATTTGGTGCTTCATCGAGGTGAAAAACCGGGTGGCAGCGATCCTCGGGGTGCCTCCGAAGGATGTGAAGCACAAAAACCGCTCGGAACTCGGCGAGATGTTCGGCACGGAGATGCGCACCGGCAGGCGGAGCCGGATTCTCATAGAGAAGGGCGCCACGCGGCTCGAACTGTTCTACAACCCGAAGACCGTGGAGGGCGGAGGAAGCGGCATCGAGGAGACCGAGGCGCCGACCGGCGGCGCGCAGAGGCCCGATATCGTGATGCAGCTCATCCGGCAGTTCGACGGAAAGGACGGGTTCCGGCTGACGTATCTGTTCGACGCGAAATACCGCATCGACGGGCACCGGGAGGGCGTCGACACGCCGCCGGAGGACGCCATCAACCAAATGCATCGCTACCGGGACGCGATTTATTACAAGGACGCCGGCAAGGCCCCCGCCGCCCTCAAGAAAGAGGTCATCGGCGGGTTTATCCTGTTCCCCGGGAACGGACGGAAAGAGGACATCAAGAAGGCTTATTTCACCCGAAGCATCGACGCGGTGAACATCGGCGCGCTCCCGTTGCGGCCTGGGAACGAGGAGAACGGGGCGATGCTGCAGGATTTCATCCGGAAACTCATCGAAAGGCCGACCGATTCCAGCGTTCTTTCCGTGGCTCCGCAGAAGGGGACGGTCAGCATGGTCGACGACGTCCCAGCGCAGGTGGGCACAATCGGGATGCACATCGTGCATTTCACCTACCACAGGCCCGAGAAAACGAAATCGCTGGAAGACCGGATCAAAGACGGCGGATGGTGTCCGTGTGCCGTACCCACAGCTTTCGACGCGGCAAAAACCCGGGTACTTTTCGTCGGGAGCACGCTCAACGGCAAGATGTACCGCGTCAGGGTGGAAGACGCCGACCACTTGAAGGTCAACCTGAGTCCCGAACAAGTCCAAGCCTTTCCCGAATTCGCCGATTGCGAATTCAAGGACCCGAATTATTGCGCATGGAAGGTCGAGTCGATGTGAAGGAGCGAAGCGAGGGTCTTGTTAACAATTGTCCAAGCGCATGGAGATGTTTCGTTGTGCATGGGGAGAGACGTCTTGTGCACGAGAACCAATCGGCCCCCGCCCCACCACTGGCAAGAAAAGGCGGATTGCAACAGAAGCGGCAGAAAGAAGAGCAGTATGATGGAGAAGCAAAACATGGCATACAAGTTGGTGTGGCGAGACTGGCGTCTGAAATGGGGCGTGGGTTTGTGAACGCCCAAAAGAGGGAGTATCCCATCGACTTGAAGGCGAACCCCTCTCGCGGACCCGCCCGCCTCGAAATCCTCGTCCGCCTCTCCGCCCGCAACCGCCTCCGCTGGGAAGAAGAAGAAAAAGCCGGCCTCCACAAGAAGGGGAAGAAACAGTGAGGAGACTCCCCGTATGAAGCTCATCGCAATCTACATCGGTGAATACAAGTTGTTCCACAAGCAACTCCTGACCTTTTCCTCCGATTACAAAGTGGAGCATTCCCTGAAGGGAAGCCACATCTCCTTTCGGATAACGCATGAAAAGAAATTGCCGGATGGGTTCTTTTCCACACGACCGCATGTCAGTGAGTGCGTATCTTCGGTTTCGGCCATCATCGGAGAAAACGGCTCTGGCAAAACGATGGTTGCGCGATTGCTGTTTGATTTGGGAGTATGGAGTGACTCCTTGACCCCAGACAATGTTGTCGTGATGGTGGAAATCGGCAAAACACTGCACGTCTATACATCGTTTTCAAAAGAAAAATGCCATGTCGAATTGGACGGGCCGGGATTGGCTCTCCGGATCCACTCTTCCCAAGACGAAGATTTTGGCCCGAACCGTCTCCCGTTCAAAAGCTTTTATTTCTCTCCCCATTATACGACGGAACAAACCGACATGGAATTGCGAAACGAAGGAGATTCCTGCTACAACATTTCCACGACATGGTTGTTGCAACATCCCGAAGGCAATTCCGAAACCTTGCTTCCTGACGTCTCGCATCTCAAACTTTACAACATTGACGAGAAAATCAGGGTTTTGGAATTCTGCGAAGCTTATCAAATTTCATACCCCACCCCGCCCAAGGGAGTTCTTGCCACAGTGGACTTTAAAATTCCAGTGTCACAAGGCGTTTTAATTTCTCCCCACATGGAAGGAATGGAGCAAGCGCTGGAGAAAATGCGTGACTATGTGGAAGCGCGTCGCAAAGAGCAGGCAAATGATCATCCCTCCTCACAAAAGAGTTCGAAACATAATAATTCGAAAGAATACTTGTTGTTCGAGGAACACACATATGAGGCCAACGACACGACCGACACCAACACAGCCGACAAGTACGTGGCTTCACTGCTGCCTTCCTTTGAAAAATCTTTGGGTTGTCAGGATTTCTTCACGCGGACCTTTATGGCTTACGTGGCCAAATACATACAAGATTGCGGCGTGCTGGGAACATCGTTTCCCGTTACCGAGTTGCGGGCGGGCACATATCTTGCGGAATTGAGGGATTTCATTCTTTCACACACATGGAATCAGCCAGTTGCCCCAGACGTTATCATTCAATTTTTGGAATCAAATCCCCCTCCATTGCTTGCCAGATCAAGCGAGCTGGGTGGTAGGCAGGAGAAAACTTCGCCATACGCAAAAAACTTTTTCAAATGCCTCTCCAAGCTCAAAAAGCTCAAAGGCAAACGTGATGGGAGCGGATTACCCATAGTGCTGCATACAGAGGAAGGAGAACTGTACTGCCGGATCGGCAATGAAAAAATCCGCAAGCGCATTTATGAATTAATCTGGCTGCATGGATTGGCCAGCGTCATCTCTCCCTTCCTGAAATATGACGTTTTCCCGCCAATGTCATCTGGCGAGATGGCTTTCTTGTCGATGTTCGCACGCCTGCACCATTTTGTTCACAAATACACCCAGCCGAACGACAATGTCTTGGTTTTCCTGGATGAAACCGAGACAACCCTCCATCCCGAATGGCAACGGCGGTTGGTGGATTATTTCATCCGGTTTTTTGAAGTGTTCATTCCCTACAGACAATATCAACTTGTCTTCGCCTCCCACTCTCCCATGCTCCTTTCGGACATCCCGGCGGGGAACTGCTGTCTTTTGGAAACCCACATTGTCAAGAAACGCGGGATTCCCCAGAAACGGGCCATCTGCCGGGCATTTCAACCGAGCCAAGACGTCAAGAACACGTTCGGAGCCAACATCTACGATTTGTTCAAGGATGGCTTTTTCATGAAAAACGGAGCCATCGGCGAATTCGCCTCCCACATAATTCAGAAGCATTTGCAACAAGTTGCCCACTGGGCTTCCATGCCCAAAGGGATGGAAAATCCTTCTTTCATCAAAGATGCCGAATTGACCCAGGATTTGATTGGAGACCGTGTTTTGGTGCAATACTTCAAGGTTCTGAAAGAGCAGGGCTTGCCTTGAAACGTCTCCCTCCATATTCGGATTCAATTGTCCGCAAACACCTTGCGTATTGCCGAGCCTTGGTCGAAGAGCCTTTGGTGAAAATGGAACGGGACGAGAACGATTCTACAGTGAAGCCGTATTTGGCCCGCATCATCCAGTTTGTTTCCGCAGAGGATGGTGGTGAAAACGGATTTGTCGCCCCGGCAGATACGCTCCGGGCATTTGTCCGGGAAATTGAATGCCAATATTTTCTTAACAGGCGCAAGCTCCCCGATAACCTCAAAACCGCGAACAAAAATCTCGCCAATGCATTCAATTATGCCAAGTTTTCCCAACAGCCGACGGATGGGACGCAATGGTATGCTGCAAAGCTGATGAAAGAGGCTTTGAAGAATCTGCAGTATTGCCCTTATTGCAATGCGGACATGGTCTACGCCATGGACACGAGAGGCCGGATTGCCAGAAGCGCTTTCGACCATTTTTTCCCCGCCGCCCGTTATCCCTTCTTGGCATTGTCCCTGTACAACCTTATCCCTTCATGCCACAGATGCAATTCCTCCTTCAAAAGATCACTGCATAAAGAGCCGCAAGTCTCGTTTCACCCGTGCCTTGATGATGTGGACGACGCAACGCGTTTTGTTTTGATTGGACTTACAAATGAAATGCGATACTGTGAGCCCGAAGACAACACGTTGTCGGTGCGCCTCCTGCCGAGACCCAACCACTCGGAGGCAAAGCAAGCCCAGCTGGAAAACTATCAGGCTCTGTTCAGAATCGACGAGGTATACAGCAAGTTGTACAATGGCTGGGCATTGCGAATCCTTCACTTGGGAACCGTCATGAACAAGGCATATCGGACCGATATCGAACGCCGGATTGCCTTGGCAGGATTGCATCTCGATGCGGCACGATTGCTCTTTGACACTCCGTTGAAACGCAGCGAAATCGACCGCCATCATCTCGCCAAGCTCAAACTGGATATTCTGGAACAGTATTGTGGAATCGAAGTCGAGCCATGAAAAGGGCAGGAGAAGCACTCAAGAAGCAAACATGATTTCAGAAAATGGACAAGTTGGATGAGATTCTGGAGCAAATCAAATAGCGAAGAGGCCTGTTCGGTTCCCATGGTGGCTTTGGAAAGGCAGCCGCCGACGGGACGGCGGCAACAAGACGGGCGGCCGCAAGACGGGGACGGGGGGATGCGGTGAGGCTGAAGGGATTTGATTATCGGCGGCCATTCTTCTATATGGTGACGCTGAAGCGGTTGCCGGGACTGGCGGACTTCTCGCGGATAACCGATGCGGCCGAGCCGCCGTTGGACGCGCATGGGAAGCCGTGTCATCTGGTCGCCAATGCCATCACGCGAGCCTTCGAGCGGACCATTCGCCATTTCCACGAGCAATGGTGGGGGCTTTGGCCCTTGGAATGCTTCGCCATCATGCCCGACCACATCCACTTGCTTTTCCGCCTCCGCGACACGGGCGACCAGCTGCCGCTGGGGAAATACGTTTACCACCTGATGAAAGCGTTGGCGGAAGATTATTGGCAGCGGACGGGACTGCTGTCGCAAAACGCGGGTCTTGCGGCGCCGGTTCCGTCCGGTGCCCACCCGCCTCCCGTTTTCGAAAGGAAATGGCACGACTGGATCGTGAAAAAAGACGGCCAGCTGGCCGCTTTCAGGCGCTACATTGAGGAGAACCCGGCTCGTTCCTGGCTCCGGCGGCAAAACGCGCGCTTTTTCGGGACGGTTCGCACGGTTTCGTTTTGTGGCAGCGAATGGTTTGCCTACGGCAATGCCGCCATCCTTGATTTGCCCGTCCTTGCGGCGATTCGGGGGCACCGCGCCACCCGACCCGGCTCGTCGGAATGGGAAAACCTCGTCGGGGTTTGCGCCCGCCTCGGACCGGGCGGTGCGGGCGTGGGAACGTTCATGAGCCCGTTGGAAAAAGCATGTGGCAATGCGATTGCAAAGGCAGGCGGAAAGTGGGTCGTCCTTTCTCCCGAGGGTTTTTCTCCGCGGTGGCATCCCCATCGGCAACAGGAGCGGTTCTGCGCCGAAGGGCGGATGCTGTTTCTGTCGCTTTACGAAGCAACGGAGCGCCGGCTTTCCAACAAGGACCTCCACCACCGTTGCCACGTGATGGGAGACATCGTGGTCGCGGGACTGGGGGAGCCGCCGAAGGGACGGCGGACGCAAGACGGGGGGCGGCAAGCCGAGTGCGGGGGGGGCGTAAGGGAGGGGGGCAAAAAAATGGGGGGGGGAGGCGGATTGGGATTGACAGGGGGGGGGGAGGAGGGTAGGGTGCGCGTGTTTTCCGTGGCCGGCGACGGCGACGGAGGTTCTTTCACACGGCCAGGCGCGGGTCCGGAGTCGGAGCCGAGGCGTGGCCGAAGGGATGTGTCCCCGATTGCCCGATGGTGTAATGGCAGCACACGACCCTTTGGAGGTCAGAGTCGTGGTTCGAATCCACGTCGGGCAACCATGCTCGGCGGGAGGGGAAGGGCATGAGGGCGCAGTCTCGTGTGGAAGGGTCTCCGGCGGAGGACCAGAGAAGATCAAGAAGCACGAGAGATGGAAAGTCATTTCAAGATATTCAGCGGGAACGCGAACCGGCCGTTGGCGGAGAAGATCGCCGAACGGGTGGGCGTGCCGCTGAGCGATGCGCGGGTGGGGCGTTATCCGGATGGGGAGATCTCGGTGAGCTTCGAGGAGACGGTGCGCGGGCGAGACGTGTTCATCGTGCAGCCGACGGGGCTGGAGCCGAACGAGTATCTGATGGAGCTGCTGATCATGGCGGACGCGGCGCGTAGGGCGTCGGCGCGCGTGGTGACGGCGGTGATGCCGTACTTTGGCTATGCGCGGCAGGACCGCAAGGACCGGTCGCGGGTTCCGGTGACGGCGAAGCTGGTGGCGAACCTGCTGGTGGCCGCCGGGGTGAGCCGCGTGGTGACGATGGACCTGCATGCGCCGCAGATCCAAGGCTTTTTCGACATTCCGATCGACCATCTGTATGCGGCGCCGGTGATCGTGCATTATCTGAACGAGACGCGGCGCGCGGAGAAGGACAGCGACCGCGTGGTGGTGGCGCCGGATCCGGGGGGGCTGAAGAACGCGTACTCGTATGCGCAGCGGCTGAACGCGGGGCTGGCGCTCTGCGGGAAGCAGCGGACGAGCCCGACGGAGGTGGAGGCGATCAACCTGGTGGGGGACGTGAAGGGGAAGGACTGCATCCTGGTGGACGACATGACGAGCACGGCGGGGACGCTGTGCGCGGCGGCGGGTCTGGCGCAGTCGGCGGGCGCGCGGTCGATCCGCGCGGTGGTGAGCCATGCGCTGCTGACGGACGCGGGGGTGAGGCGGCTGGCGGCGAGTCCGATCGACGAGCTGGTGATGACGGACAGCCTGCGTCAGCCGGAGCGGGAGGCGCCGGAGGGGGTGAAGCTGACGGTGCTGTCGGTGGGGCGTCTGCTGGGGGATGCGATCAAGAGGATCTACGGGAACGAATCGGTGTCCCAGTTGTTCGAGACCTGAGGTTCGGGCCCCAGAGAAACAGAGATATGGAATAAGCAACCTTGGAACTAGAAAAAGCATAGGGAGCAAAGCGAAATGAACAGTACGACACTGCAAGCAAAGCCCCGCACCGCGAAGGGGAAAGGCGCCGCCGGGCGTCTTCGCCGCGCGGGCTGGGTACCGGCCGTCGTGTACGGCCAGGGCAAGCCGGGCCGGGACATCCAGCTGAACGGCCACGACTTCCTGATGACGCTGCGGCGGCATCGGAGCGAGAACATGATGGTGGACCTGACGGTCGAAGGCGAAGAGAAGCCGTGCAAGGCGATGCTGAAGGCGTTGCAGCACGACCCGATCACCGGGCGCGTGATCCACGCGGACTTCTGCGAGGTCTCGCTGACGAAGCGCATCGAGATCGAGCTGCCGATCACGCTGGTGGGCGAGGCCTACGGCGTGCTGAACGAAGGCGGGATCCTGGAGCACGTGCTCCGCACGCTGACGGTGCGCTGCCTGGCGAACGACCTGATCGAAGAGGTCCGGGTGGACGTGAGCGGGCTGCACGCGGGCGAGACGCTGCATGTGAAGGATGTGCAGCTGGACCGCGAGAAGTATGAGATCGACGACGACGCCGAGCAGGTGATCGCGGCGATCGCGGTGCCGAGGGCTTCGGAGACGGAGACGGAGGAGGCCGCGGAAGGCGCGGAATCGGCCGGTCCGGAAGTCATGACCGAGACCAAGGCGGCGGAGAAGGCCGCGGCGGAGAAGGCCGACGCGGACAAGAAGAAGTAAGGTGACGCGCCGGCGCGCAGGCGACGGGCGTCAGGACGGAACGGACGACGGACATGAAGATGGTGATCGGGCTGGGCAATCCCGGACGCGCCTACAAGGCCACGCGGCACAACGCGGGCTGGATGGTGCTGGACGAGTTTGCGAAGCGGCACGGCGCACGTTTTCACAAGGCGGCATTCCGGCCGGTGGAGACAGCGAAGGTTTCCGTGGAGGGGGCGGGGACGGTGATGCTGGTGAAGCCGCTGACGTACATGAACCTGAGCGGGACGGTGCTGCCGACGCTGATGCGGAAGAACGGCACGGAGCCGAAGGACCTTGTCGTGGTGCTGGACGACGTGAGCCTGCCGCTGGGCAAGCTGCGGATCCGGGCCGGCGGAAGCGCCGGGGGGCATCACGGGCTGGAATCCGTCATCGAGCATGGCGGTTCGAGCGCGGTGCCTCGGCTGCGCGTGGGCATCCAGGGCGAGGGGCGCGAGGGGCGGGACCTGAAGGACTACGTGCTGGAGCCGCTGGGCCACGAGGAGCTGGAGCGTCTGACGGAAAGCGTGGGACGCGCGGCGGATGCGCTGGAATGCCTGCTGACGGACGGCATCGAGTCGGCGATGAATAGTTTCAACTAGGAGCAAAACTGTGAAGAAGTATGAGGCGACAATCATCTTTCGGGAGAGCCTGAAGGATACGGACTGGGACGAGGCCGTTGCGACGGTGCGTTCCGAGATCGAACGTCTGGGCGGGAGCCTGGACAGCTGCACGCGGATCGGGAAACGCGACTTCGCGCGCATGATGCAGAAGGAGACCGGCGGCCACTACGGGCTGCTGGGGATCAGCCTGGACGGGGACAAGGTGGCCCCGCTGCTGGAGCGTCTGAAGCTCAACGAGCTGGTGTTCCGCATCCAGGTGGTGACGGCACGCGCGGACGCGCCGGCGCCGAAGCCTGCGGAGGAGGCCAGCGATGGCGTCGTACAATAAGGTCATCCTGGTCGGCAACCTGACGACGGACCCGGAGGTCCGCCGCCTGTCGAACGGGATCGCGGTCTGCACGCTGCGCCTGGCGATCGACGAGTCGTATTCCAACCGGAACGGCGAGAAGGTCGAACGGACGGTGTTCGTGGACTGCGACGTCTGGGACAAGCAGGCCGAGACGTGCGAGCGCTTCCTGCAGAAGGGGCGCAGCGTGCTGGTCGACGGCCGGCTCCAGATGGACCGCTGGCAGGACAAGGAGACCGGCAAGGACCGGACGAAGCTGAAGGTGCGCGCGGAGAACGTGCGCTTCCTGGGGTCCCGGGCGGACGGGGGCGGCCAGGGCGGGAGCGGCGGCCAGGGAGGCGGCGGCTACTCCGGGGGCGGCTACTCCGGCGGCAGTCCGGACCGCGGCGGGCAGGGCATGCCCGCGACCCCGCCTCCGCCGATGGAGACGGGTGACGACGAAGACATACCTTTTTAAGGATTGGAGCGAAGAAAGATGAAAGACGAAAAGAAGAAACGCGGGCCGCGCAAGGCGGCGATGGGTCAGGACGATGTGGCGCACAAGCGCACACGCATGCTGAAGGCGGATCTGGTGATCGACTACCGTGACCACGAGTTCCTCCGGAAGTTCATGACGGAACGCGGGAAGATCCTGCCGGGGCGCCTGACGGGCGCGAACAGCAAGCAGCAGCGGCAGATCAAGAAGGCGATCCGCCGCGACCGCGTGATGGGCCTGCTGCCCTAACCAAGAAAAGAGGCGAAAGATGGGAAAGAACATCGAAATCGTCCTCCTGGAGGACGTGAAGGACGTGGGCCGGAGCGGTGATACGTGCCGGGTGAAGACGGGCTATGCGCGGAACTTCCTGTTCCCGAAGAAGCTGGCCACGGTGCTGACGCCCGGGACGGCGCGCCTGATCGAGAAGAAGAAGCAGGAGGCGCTCGCCCGCCTGGCCAAGGAGAAGGAAGACGCGGAGCGTCTGCTGAAGGCCCTCGCGAAGAAGGTCGTCACCTGCACGGTCAAGGCCAACGAGGACGGCCGTCTGTTCGGGTCCGTCGGCCATCCGGAGCTGATCGCGGCGCTGGCCGAGATGGGCTTCACGGTCGAGAAGAAGCAGATCCACCTGGACGAGCCGATCAAGTCCCTGGGAGAGCACGAGGTTCACCTGGTGCTGCATCCCGAGGTCAAGGGCCTGCTCAAGGTCAAGGTCCAGGCGGAGAAGGTCGAGTCCGCCGAGGCCGCGGAGTAGTCGCGGATGGGGCGGGACGGCGATCGCAAGCCACGCGCGGGGAAGGTGGCCGCGGAGGGTCCTGGAGACCGTCCGCGGTCCGCCGTTCGTGCGGGCGAGCGGGTGCCGCCGTCCAGCCTGGACGCGGAGCGGGGGCTTCTGGGGTGCGTGCTGCTGGAGGCCTCCGAGCATCTGGACCGCTGCATCGAGCAGCACCTGACGCCGGAGGCGTTCTTCCTGGATGCGCACCGGGAGCTGTTCGCGACGATCCTGGGGATGCACGAGCGGCGCGACCCGATCGACGTCCTGACGGTGATCGAGCGGCTCCGCGCCGAGCAGCGCCTGGAGGCGGTCGGGGGCGAGGAGGCGGTGCTGCGGCTGTCGGAGGAGGTTCCGACGACGGCCCACGCGGCCTACTTCATCGAGCGCGTGGTCGACAGCTATCTCCGGCGGCGCGTGATCGGGACCGCCACGGACATCGTGGAGCGGTGCTACGACCCGGACGTGGAGTCGGACCAGCTGCTCAGCCAGGCCGAGGAGGACATCCTGGCCATCGGCGAGAACCGGCTGGGGGCGGAGCGGTCGTGGCAGGGGGTCATCAAGGATGAGTTCGGCGTCATCGAGAAGATCGCCCGCGAGAAGAAGGGGCTGACGGGGCTGTCGACGGGGTTTGCGGACCTGGACCGCAAGACGCTGGGCTTGCAGCCGTCGTCGATGAACGTGCTGGCGGCGCGGCCGTCGATGGGCAAGACGTCGCTGGCGCTGAACATCGCGGAGAACGTGGCGCTGGGCAAGCGGGGGCAGGCCCGCGGGGCGGTGGCGGTGTTTTCGCTGGAAATGAGCGCCGACGCGCTGGCGCGCCGCATGTTGTGCGGCTATGCGGGGGTTTCGGCGTTTTCGATCGCGAGCGGGACCGTGTCGCGCGACGTGATTCCGCGGCTGTCGGAGGCGGCGGAGGTGCTCTCGAAGGCGCCGATCTACATCGACGACACGCCGGGGCTGGAAGTTCCGGAGCTGCGGGCGCGGGCGCGCCGCCTGCGGGCCCGCCGGGGCATCGAGCTGATCGTCATCGACTATCTCCAGCTCATGCACTACAGCAAGTATGCGCGCGACGGCCTGCAGCGGGAGACGGCCGCGATCTCCCAGGGCATCAAGGAAATGGCCAAGGAGCTGCAGATCCCGGTGCTGATCCTCAGCCAGCTCAACCGCGCGGCCGAGACCCGGGATTCCAAGAGCGGCAAGCCGATGCTGTCGGACCTGCGCGACTCCGGGGCCATCGAGCAGGACGCCGACGTGGTCATGCTGCTGCGGCGGCCGAGCCGCTATGACAACGACCCCGACCATGACGACGAGCGGCTGGCGATCGTCGACATCGCCAAGAACCGCAACGGGCCGATTGGGAAGGTGCGGATGGATTTCGATGGGACCCTGACACGCTTCGGGGACCGCACGGAGAAGGTCGAGCCGGACGGATTGTAGGGATTTTTGAGACCAGAGAGGCAGGAACGAGCATGACGGCGAGCGGGATCATCGGACAGGCGGTGCGGAGGGTTGCAGGGGTGGCCGTCGCCGTGCTGGTGGCCGCCGCGGCGGGCTGGGCGCCGCAGGCTTCCGCGCTGATGATCTCGGACGTCCGCGTCGAGCCCATCGGGTCGATGGGCGTGAACGCCGCGCAGGTGCTGGCGATGGTCCGGTCGCGGCCGGGCATGGAGCTGGACCGCTCCACCCTCTCCGAGGACGTGCGGCGGCTGAAGGAATGTGGGCATTTCTCCTACGCGGAAAGCCGCCTGGAGAACGCCGAGGACGGCCCTGGCGCGGTCCTGGTGATCCGCGTGCAGCCCCGGCCCGTCATCCGGCGGCTCACGGTCGAGGGCGCGCGCCACTTCTCGAACAAGAAGATCCGCAAGCTGATGGACATCGGCTCCGGCGACCGCGTCGACGGCGCCACCCTGGGCGAGGGGGCGATCGCCGTCCGCACCGCCTACCGCGAGGACTACTACCCCGACGCGCGCGTCCGCTGGGCCCTGACGCCGGTGGAGGGCGACCCCACGCACGTCGACGTGCTCATCCAGGTCGACGAGGGCGAGCGGATGCTGGTGCGCAAGATCCGCTTCCCGGGCCTGCACGCGGTCAAGGCGAGCGCCCTCCGCAAGCTGATGACCCAGAAGGAGAGCAGCTGGCTGAGCATCTTCAACGGGGACGGGGAGTACAAGGCGGCGGCGCTGCTGGCGGACCGCGACGTGATCCGCAAGGCGCTGATGGACGAGGGCTATCTCGAGGCGGAGGTCGAGGCCCCGACCTACCGGCGCGTCAACGAGAAGAAGATCGACGTGACGTTCAAGATCCATGAAGGGCCTCAGTATCTGCTGAGCGACTGGCGGATCACGGGGATGGAGACCTTCGACCCGTCGGAGGTCGAACCGGGCCTGATGGCGAAGCGCGGCGAGATCGCCTCCCTCTCCGCCATCGAGCAGGGCGCGCAGAACATTTCGGACTTCTACGGGACGCGGGGCTACATCCACACCGCGGCCGACCCGCGCCTGGTGCTGGACACGACCAACCGCACCGCCAAGGTCACGTACGTCGTCCGCGAAGGTCCCCTGGCCTACGTCGCCGACATCGACATCCGCGGCAACACGACCACGAAGGACAAGGTGATCCGCCGCGAAATCCTCGTCAAGCCCGGCGGCGTCTATGACGAGCCGCGCGTCCGCCGGAGCGAGAACCGCCTGCGCAACATGGGATACTTCTCCTACGTGCGGGCCTATCCCGAGGCGACGGCGGTGACGAACCAGTACCGCCTCGTCTACGAGCTGGAGGAGCAGTCCTCGGCCCAGCTCACGTTCGGCGTCGGCTTCTCCAGCGTCGACCACGTGCTCGGCATGATCGTCTTCAACAACGGCAACTTCGACATCCTCGGCTGGCGCAACCATTTCCGGGGCGGAGGGCAGAAGCTCCAGGCCAGCGTCCAGATCGCTTCCAAGCGCCAGGACGTCGACGTCTCCTGGACGGAGCCCTACTTCCTCGACCGGCGCCTGTCGTTCGGACTCGGCGGCTTCTGGCGCGACGTCGAGAACTACTCCACCGAGTATGACCAGCGCAACTACGGCGGACGCACCACCTTCGGCGTGCCGCTGACCTCCTTCGACCGCATCAACCTGTCCTACTGCCTGGAGCAGATCGATATCTTCAACGTCGACACCAACGCCTCGGCCTGGGTCTTCGACGAGGAAGGCAAGCGCCTCAAGAGCTCCTCCACGATCGAGCTCGTGCGCGACACCCGCGACAAGCAGTTCCTCTCCACGCGCGGCTTCCGCGGCAGCCTGGCCGCCTCGCTCGCGGGCGGACCGCTGGGCGGCGAGACCGACCACTACGGGTTCTCCGCCAACGCTTCGCAGTACATCCCGCTCTGGTTCGGCCACGTCCTGAACATCCGCGGCGGCGCCCGCATGGTCAAGGAGTTCGGCGACGCCGACCGCGTGCCCATCTTCGACCGCATGTTCCTCGGCGGCCCCATGAGCATCCGCGCCATCAAGAACCGCAAGCTCGGCCCCAAGGACGAGGAAGGCGACGCGCGCGGCGGCCGGTCCTCGGCGAACGTCACCGTCGAATACACCTATCCGATCCTCCCGATGCTGCGCGGCGCGTTCTTCTACGACGGCGGCATCGTCTGGCAGGGCCTCTTCAAGGAAGAGGAGAATCCCGACGTCCCCGTCATCGGCGACGGCTACTGGTGCGACGGCGTGGGCGTGGGCATCCGCCTCGAC
>JAEEGL013024487.1_pt1 | contig 21412 bp, 20 predicted proteins | sample 9134231 | NCBI WGS metagenome assembly JAEEGL01 (sample SAMN16246548, study PRJNA631951) | gut metagenome | biome: gut microbiome; feature: rumen; material: fiber-attached | host: Bos | place: Iran: Karaj | collected 2018-10
CAGATGACGAAAGCGAACCCGGCAATCGGCTGTACCGGGGACAGGGCAACCACAACCTCTCCATCGCGGATGTGGACAACGACGGCAAAGATGAAGTGATTTACGGGGCCTGCGCCATCGATGACAATGGAAAAGGACTGTATACCACACGTATCGGGCACGGCGATGCCCTGCACGTCTCCGACCTGGATCCGGACCGGCCGGGCCTGGAAGTCTTCCAGCCGCATGAATCCTCTCCGAACTCCCACGGCATAGAATTCAGGGACGCCCGCACCGGCGAAAGCCTCTGGGGGTATCCCTCTACAGGCGACATCGGCCGCGGACTGGCCATCGACATCGATCCGCGCTACCGTGGAAGTGAATGCTGGGGCTCCGGCTATGCCCTGTACACAGCCAAGGGCGAAAAGATTTCCGACCAGACGCCGAATTCCACCAACTTCGCGGTCTGGTGGGACGGCGACCTGCTCCGGGAACTGCTCGACCGGAACACCGTTTCCAAATGGGACTGGGAAAATTCCCGGACCAATCCGCTGCTCGTTGCCAACGGCTGCCGTTCCAACAACGGAACCAAGGCCACACCCGCCCTTTCGGCCGATATTCTCGGCGACTGGCGGGAAGAAGTCATCCTGGCCACCAACGACAATAAGGAACTGCGGATCTTCACCACCGCCATCCCGACAGAATACCGCTTCTATACTTTCATGCACGACTTCGTGTACAGGCTGGGCATCGCATGGCAGAATACCGCCTACAATCAGCCGCCGCATGTCAGTTTCTTCGTCGGAGACGGACCCGCAGTTCAGCCGAAAAACAAATTCTATTACGCCGAATAAATCGTAAAAGGGAACAAATGAAACATTTGCTTTTCAAATATTTGCTGACCATATGCTGTATAATCGCCCCAAGCCTGTCCATTATGGCACAGGTGCCGGTCAAAAGCCTGGGCGGACGCACCGGCCAGGCCGAAGAAGGCATCACCTGGGGAATTCCGTTCCAGAAAGGCGAAATCAAGAAAGGACAGACCTTCACCCTGACCGCCGATGACGGCAGCATGGTTGCGGTGGAATCCTGGCCGTTGGCATACTGGCCGGACGGATCGCTCAAATGGGTCGGCTTTGCGGCCGTATCCGACGCGCACCAGCAGGGCTGGACCCTGCAGGCACAGAAATTATCGGGCAAAAACGCTGGAAAAGCAAAACCGGCGCAGTCCATCGCCAGGGAAACGGGCGACGGTATCCTGGTGGAAACCGGCAGTCTCACCGTGCTCATCCCCTCGTCCGGCGACCGGATTCTGCAGGACATGTCCATCAATGGAACCGTAGTGGCCACGGGAGGACAACTGGTCTGCTACACCGACGAATCCCAGGTCCGTGAAGGACAAACAGTCACGACCCGCACAGCATTCACCGGCCGCGTCGAGAAGGTGACGCTGCTGCAGGCAGGCGCCTTGCGGGCTGCCGTCAAGATCGAAGGGAAACATTATACGGCCGACGGCCGGGAAAGTTGGCTGCCTTTCGCCGTGTACTGCTATTTCTACAAGGGACTGTCGTCCGTCAAACTGGTCCATTCGTTCATTTTCGACGGTAAAGACGATACCGCCATCAGCGGACTCGGCATTACATTCACCGTGCCTTTCCGGGAAGAACTGCACAACCGCCATGTCCGCTTCGCCGGCGACGGCCGGAACGGTACTGGATTCTGGGTACAGCCCGTCCGTCTGCTGCCGGGTTACCGGCCCTCTGCCGGACAGGTTATCGTGGACACCTACGCCGACCATCTGGACGGCAAGCGCATGCCCGATCTGGCTGAATACGCCGAGAACACCCGGACCGCCATCGAATCGTGTCCGATCTGGGGCGACATGCGGCTGCTGCAGACCCATCCCAACGGATTTTCAATTGACAAACGTACTTCCGAAGCCGGTTCGTGGGTCCACGTCACCGACGGCGGGCGCTCGCTCGGCGGGGCACTGCTTGGAGATGTATCTGGAAGCATCTTCGTGGGCATCAAGGATTTCTGGCAGAAATACCCTTCGGCCATCGACATCCGCCAGGCCGACAAAGAAGCCGGCACGCTGACAGCCTGGTTCTGGACGCCCGATGCTGAACCCATGAATCTCTGCTCGTACGACACCCTGCCGCATGGCTTGAACATCAACTATGAAGACTGGAAGCCGGGCTGGGCCTCCCCGTACGGCATCGCTAACGCCTCAGAACTGAACATCCGGCTGTTCCCGGACATCCCCGACAACAGTCTGCTGCTGGATGTGGCGAAAGACACGCAGGAACCGCTGCAATTCGTTTCCACGCCCGAATATTACTACGCACAGAAGGCATTCGGCGGCTACTGGGGTCTCCCCGACCGTCAGAATCCGGTCAATGCCGCCATCGAGAGCGAACTGGACCGGACCATCGCCTACCTGCAGGGACAGGTGGAACAACGTTATTGGTATGGTTTCTGGGACTACGGTGACATCATGCACAATTATGATTTCGGACGCCATGAGTGGCGGTACGATGTCGGCGGATGGGCCTGGAACAATACCGAACTTATGCCGGATATTTTCCTGTGGATCAGTTTCCTCAGGACAGGAAGAGATGATATCTGGCGCATGGCCGAAGCCATGGTGCGCCACTCCAGCGAAGTGGATGTCCACCATTTGGGACGGTTCGCCCCGCTGGGCACACGGCACAATGTCACACACTGGGGAGACGGTGCGAAGCAACCGCGCATCAGCCACGCGAACCTGAAACGCATCTATTACTATCTGACGGCCGATGACCTGACGGGAGACTTGATGCACGAACAACTCACGGCAGATGCCACCTACGACTATGTCAAACGCATCGACACCCGCAATCCGGTATCAGGCACCTATATCACGCACGGCCTGGGGACCGACTGGTGTTCCTACGCCGTCAACTGGATGACCGAATGGGAACGTACCGGCAACATCTACTGGCGCGACCGGCTCGTCAACAGTATGCGGGACATGGTGGCTTTGGGACAGAACGGCATGTTCGGCACGGGGCTGTACGATCCGGAAACCGGACGTTACATGAAACTTGTCAACACCCCTGAACCTGTAACGGGTACCCCGCAGGGACGCATGGGCTTCGCTTCCAACAATGCCCCCAAGAGCGATTACGCACCGGCCGCCGACATCAAGCAGAAAAAAGACGCCGCGGCACCTGCCGGACGTGGCGGTGGCGGCGCTGGTTATTTCGACATGATATTCGGAGGCCCGGAATTTATGTGCGAACTCAAAACCATGGTGGACAATCCCGAATTCTGGGAAGGATGGAAGAACATCTGTACCGCTCTGTCCACCACCAGCGGCAACAACATGACCGGTCCACGTGCAGCGGCTTACGCCGCCTATGTTTCCAACGATAAAGAACTGGGGGCGCTGGCTTGGAAGAACCTGCTGGACAACGCCAACGGCACGCCGGCCATCAACACGCATGCACCGGGTGCCACCGTGTCTTCGGACCGGCTGGTCAATGCTGTGGAAGATCCCATCTTCCTCGGGCAGTCCGCCGGATGGCAGCTGCACAACCCCTCGACAGTCCAATGGATGCTTAATGCCATCGAAGTCATGGAATTCGCCAAGGATTACCGTCCTGCGGCCTTACCAGAATTATACAAGAAAACTTTGAGTTATTAAATACATTAAACCATGAAACACTTATTCTGTATTGTGGCAGTCTGCCTGTACGCACTCTGCCTCACCTGTGGTTGTACCGAATCGTCCGACACCGCTGACCGCAATGCGGCCGTCAAATCCGATTTCCCCATTCCGCATCTGGAAAAAAGAGGGAATGTCACCCAACTGATTGTAAAAGGAGAACCTTTCATGGCGCTGGCCGGCGAATTGCACAACTCGTCGTCTTCCAGCACGGAATACATGAAAAAAATCTGGCCCAGACTCAAAGCCACAGGGCTGAACACGGTGCTGGCCGTCATCTCCTGGGAACAGATTGAACCGGAGGAAGGAAAATTCGATTTCTCCACGGTGGACGACCTGATCCGGGATGCGCGCAAGAACGACATGAAGGTCGTGATCCTGTGGTTCGGCAGCTGGAAAAACGGCATCACCAGCTATGTGCCGGTCTGGGTGCAGAAAGACACCAAGCGTTTCCCGCTCATCCAGACCAAGGACGGAAAGAATCTGAACATCCTGTCCACCATGGGCGAAGAATCCGCCAAAGCCGACGCCAAGGCCTACGCTGCCATGATGAAGCATGTCCGCGAGATCGACCATGACCAGACGGTCATCATGATCCAGGTCGAAAACGAGGTCGGCATGCATGGATACACCCGCGATTACCATCCGCAGGCCGTCGAGAAATTCAATGCCAACGTACCGGACGAACTGATGCAGTATCTCATCAAGAACAAAGCGAACCTGCTCCCAGAATTGCGGGAAGCATGGGACGCCGCCGGCGGAAAGACTTCCGGCAACTGGGAGACTGTTTTCGGCGTGGGTGACTATACGGATGAGCTGTTCATGGCATGGAACTACGCCAAGTACATGAATATCATCGCCGCTGCCGGCAAGGCCGAATACGCATTGCCGACTTTCGTCAATACGTGGATCGTCCAGCCTCAGGACAACCATCCCGGTGACTATCCCTCCGGTGGTCCGCAGGCGCAGAACCACGACATGTGGCGGGCTGGTGCACCGAACATCGACATTCTCTCTCCGGACATCTACCTGCCTGATTATCCGGGTATCCTGACCACCTACAGCCGCAACGGGAATCCGGTATTCGTTCCTGAATCGGCCGCCGGCACGAACGGAGCAGCCAACGCCGTTTACACCTTCGGCGAAAAGGGCGGCATCGGCTATTCTCCCTTTGGCATCGAATCGAGAGGCTATGTCTCTTCGAACACCGGTATTGTCACGGCGGCGGACGCCAGTGCCGACATAGCACCGTTCACGTTCACCTACAACCAGTTGCAGTCGGCTTCAGCCGAAATCCTGAAGCATCAGGCGGCCGGAACCATCCATGCGGCCTGGCTGAAGAATGCCAATCCGAGCATCCCGTCGGCCTCCTTCCAAATGGGTAAATATATTGTAAAAGCCTCTCTGCGAGGCAGTTCCATTGGCTACGCTTTGATCATGATGGACGCCGAAGACCAGTTCACGGTCATGGCACGTGATGCGGAAGTCACATTCGAACCCGTCGGAGAAACGGGAATCGCCGGTCTGGCCAAAGTGCAGGAAGGCGATTTCGTCAACGGCGAATGGGTGGCCGAGCGGTGGCTCAACGGCGATGAAATCCAGCTCCGCTACGATCTGCTTGAGGCGCTGAAAATCCGCCAGTCCGGCCAAGGCCTGCGGTTCGGAAGCGGCAACAACAAAATGCAGCGTGTCTGGCTTGTGAATTACTAGCATGTCATGAGACATCTTGCGCTCTCGCTTATGCTTGGCATGTGGGCCGTCCTGGCATCCGCACAGACGGACGGCCCGCATTTCAAGGTTTTCCAATTCCCGGCCAATCAGATTCCGCGCATCGACGGCAGTTTCGAGGACTGGGACATGGTGCCCGAATCGTACGTCATCACGACCGATGAGATGTGGGACGATTCCGGCAAACACACCGGCACGGACAAGTCTTCGCTCGACATCCGCGTGAAAGTGGGTTGGGTCAAAGGTCTGAACAGGCTGTATTTTATGTACGAAGCCTACGACGACTACTGGGACTTCACGGACGATGCTCTGCACAACGACATCTTTGAGGTGGTCGTGGACGGCGACATGTCCGGCGGCGCTTTCATCGACCGTTTCCACCCGAACAAGGAACTGGACAAGAACGAGGCTTATTTTCTGTTCCACGGCGTACACGCCCAGAACTATCACATCTTCACGCCACCAGCTTACGGCAAAGACTGGACTCTGGCATGGGGCAGCCAGCCCTGGATCAAGGAACTGCCCTACGCCAATGCCGCCTACGACTATCACTTCAAGCCGGGAGAATCCGGCAAACTGCGGCTGGAGTTCTACATCACGCCGTTCGACTATGCCGGCAACGACCCGTCCCGGTCGGTCGAATCCAAATTGTATGAGAACAAGGCCATCGGACTTTGCTGGGCCGTCATAGACTACGATGACGTAAACAAACAGAGCAACAATGGTTTCTGGAACCTGTCCAAACACCACACCATGTACGGGCAGGCCGGTGAGATGCGGACCTTCGAACTGATGCCGCTCGAACCACAATTCCGGAAACCCGTGAAAGCCGCGTGGGAGTTCAAGATCATCGATATGCGACGCCGGGCCGTGGCTTTCAACGACTTGTCGGAAGGCAAGATTACATCGTGGAAATGGAGTTTCGGCGACGGCGAGACCTCGACCGAACAACACCCGGTCCATCTTTACAAAGAACCCGGCCAATACGTCGTCTTTCTGGAAGTTGAAGGTCCGGAAGGAAAAGACAAAGCCACCCGGGTATGGGACGTAGCCGTAAAATAAGGCCATGGCACTGATTGTCATCGAAGGCGTCGACGGGGCGGGCAAATCCACACAGATCCGCCGTCTGCAGCATTACCTGACAGACGTACTGCACAGGCGGCACTGTCACATCCATTTTCCACGCCCCGCCGAATCTTCTGTATTCAGCGACCTGGTCGCCAGGTTTTTACGCGGCGAACTCGGCGCCCTTGAAGAGGTCAATCCGTACCTTGTCGCACTGATCTACGCCTGCGACCGGGCCGATTGCCGCACAACGCTCACACAACATCTGGACCAGGGCGAAGTAGTCATTCTCGACCGCTATGTCTATTCCAACGTGGCCTACCAGTGCGCCAAAGTGCCCCCGGAGGAAGCCGTTCGGCTGAAAAAATGGATACTGGATCTGGAATTCGGCTATTTCGGATTGCCGAAGCCCGATGTCAACCTGTTTCTGGACGTCCCGTTCCAATTCACCCGGGAACGGTTGACTGCTGCGAGGACCGGCGAAGAACGCGACTATCTGCACGGCAAGTCGGACATCCATGAAGCCGATCTTCTGTTTCAGCAACGGGTGCACGACATCTACTGCACCCTGTCGGAGGAAGACCGGTTCGTCCGCATCGACTGCAGCGGTCCCGGCCGGGACATGTTGCCGGAAGAAACTATTTTCCAGCAGATTCTGAATCGATTGCCTGTGCTATAGCCACAGGGAAATAGGCATACTCCAAATGATGGATACGGGCCGCCAGCGTGTCCGGCGTGTCTGTTTCATAGACGGGGCAGCGGGCCTGCATGATGATGCGCCCGTGGTCATACTGGTCGTCCACATAGTGTACCGTGATGCCTGACTCTTTCTCATGATGGTCGATGACGGCCTGGTGTACGTGATGTCCGTACATACCACGGCCCCCATAGGCCGGCAACAGTGCCGGATGGATGTTGATGATGCGGCCGGCATAGGCCTGCACAATGGCATCCGGCACCTTCCAGAGAAATCCGGCAAGAATGATCCAGTCGGTATGCAGTTCCTGCAGACGCTGCATGATGCGCGGAGAATCGTAGAAATCCGCCCGTCCGAACACCTCGCACGGCACATTCAGCCGTGCCGCCCGTTGCAGCACAAAGGCGTCCGCCCGGTTCGAAAGCACAAGCCGGACCACGATGTCCTTCCGTTGTGCAAAATAAGTGATGATACGCTCGGCATTGGTACCCGAGCCGGATGCAAAAATGACCAGATTCGCCACGATGTTTCTTTTTTTGCAAAAGAAACATTTTTCCCGATTCTAGCGGCGCCGGTGCAAATTTTTTTGAGTTTGTCCAAAAAATGCTTTCCTTTGCGGCATATTTATTAACAAGAGTTATTAATTTAAATGTAAAAAGACATGTCTGACATTGCTGAAAGAGTAAAAGATATCATTGTCGACAAACTGGGTGTTGATAAGAACGAAGTGACCGAAGAGGCTAGCTTTACCAACGATCTGGGCGCCGATTCTCTTGATACCGTCGAACTGATCATGGAGTTTGAGAAGGAATTCGGAATTACCATTCCGGATGAGCAGGCTGAAAGCATCACCACGGTCGGCGCTGCCATTCAATACATTCTGGACAACCAGAAATAGGACGCCATGCAGAGGAGACGCGTTGTCGTAACCGGCATGGGAGCAGTGACGCCCATTGGGAATGATGTTGCTGCGTTCTGGGATGGTTTACGGCATGGAGTCAGCGGCGCGAATCTGATTACACGGTTCGACGCCACGAATTTCAAGACACGTTTCGCCTGCGAGGTAAAAAATCTGGATCCCTCTTCCATTTTTGACCGGAAGGAGATCCGGAAATATGACTTATACACGCAGTTTTCCCTCATTGCAGCGGAAGAAGCGGTACAACAGTCCGGAATCATAAGCAGTTACACCGATTTGAACAAAGTCGGTGTCATCTATGCCTCCGGCATCGGAGGATTAATATCCTTCACATCCGAAATAAAGGACTTTGCCTTGGGTGACGGTCACCCGAGGTTCAGTCCTTTTTTCATTCCGAGAGTCATCAACAGCATGGCGGCCGGACAGATTTCAATGAAGTTCGGGTTCAAGGGCCCGTGTTTCGCCACGGCCTCAGCCTGTGCTTCGGCATCCAACGCCATCATTGACGCCTGCATCCATATCCAGAGCGGAAAAGCTGATGCGTTCATCGCCGGCGGCGGTGACGCAACGGTATCCGAGCCTGGTATCGGTGGATTTAATTCCATGCAGGCACTTTCGACCGACAACGAAAACTACAGCCAGGCCTGTCGGCCTTTCGACCTTCACCGCGACGGTTTTGTCATGGGCGAAGGTGCCGGAGCGCTGGTACTGGAAGAATACGAGCACGCCGTCCGTCGCGGTGCGACCATCTATGCAGAGATTGCAGGGGTCGGCATGTCGGCGGATGCCTACCACTTCACGGCACCGCACCCCGAAGGCGAAGGTGCCGCGCGTTCCATGCAAAATGCCTTGGATGACGCCGGAGTCATGCCGGCACAGATTGAATACATCAATGCCCACGGCACCGCCACCCCACTGGGTGACCTGGCCGAGGCAAAGGCTATCGTCAAAGTGTTTGGCGACCAAGCCACCAAACTGAACATCAGTTCCACCAAATCCATGACTGGCCACCTGCTGGGCGGCTCGGGCGCCATCGAGGCCATCGCCTCCATCCTGGCGCTGCGCCACGGCATCGTTCCTCCCACAATCAACCACAACGAAGACGATCCGGACATGCCGACGGGACTGAACTTCACGTTCAACAAGGCTCAGAAACGCGACATGCATTACGTGATGAGCAACAACTTCGGGTTCGGCGGCCAGAACGCCACCATCATTTTCAAAAAAGCGGAATAGGTGCATCCGATTCTGACATACTACATGAAACTCCCGTTCGTCAAAAACAAAGAGTTTCATTTTTTTTTATGCCGGCATCTGCACATCGCCCCACGACGGATCTCGTTGTACGAATTGGCATTCCGTCACCGTTCGGCTTCCCTGACGTTGGAAGATGGTTCCATTGTTAACAACGAACGGCTTGAATATCTGGGCGATGCCGTTCTGGACACCATTGTGGCCACCTATCTCTTCAAGAAATTTCCGGACAAGCAGGAAGGTTTCCTGACACAAGTACGATCCAAACTGGTGCAACGTTCCCAACTGGGCCAGCTCGGTTTGGAAATGGGACTTGACAAATTCATTACCAAACAATTGGGGCACAATACCCTGCCGATGAAACACCTGTGCGGCGACGCTTTCGAGGCGCTCATCGGTGCGCTCTATCTCGACCGGGGCTATCGCAAAACCGAGCATTACGTCATCGGTTTCATTTTCAAACGATACGTCCAGTTGGATGTGGTCATGCAGACCGAAACCGACTTCAAGAGCCGGCTGATCGAATGGACCCAGAAGAACCGTCTGAAACTGACCATCGACATTCCCGACGCCCCGCATCGTCCGAACGACAAACGGTCGGGCAGCGTCTTTGTGGCCACGGTGTACATCGGTGACATGGAAGTGGCCAAAGGCACAGGCCATTCGAAAAAGACGGCGGAACAGCACGCGGCCGAGAATGCTCTGCACGCCATCCCGACCATGCCGGATTTTTCGCCGGAAGCCCTGGAACACTATCTGGACCGCATGACCCCGTCAACCACCCATTAGGCCTATGCAGCGCAAAAAGAACTTCATACGGTTTCCTGTTGCACAGCGGCCGACGCATTATCTGGCCATCGTGTCATCCGACAACGACTATCGGCTGTGCTGGCTGCTGAACGAGCAGCTGGGCATCAGCCTGACCGTCCGAGAGGAGCCGATTACCGCCCGTCTTCGCTCGGGCGCAACGGTATTCTTCCAGCAGTACGTCTATGAGGACGAAAATTATACGTATTGTCTGATTACCAACCGCACGCCCTACGGGGTATTGGTGAACGACCTGCCGCAAACCGACTACATTCTGCGCATCGACGGCGAACTGACACCGGAAATGCTGGACGGCATTGTACGCCGCGTCCGACAGCTGCCGGCCGTCAACATGATAAACGTGGTAGAAGACGGGGAAAAAATCAGCACCCGTCTGCACAATCTTTAGAAGCTGTTTAAATTTAATCCGCTGTTTTTCTTAAAGCATATATACGGCATCTTTTCCTCCTTTTTTCAGTTACAATGGAACCCCATTGTGCCTTCAAAAAGTAGAAAAATCTGCTCGTCTATCTGCATAATAAATTCCAGCAATCAAATTCAAACAGTTTCTTAATTCTCCGGATCCGCCGGCGGGCCGGGCCTGCGCATGATGGCCCAGATGATGAAGAAAAAACCGCACAGCACCACGATCGGTGCCAGCGTGATACGCCTGAAACTGAAGATTTCGGGATTGAAGACATTGGGATCTTCGGATTTGCCGCCCATCATCAACAGAAAACCGATGACAATAACCAGCACGCCGATGCCGATGTAGGCAAAACTGCGTCTGGAGATGGCGAATTTCTCTTCCTGAGGGGTTTCTTTTTGTTTGGGATCAGACATACGATGTTCTAATAATACAGTTTATCCAGCGAAGTTTTGAGATAGCGGTTCACGGCAACCGCCGTGCAAACCGCACAGAGCAGCACACCACACACCAGCAGGACCGCAAAGAGCACGGCCCAAATGCGCCAGTCGTCCGCAGTGAACAACACAGACACGTAACGGTTGATACCGCACATCAGCAACCAGAGCAACGCCATGGCCAGTATCGAAGCGACAGCTCCCTGCAACACACCGCGCCCGACCAGCGGACGACGGATGAAGGCCGCCGTGGCACCCACCAGCTGCATGTTGTAAATCAAGAAACGACGCTCGTAAATAACAAGTCGTATTGTATTGTTTATCAGCGCAATCGCAACAAGCAGCAACAAACCGGCGAAACAAAGGATTACAATACTGATGCGCCGGATGTGCGAGGATATCGTGCTGACCAGCACTTTCTGATAATAGACATCCTGCACCACCCGTGACTGTTTCAGTTGTTGCTCCACCATCGCCATGCTGTCCGGATTGGCATATTCGGCCTTCATGAAAACCTCCATCGTTGCCGACAGTGGATTATACTGCAGGATGTCCGTGAAATTCTCACCCAGTTCCTCCTGCATGAGCCGCGCTGCGTCTTCGGCCGAGATATATTCCACCTTGCGCGCAGACGGCATGGCCTCGATGTCGGTCTGCAACTTCTTGACCTGCGCCTCCGTGGCAGCCGGGGCGATGGTCAGGGAAATAGAGATATGCTCCCTGACGTACTGCGAAATGCGGCGGGCATTCACCAACAGCAGGCCGATGACACCCAGCATGAAAAGCACGAGCGTGATACTGACCACCGTCGTTACCGTGGACGTGACGACTTTCCTTCGGATCCGGGCGTTTTCGGTGGTATTCATGTTCCGTGTTATTTCGACAAAAATAGCGGATATTTTGATAATTTTCCAATAATTCTTTCTGTGGCGCCGGAAGGATACAGGCATCGGAAGGATATAGTTTTTGCTATCTTTGCTGTACGAAACTCTCATGTCATGTGGCAAGAACGGACCCGGTTACTGCTTGGAGCGGAAGGCATTGAACGCCTGCAACACGCACACGTGCTGGTCGTAGGGCTGGGCGGCGTCGGAGGCATAGCCGCCGAAATGCTTTGCCGGGCCGGTATCGGAGAGATGACCATCGTGGATGGAGACCGGCTGCATGAGACCAACCGGAACCGTCAGTTGCTGGCACTGGTCACGACCGAAGGGCAACCCAAGGCCCAAGTCATGGCAGAAAGATTACAGGCCGTCAATCCGGACATCCGGCTGCACGTCATCCAGGAATACATCCGCGACAGCCGACTTCAGGAAATAATCCGGGCGCCGTACGACTATGTGGTCGATGCCATCGATACCGTCTCCCCGAAAGTATTCCTTCTGTACGAAGGGCTGAAGGCCGGCCAGCGCATCGTCAGTTCCATGGGGGCCGGCGGACGGCTCGACCCGATGCAGGTGCGCATCGATGACATCTCCGCCACCGAACACTGCCGGCTGGCGGCCGTCATTCGCAAACGCCTGCGCCGCATGGGCGTGACAACCGGCATCCAGGCCGTGTTTTCCGAAGAACTTATCTGTAAACAAAGCGTCGTCACCACCGAAGACGAGCAGAACAAGAAGTCGAACGTCGGGACCATCTCCTACATGCCCAACGTGTTCGGCTGCTGCTGCGCTTCGGTCGTCATCCGCGCCCTAACCGAATCATTCCATGCATAAAGCTTTATTCCTGGACCGGGATGGCGTCATCAACCGCGAACGCGGCCAATATACCTGGCGCAAGGAAGATTTCACGCTTACTCCGGGCATCGTGCCTTTCCTGCAGGCTGCCCAGGCCAAAGGCTACCTGCTCATCGTCATCACCAACCAAGGAGGCATCGCCAAACATGCCTATACGCACGAGGACCTGCAAGTGGTACACGACTATATGCGGTCATTGCTGGCCCATGAGGGCATCCAACTCACCGACATCTATTACTGCCCGCACCACGACAGCGTATCGAAGTGTCTGTGCCGCAAGCCGGAACCCTTGATGTTCGAGAAGGCCGTGGCACAATACGACATCGACCGTGAGACATCGCTCTACGTCGGCGACTACGACCGCGACACGGAGGCCGGACGGCGGGCCGGCATCCCGACACTGCGCATCACATCCAACGAAGACCTGACCCCTTATATCTCCATGCTGTCATGAATGGTTCAGTCGAAGTGACTTTTCTGGGTACCGGCACCTCACAGGGCGTGCCCGTCATTGCCTGTCCGTGCCGTGTATGCCATTCGGAAGAGCCGAAGGACAAACGGTTGAGGAGCTCCGTCTGCCTCCGGACAGAAGGCAAGACATTCGTCATCGATTCCGGGCCGGATTTCCGGCAGCAGATGCTGGCGGCCAACATTCAGCATCTGGACGCGATATTGTTCACACACAACCACAAAGACCATACGGCAGGACTGGATGACATCCGGGCCTTCAATTATATCCAACGGGCACCCATGGATATCTACGCCGAAGCATATGTCCAGGAATCTTTACGACAGGAGTTTTCGTATATTTTTGCAGAGCACCCCTATCCCGGCGTGCCGACCGTCCGGCTGCATACCATTACGGAAGAACCGTTCAAGGCGGCAGATGTCCAAGTCGTCCCCATCCGGGCCATGCACTACAAACTACCCATTCTCGGATTCCGTTTCGGACGTTTCGCCTATATCACCGATGCCAATTACATCGAAGACCGGGAACTGGAAAAACTTTCGGGGGTTACCCATCTGGTCGTCAACGCCCTGCGGAAAGAGCCGCACCTCTCGCATTTCTGTCTGGACGAAGCCATCGCACTCATCCGGAAATGTCGCATTCCGAACGCCTATATCACCCATATCGGGCATCAGATGGGATTTCACAACGAAGTGGATGCCGAACTGCCTGAAGGCATCCGGCTGGCCTTCGACGGACTGCAGATTATGATTCCCTGAAAAACAGCCGCCGCGCATGGTGCGTCGTGACGGACGCCACTTCTTCGACGGAAATCTCGAGCAGTTCCGCCAGTTTCTGCGCAACCAATGCCACATAGGCGCTCTCATTGCGCCGTCCCCGGAAGGGTACGGGGGCCAGATATGGTGCATCCGTCTCCAACAGAAGATGCTCCAGCCCTACGGCCTGCGCCACATTGCCTGAATCGGATTTCTTGTAGGTAATCACGCCGCCGATGCCGATGGCGAAACCGGCATTGATGACGCGGCGGGCCTGTTCCGCCGTACCGGAGAAACAATGGAAGACGCCGGTCAATGAGCCATCCTGCGCAGCTTCTACCAACTGAATGGTATCATCGAACGCCTCCCGGCAGTGGATGATGGCCGGCAGACGGAAATCACGGGCCCAGCGCAAATGCTGCTCCAGAACCAATTGCTGCTCGCGGCGGAATGTGCGGTCCCAGTACAGATCCATGCCACATTCCCCGACAGCGACATAATGGTTTGTTTCGAGCAGGCGTTCCACCTGTTTCACCGCCTCGGTATATTGCGGTCCGACCTCCGTCGGATGGAGAGCCATGGCAGGATGACACAGGTCTGGATATCGGTCGCACAACGCCTGAAGCAGCGGCGGAGTCTGCAAATCCACATTGGGAAGAATGATGCCGGTGACACCGGCAGCCTGCGCACGCCCCACGACTTCGTTCCGGTCGTCATCGAACTCCGGCATGTAGATATGGCTGTGCGTGTCGAAAAGTTCCATCGCTACCTGTATTTCCCGTCGTCTTCCAAGATGCCGAGATACGATATGTAGCGGCTCTCGGCGATGTCGCCGGATTGGACCGCCTCCTTGACAGCACAGCCCGGTTCGTTGACATGCAGGCAGTTGTGATAACGGCAGCCGGCAGCCGCCCGGAATATCTCCGGAAAGAAATGATAGACTTCCTCTCTTTCCGTCCGGAACAGGCCGAACCCGCGGACACCCGGCGTGTCAATGATGTATCCGCCGTCATCGGTCGGAATCATCTCAGCATGGGTGGTGGTGTGCCGCCCCGAAAGCGTTGCAGCCGAAACTTCGCCCGAACGAAGCGCGGCCCCAGGTTGGACGGCATTGATCAGCGAGGATTTGCCGACGCCCGAATTGCCGGAAAGCATGGTCACCTTGCCGCGCATCATTTCCGCCATGCGGTCGATATGGAGCCGCTGGGGCACAGAGGTGGTCAGGACTTCATAACCGATTCGTTCATACAACCGGCACCAGGCCTCAACCTGAGCCGTCTCCTCGGCTGTGTATATATCCATCTTATTGAATACCAAACAAACAGGTACACGATACGACTCGGCCGAGGCCAAAAAACGATCGATGAAAGGAGGTTTTATCTCGGGCAGCCGCAACGTCACCACCAAAAAAGCCAGATCTATGTTGGCCGCGATGATGTGCGCTTCCCTGGACAGGTTCGCAGCACGGCGGATGATGTAGTTCCGACGGTCCAGAATCTCTGTGATGGCCGCCATGCCGTCGGCGCCTTCCACCTGCACCCGGTCACCGACCGCCACAGGATTGGTAGTGCGCATGCCCTGCAGACGGAACTTCCCCTTCAGGGCGCACAAAAGCGTCCGGCCGTCATCGGTGCGGACCGTATACTGACTGCCTACCGATTTGATGACCGTGCCGGTGCTGGATGGACCGTCCATAACGGACCCGTCAGCCTAAATAGCTTTTAAGCAATTTGCTCCGCGAAGTATGACGCAGTCGGCGAATGGCCTTTTCTTTGATCTGGCGGACGCGCTCACGCGTCAGACCGAATTTCTCTCCGATTTCTTCCAGCGTCATTTCCTGTGTACCGATGCCGAAGAAAAGCCGCACAATGTCGCGTTCACGCTCAGTCAGCGTAGCAAGCGAACGGTCGATTTCCTTGGCCAGCGATTCGTTGATCAGCGAACGGTCGGCAATCGGCGAGTCGTTATTGACCAGCACGTCCAGCAGATTGTTGTCTTCTCCTTCCACAAAAGGCGCATCAACCGAAACGTGCCGACCGGACACCCGCATGGTGTCGCTGATCTTTTCCTTGGCAATATCCAGCACCCCGGCCAGTTCATCGGCCGAAGGCACGCGCTCGTTCTCCTGCTCAAAACGGGAGAACGCCTTGTTGATCTTATTCAGTGTACCGACCTGGTTCAACGGCAGACGCACAATCCGGGACTGCTCCGCAAGCGCCTGCAGAATGGACTGACGGATCCACCAGACAGCGTACGAAATGAATTTGAATCCGCGGGTCTCGTCGAATTTCTCGGCGGCCTTGATCAGCCCCAAGTTCCCTTCGTTGATGAGGTCCGGCAGACTAAGGCCCTGGTTCTGATACTGTTTCGCAACAGATACGACAAATCTTAAGTTGGCTTTGGTCAGTTTTTCCAATGCAGTCCTGTCTCCTCTCTTGATACGCTGAGCCAGTTCCACTTCTTCTTCTACAGTAATCAGTTCTTCCTTCCCAATTTCCTGCAAGTACTTGTCAAGCGAAGCACTTTCTCGGTTTGTTATTGATTTTGTGATTTTTAGCTGCCTCATCTCAATATGGAAAAAAAATCGCGCGAAGGTACGAAAACCTTTTCAGAAAAAAAAACTAAAGTCTCCGGTCAAGTGAAAAAAAATCCCATTGCATGCGGGCAGACCCTGTCATGCAATGGGAAAACATTCATAATCAAGAATTCATCATCTTGGGAAAGCATAATACACCAACTCACCGTCACTATACATGCCATCGAGCAGCACCCGGCTGCGCGGCGGCACTTTCTGCAGGATCTCCTCCACATCGGCCACCGAACGCACTTCCTTGTCGTTCACCTTCATAATGATGAAACCCGCACGGACGCCCGCCGAACGGAGTTTGCCGGCCTGCAGGCTTTTCACCTTGACACCATAGCGGATATCCAGCGATTCCTTTTCCTCGTCGGTCAGTTCCTCGAGCACCGCGCCGAGTTCCCGTTCGGCAATCTGTTTCCGGACCACCTGCGTGGATCCTTCGCGGTTGCGCAGGGTCACTTCAAAGGTGCGTGTTTTCTTCTGACGCAGGACCTCAACCGTCACCTTGTCGTTGGGACGATACTTTCCAACCTGTTCCGAAAGTTCGGAATAGCTGTTCACCGGCACGCCGTTGATGGCCGTGATGACGTCACCCGGCTCGATACCCGCCTCGGCGGCGCCGCCGTTCTCCTGCACCTCGGCCACGTAAATGCCCTTGATTTCGCTCAGTCCCCTCTCCTTGATGTTCTCAGAGGTATTCTCACTGACCGAAACTCCCAGAATGGCCCTTTGCACCTGGCCATACTCGAGGAAATCACTGACAACCTTCTGAACGATGGTCACCGGGATTGCGAACGAATTTCCTGAATAAGAACCAGTCTGAGAAGCAATGGCCGTATTGATGCCCACCAGTTCACCGCGCACGTTGACCAGGGCGCCACCGCTGTTGCCAGGATTGACGGCAGCATCGGTCTGGATGAACGACTCCAGCGGAAGCAGCGAACTTGAAGACGGCTGCTGTTGCTGCGACTGGGCTCTCGGGTCACGCTGCTGTCCACGACGCCGGTTGTAATAGTCTTCGATGCTCGGCTGCTGCGTATTCTCATCGGAGATGATACCCAACTGACGCGACTTGGCACTGACAATGCCCGCCGTCACCGTGGAGGTCAGATTGTACGGATTGCCGACGGCCAGCACCCATTCGCCGACCTTGAGCTGCTCGGCATCGCCGAATACGATAAACGGCAGATCCGATGCTGAAATCTTGAGGAGCGCCAGATCCGTGCTCGGATCGGCCCCTGCCACCTGTGCCTTGAATACGCGCTTGTCATTCAGCGTGACTTCCACTTCGTCGGCCCCGTCAATGACGTGGTTGTTGGTGACGATGTACCCGCCTTCCGTAATGATTACGCCGGAACCGTAGCTTTCCTGCTGACGGTACTGGGGTTGCTGCGGCTGTTGCGGATAGCCGAAGAAATAATCGAAAAGGCTGCCCATGCTGGCCGAAGACTGCCGCATGTTGGTCACGGTCTTAACATGTACGACGGCATGGACGCTCTGTTCGGCAGCATAGGTGAAATCGGGATATCTGGCCGCATCGCCCGCATAGGACGAGTCGGTCGCCGAAGCAAAACGCGCCGGCACCGCCGAACTGACCGTCAATGTAGTGCGCGGGGCGAACCACTTGTTATATCCGTACAAAGCTATGGCTCCGCCTGCGACTGCAGCCAGAAGCACGATAAATAAATTTTTAAACTTCATAGCGTTTCGTTTTTAGATAATTGTCTTTTGTTTCGGACTTGCTTTGCAAAGATAGAGCCGAACCCGCCGGAATGCATTTTAAGATTTTCAAGAAAAACTTAAATTACGTTAATATGCAGTATATTAGTAGTTTATAATAAAACATGGAGAACCGGAACGCCTCGGAGCGCCCGCTGTCATTTTGTCAGCGGATACCTCTGGCATATACCCCCAGCGGCAGATTCCGGCCGGCGGCATCGCATACATAAAGCGTTCCGCACTGGGACGTCGCACACAGCGGTTGCAGCAAGTTGGCGGCAATCATGGGCGAAAACCCCATGGAGTACAAGTTCAGCACACAGAACGCGTGGTCGTCCAACAACATCCGGCAAGCCTGCATCATGTCCAGGATACCGGCCTCCAATACCCATTTCTCTCCCGCCGGACCGCGTCCGTAAGCCGGCGGGTCCAGAATGACGCCTTGATAGCGGTGACCGCGTTTCACCTCCCGGTGGACAAATTTCACCGCATCCTCGACCACCCAACGGATGTCAGAAAGATGCGATGCTTCCATGTTTTCCCGGCTCCAGGCAATGACCTGACGGACCGAATCGACGTGTGTCACCACCGCCCCGGCCGCCCGGGCCGCCAGCGATGCACCGCCCGTGTAGGCGAAAAGATTCAGCACCTCGGGCGGGCGGGCGTCCTCTTTTTTCCGCCGGGCCACCTCGTCGTAGATAAAATTCCAGTTGACCGCCTGTTCCGGGAAAAGCCCCACATGCTTGAAAGACGTAAGGCCCAGCCGGAAATGCAAAGCCATATCCTTATAGGCATACCCGACCTGCCACTGTTCCGGCATACCCGGCCGTAACTGCCAGAAACCACGTTCCGCTCCTCCCCGGTCGTCTCCACGGGCATCGCGTTTGAAGCAAGCCTGGGCCGACCGCATCCATTCGTTCTCCGACATCGCGCGGTCCCAGACGGCCTGCGGCTCCGGACGGCGCAGCACGTAACGGCCGAACCGCTCCAGTTTTTCTCCGCAGCCGCTGTCAATCAGCGCATAATCATCGAATCCGGTAAGAAGAAGGTCCTGCATCAGCTTGAAAAAGAAATTCAAATATATAAAAAAATGCATCAGACGATGACAGGGGAGCCAACAATGGCATCGGACATTTTTTTTGCATAAAAGGCTGTTTCGTTTTTCTCATCCGATTTTTTCTCCTACATTTGCGCCCACGAAGCACGACTTCGGGGAAAGATGGCCGAGTGGTCGAAGGCGCACGCCTGGAAAGCGTGTGTACCCCAAAAGGGTATCAAGGGTTCGAATCCCTTTCTTTCCGCAAATCCTTTTCCGGTCCGGCCGCATCCGCCAAGACCGGTGACAGAGTTTTCCCCAACCGACATGCCGATTTCCAACACGTCCGCGAAAGACCAGCCGCGTCCCGGTTGCGATGAAGCGGGTCCCTCCGGACTTGCCATCATTGCCGGCGCCGGCCCTGCCGGTCTGACGGCGGCGTACGAACTGCTGCATACCACCCGGATCCGGGCAGATATCTATGAACAGAGCAACCGTATCGGAGGTTTGTCCTGCACGGTGGAGCACAACGGCAACCGCATGGATATCGGCGGTCACCGTTTCTTTTCAAAAAGTCCGGCTGTCAATGCATGGTGGGAGCAGATGATGCCTCTGCAGGGAGCACCCGCCAAGGATGACGTACTGCTGCAGGACAACAGCAAGCCGTTGCAGCCGGGCGGACCCGATCCGGAAAAGACTGACCAGGTCATGCTGATACGGCGCCGCATCAGCCGGATTCTGTTCCTGCGGCGTTTCTTCGACTACCCGCTTTCCCTGCAGACCATGCTGCGGCTTGGACCGTTCCGGCTGTTCCGGGCAGGATGCGGTTACATCGCGGCCAGCCTGTTCCCGCGGCCGGAAAACACGCTCGAAGACTTCTACATCAACCGGTTCGGCCGGCCGCTGTATGCCATGTTCTTCGAAAACTACACCGAAAAAGTGTGGGGCGTACACCCGTCCCGTCTCGAAGCCGACTGGGGTGGCCAGCGCATCAAGGGGCTTTCGGTCCGCAGCGTCCTGAAGGATCTGCTGCAACGGACCTTCGGCGGGAAATCCCCGGAAGCACCTGTTGAGACCTCGCTTATCGGACAATTCAAGTATCCCAAATACGGACCGGGTCAACTGTGGGAGACCGTGGCCGGAGAGGTGCGGAAGGCCGGCGGACAGATTCTTCTGCAAAACAAAGTAACCGGCATCCACATCCGGGGCCACCGGGTGATTTCGGTGACCGTCACGACTCCGGACGGGATCTCCGAAGAGAAAAAATGTGACTACCTGCTGTCCACCATGCCCGTCAAAGAATTGATCGCGGCGATGGACGGCATCGAGATTCCACCGGACGTCCGCCATATCGCCGAAGCGCTGCCATATCGCGATTTCATAGTGGTCGGACTGTGTGTCGACCGGCTGAAAATCAAGAACAGGACCGGCATCCGGACCTTTGACGGACGCATCCCGGATACCTGGATCTACGTGCAGGAACACGATGTAAAAATGGGACGGATCCAAGTGTTCAACAACTGGTCGCCATACCTGGTCGCCGACTATGAACACACCGTATGGATGGAGGCGGAATATTTCTGCAGCGAAGGCGACAGCCTGTGGCAAATGCCGGACGAAGCCTTCATCCGCATGGCCGTTTCGGAACTTGAAAAGACCGGATTCATCGCACCAGGCGCTGTCCGGGACGCCGTCCGGGTCAAGGTCCGGAAAGCTTATCCGTCCTACAGCGGTGTCTACCGGCAGATGGACACGGTACGCACATTCCTGGACAGCATCGAAAACCTCTTCTGCATAGGACGCAACGGCCAGCACCGCTACAACAACATGGATCATTCGATGCTGACAGCGATGGAGTGCGTCCGGAACATCCGGGAAGGACGGACACGGGAACGCGGAAATATCTGGAATGTCAACACGGAGGAAGTTTACCATGAAAACTGACCGGACGGAAAAGACATCCGGAAATCTGCCGCTCACGCTGTACCTGCTGCGTCACGCCGAAACCGCCTACAACGCCGACCGGTTACGTATCGGCGGCCGCTCGCCGCAGCTGCCGCTGTCTGAAAACGGACGGATGCAGGCCGTCGC
>JAEEGL015008259.1_pt1 | contig 21412 bp, 12 predicted proteins | sample 9134231 | NCBI WGS metagenome assembly JAEEGL01 (sample SAMN16246548, study PRJNA631951) | gut metagenome | biome: gut microbiome; feature: rumen; material: fiber-attached | host: Bos | place: Iran: Karaj | collected 2018-10
CCGTTCAGGAACTCCATCTTCGTCACCATTTCGTAGCTCATGTCGGAAAGTCGGACCATCTCCTTCTCGCAGCCCGCCCAGCGTTTCCTCGCCCATTCCGCCTTGACCATCTCCGGCGTTGCCGCGCGATCGGCGATGAAGCGCATGTAGGCGTAGAGGTTTATCTCCTGGGCGGAGTCGAAGATCGTTTTGGAGATTCTGTCGATGCGCACCACGTAGCGATCGGCTCCGGCGCGGCGTCCGTTCGTCACGTACCTGTGTATCGTATCGACCTGTGCGCAGGGAGGATAGCCTGCGCCGAGAAACTCGCCGATGCAGTCGCACTCTACGCCCAGCGTAGTCCCCGGCTCGCGCTTCAGAAAGGGATTGTCCGGAAGGAACGGACTGAAGTCGTAGGGCGTCGCCTTAGTCTCGATCTCGAAGCGATGGTCCTTAGCCGCCGCGACGCCGCCAGCGATGATGTCCTCGTAGTCCTTCGCAACGGAGCCGAACGACCGTAGCACGAACCGCTTGCCGCGCTTTTCGTGCTCCTCGCAGAAAACGCGGACGATCTTCTCGACGACCTTCGGCGGCGGATAGCGATCGGCGTTGGAGTTGTGGACGACGGAGAAATCCGCCTCGGTCAGCGTCAGCACGAAGCCGTCAAGTTCCGGCACGGCGTCGAAAGCCGCGCGCACCTTCCAGCGCAGATAGGACGCGAACGTCTCGCCAAGGAGATCGATCTCGCCGTCCGAATCCCTGAGGCCCGGTAAGTCCTCGAGTATCCCGTCCGGCAAATACCCTTCGCGGTGCCAGTAGTAGAGCTTCTTGCCGACCTTGTGCGCCGCGGCGATGCATTCCTTCAGGTCTGCGCGCACCTTTCGGACGGCGCCTGCGTCGCGCCGTGCAGCGGCCGTCGGATACGGCTCCATCATGAGAAGCCCATCCATGCCGCCCATGCCGGAATGGCACGTGCCGCAGACCTCGAACGAATCGACCCCGCCATACTCCACCGCCTTCTCGACAACGCGCGCCATATAGGCGGGGTCAAGCGGCGTCGGGTGCATCACGGACCAGGTCACCTCCGTCCCTGCATGACAAACAAGGGCAAGCGCCGTCAAGCAAGCACAAGCCGATTTGCACAAGTTCTTCACGTCAGCCAATCGCCTAAGAAAAATTACCGACCCGATTCCCATCCCATCATCATCTTCTTAGCGGAACGGCTATGGGGACGCTACAGGTTGCCGACGAAGAGCATTGTCAGCGAAGTCCATAGCCCATTTCCAGTCATATGGCGAAAGACCATGGCATTCGGTGCGGCGAACATATCCAAACGGAGGCGTCACCATCGCGTCCGAATACGGGTCCGGCCATTCGGTCGGCGTGCGGTCGCCTCCGCCAAGCGCCCTGCCCGTCAGCAGCTCCCATACAGGGCTAGCCGCCTTGGCCGCCATCCACTCGCCCTTCGGATCAAACCACCTCTTGTGGTAGCACTCAAGGAGAAGTGCGCGCGGAGCGATGCATGACAGGAGAAGATGCTGGTCGAACGGCTGCTTCTTCGGATCGTCGGCGTACTTCCAGACGTTTCGGCAGTACCAATGAGGGAACGAAAGCCGCTGTCCCTTCAGCGTCTCGCCGTAGTCCCGTTTCATGAGTTGGACACCCAATGCGCCGGTCTGGTTGGGAATGCACACGGCGAAGCGTTCGTCGTATGCCGCCGCAAGAAGCGCCGCCTTGCCGAGTCGCGACGAGCCTATCACCACGCTCCGCGTCGCGTCGATCTCGGGAATCCGCTCCGCAAGGTCAAGCCCGCGCATAAGACCCCATGCCCAGATCATCAGAGAGCCAGGGTTGTCCCCGTTCTCAAAGTCGCGTCCGCCCCAAAGTTCACACACTCCGTTGAAGAATCCGCCGCGCTTCTCGCCATCGCCCGTTATCTGCGTGTAGTGAGCGGACATGAACGCATAGCCGTTGGCGACAATCATGTCCCAAGGCAGATCGTAGTGGTTCGTCTTCTTGCGTTCGATTTCCTTTAAACCAGCATAGTTGAGATGGAGGAACACCGGGACCGTCCCCTTCGCATGGCGCGGCACGATCGCAATCCAATCGATCACAGGGCCGGACTTGTCCTTGCGGAAGCACTGCCTGTAGTGGCGAATCGTCGCGAAGCCGTCGCCGGACATCTTCTCGTCCATCAGGTCAAACGACATTTCCGGCGGTCTGGGAGGAAGCCTCCCATAGACTTCGCGCTCAAAGAAGTCCAGAAGTTCTCGGCGGCGTTCAGGCCAGTTCGCCTTTGTCACTCTTCGCCCTCCGAAAAGCTCAAGTGGGTCTTCAAGCGTGAAGTCCTTTCCGGGTTCGCCCGCCTTCGATTCGTCGTAATTGAACTCGACATGCTCGTTTGGCGACGTGCTGGAATGGAAGCGCTTCGCGTCCGGCTCCGGCGTGCCGGGAGTCGTGTCTATCTGCACCACGGAGCCCCGCACGAACTCAAGTTCTTCGCGAGACGAGCATGAGTCCCAGTCACGATTTCCTGCGAACCCGGCATCGGACGAAACGCGCCAGGAATCCCTCCATGGAATCTCCACGAAGTCGCCTTTGACGGTCACAGGAAGCCATACATACCTGCTGTCGAGCTGGTTCTCCGGGCGCCAGATGTCAAACATGGCGACAAACGCGTCCCTGCCCTCGATTCTGAACACACAAGTCGACTGTCCGCCCCATGTCTTCTCCGGACCTAGCCCGTTCTGCGGATTAACTCCCTTGCACGGATTCCCCACTCGCGTCCACGGACCGGTGATGCGTTCTGCCCTATAGTACCTTGCCTCGTTCGGACGCCAACCCGTGCAGCCGGAGCCGATGCACCAATAATACCCGCCGGTCTTGAAGACGGCAGGAGCCTCGGTGTAATCGTCGATGAACATTCGGTGAGCCGGCCCGTCGTAGCCAATGAAATCCTCGCTGAGGCGGACGGCATGCATCGTCTTGTTCCGCTCGCTCGAGAAAAAGTGCCACGCGCTGCCGTCGTCGTCGAGAAACAGCGTCATGTCGCGGCAGTCGTCGCCGTTAGGACGCACGGCGCGGACGAAGCTGAACGGACCTTCTGGCTTGTCGGCGACTGCAATCCCGGCAGAGGCGAGTTTCAAGGATCTTTCGTGGTTCTCGAGGTGGAAGTACATGACGAACTTCCCCGTCTTTGCGCAGAAGAGAACCTTTGGCCGCTCGATGATGCATCCGTCGCCGATAAGATGCACAGGATTGTCGGAAACCTTCAGGGCGATGCCCTCGTCATTCCAGCTTGTCAGATCTTTGGACGAATAGCAGTGAACACCGACATGCGCAAAGTTGCCCGCTTCGCCGTATACCTTGTGCTCGCCATACCACCAATAACGCCCATCGTGGAACATGACGCCTCCGCCATGCGCGTTGATTGCATAGCCTGAAGTGTCGCGCCATATCTTGCCCGGACGGATCTCGCCCTCCGTCGCAGCGGATGCCGCAAGCGCAAATGCAGCGGCAATCGTCAAAGTCAACCTCTTCATTTGGTCCCCCTCTTGTCTGCAGACATCCCGGTCTGTCGTTCTACTCGAGTTCAAGCATGATCGAGCCGACAGGCTGCAAAGTCTGCGGATGATCGCCCTTCCATGAACTGAAATCGCGTTTTTCGTCGGGTGTGCGCGGCATTGACATGCGGGCGAAGCAGACCCCGAAACGGCTCTCCTGCGTTATTTCCGCGCCAATTGACTCGAAGTCGATCGAAAGCTCCACCTCGTAGCCGCGTCCGACAATCCGCGTCCCGGAAGTCCACTTGGCATTGAAGTCCAGGTCCCCATCCTTTAAGTCGGCCCGATTGCCTCGGCAGTCCACACCGAAATGGTAGCCCCTGCTCCCCTTGCCTGCAGTAATCGCGAGCTCGACATGGTCGCAGCCCGGGAACCGCTCCGGCACACTCCCGAATCGCTCCTTAGGCTCCAGCATGGACGGATCGGGATCATTGCAGACGAACTTGACCTTGAGGTCCTTCGCGTCGTGGCAGACGAACACCTGCGTATCGCGGGCTGAACGATTTTTCCGCTTCATCTTGCCGCCGCCGACTTTGACAAAGCCATCGATCTTCGCCGCCTTCTTCCAGTCGCCGTCTCTGACGAGCGGAACGACAAGAGGTTCGGCAGGCTCGATGCAGTTCCTGATCAGGTCCTTGAAGTGATCCCGTTGCCGTGAAAGCAACTTGACCACGGCAGGAACGTCGTCCTCGGCAAGACGCACCGCTTCATCGAGCAGTTCGAGAACGCGCCTGTCGATTCCCGCGCCGACGATGTAGCGCGAGGCGTTGCCGACCGGGTCGTCGGTGTAGTTGGTCGGCCTGGAATCAGAGAACCACGTCTTCGCCAAAAGCGCATAGAACTCGCGCATGGGCGCGGCGGCCTTGCGATACGTGCGCCGGATGTACTCATCACGATACTGCTCTACCGGAACATACGGATTCCACATGAGACGCGAAAGAACCCAGTGCTCCATGGCCGATGCATCCCAACGCAGACGGTAGGCCGCCCCCTTCCCACTCGTCTTGCGGCAATCCATGTCCGGCATCGTCTCGGAGTAGACGCGGGTGAAGCCAAGAGCGGAATTTATCCACTTCAGGTCGTCCGCCGCGACGAACGAATGCTGGCGCGGATAGCCCGAGGCGCAGCCCCAGTACTCGCGCCACATTATGTTCTTCGTGGCCATGGACCACTTCTCGGCGCGCGCCGCCCACTTCGCGTTTACCGCGTTTGTCACGGAGAAGCGGTCGTTCTTGATGAATGGGCAGAAGGCGACGTTGTACATCTCGTTGACCTTCACGTCGGGCGGAGGGGCGCTGAACTGGTAGGCAAACGTGTCGACCCGCAGATCTGGATAGCGCTGCGCTATGACTTCCTCAACCTTGTTCAGATAGCGGAAGAACTGGTTTGAGCGGAAGTTCACGTCGTTCTTGCCCGAGACGCGGCCGTCGCCAAGCGGAATGTCGGCCTGGCACGCAGCGCATTCGCAGAGGCGCATGTTGTCAGCCTGCTTGACCGCCCAATGGTCGAACGCAATGCCGTGCGCCGACTTCATTTCCGCGAGGCGAGCCGCTATCTTCTCCACCGCATTAGAGCCGACTACCGCCGCGCCGTCGAGGTTCGAATAACAGAGCTGAGTGTTACCCCTGTCCCGACGCCTGACGCCGCCGATCTCGGCAAAATACTCGGGATGCGTGCCGAACGTTCCTTCCGGCATGAACTGCGGCATGTTGTGACCCGCCGCTCCGCCAATGGCAAAGCCGCACTCCACGGCACGTCTCAGGACGTCCGGTTTCTTCTGGTCGGCGCACCCGAAGTTGCATCTGACGCGCGAATGCCAGTATTCGCTCGCCTCGTGCCTCGACGGCCCGCAGAACCACCATCCGCGCAGCCGGAAGACAGGCTTCTCCACGAAATCCGCCTCGCGCACCTTGAACGTTTTCGTCCGAGAATAGATTGTTCCGCATTCCTCGTCTGGGCGGGCCCAGATGATGTCGGAGTTGCGCTCAAGAAAGTCGTAGACGCCGTAGAGACATCCGCGCGGCTGCGGCGAGACGATGTAGATGCAGCCGTCCTTGCGGCGAACTGCGTAGCCGTCCCAGTCGCCAAGAAAGGTCTTGTCTTCGGGAAATTCCTCAAGGAACTTCACGCCGATGCGGAAGCGCGCATCAGGCTCCTCTTCCGCGAGAAGCGAGACATACGTCTTCAACTCCGCCGCTGCGCGCTTCTCAGGTGCACTCTCGCCAGATTCGATCTCAAGTCCATGCGCTGCCAAAGCAACCGAGATAGCAAACAACATTGCATTCATGTGGCTAAATCCCTTGAATGGCTATTTATCTAATATCGATGCATCCGTCAGGAAAACAGGATAGTCGAGGGCAAAGAACGGAGCCGCGCATTCGATGCCTCGGCGGTTTGGCTTTGCGCGATCTGTACCGTTGACGAGCGCCTTGACATCAAAAACTTCGCACCGAACAGGGTCTATCAGAACTGGATTCGCCAACGCCCCAACGTTCTCGTTAACCACAAACTCCAGACGCCCACGAAGCGGTCTTTCGTTCAGTTCCACGTGCTGAGGCTGCCACACAGCCAACACAGGGACACCTTTACGGCGGAACGCCGCCGTCCTGACCGCCGCGAAGGAAATTCTGTCCGTAAACTCCTTCGGCTTCTCCGTGTCGAAATAGGAGAAGATGCCAGGATCGGACACAAGCCCGTCACAAAGCCATCCAAGGCATTGCAATGTGTACCAGCCATGCTTGGGCTTGCGCGTCTGGCCGTCGAGGATACCGTAGTACTGGTCGCGCCCGTCGCCATAGTACCGGAGAAAATCGGTGACCGTGAAAATCGAGGAAACCTTCGCCCCATGCGCAAGGTCTGAGACAATCCGCCGCGCAATGAAGCGGGCTTGCGAATACTGCGAAGGAAGCGTAACGCCATTGTCCGACCGGCCCGTTGCACGCCCTGATTCACCCTGCCAAATCTCAAGCGGGGTTCCGTCAGGACGCTTCATGAGGGCGCGAATCTGTCCGAACATTGAATCCAACGCCGCCTCAGGATACGGTTCGTATCCATGATAGTTGAAGATGTCAACCACCTCGCCGATTCCGGCATTGGCTAGTGCGACGGTCCAGCCGCACGAAAGTTCGGCAAGATTGAACGAAATCCTTGCATCTGAAATCTCCCCCCTCACCGCCTCCGCAGTCGCGCGGACGAACGCGGCGAAATCGCGTGCCGCCTTTGAGACTCCATGCACGTTGTTTGCGACCTGTCCGCGATCCCGGAAAAACCACACCGGCTCGTTCCACACTTCCCACACTTTGACGCGCCCCTTGAAATGAGCAGCTATCGCGCGGACATACGCACACCATCCGGCCATCGCCTTCTCGCCGTGGTAGCAAGCCGCCTCGCCTATGTACCCGCGCGCCCATCCTGCCGCCAGCACACCCTCCGCCCTCGCCTTGGCGATGCGGTTGGCGAAATCATCGTTTGGCGTGTAGAGCGGATTGCCGAACGATAGCGAGAGCCATGTTTCGATGCCTTCTGCCGCGAGTCCGTCCACCACTTCATCGAGCCACTTGAAGTCGTACACGCCAGGTTCCTTCTCGCATCTGATCCATCCCGTCTGGCAACGCGCCCACTTGACGCCGGCGTCTCCAAGCCAATGGTACGTCCACGAAGGGTCGAACGTGTTCCGGTCAAGCGTCTCGAATCCGACCCCGAGCGGACTTTTCACGATGTCGCAGGAATGGCGGATTGGCGTGCGCCCGATGCGTTCAACGCCCTTCAGCGTTTCGTATGGATTTTCAGTGCCCTGCCAATCCATCTTCAGCCGTTCACCCGCGACCTTCAATTCCGCCAAAGCGGAGGCGACTGCCAACATCGCCACGATGGCCGCAAGACCAAGCCTCATTTCACGATCCTCCCGAGCTACTTAAAGATCAGCTGGAAACCGCGATTGTTGGCCGGACGCCACTCCATGTAGGCACCTGCAATGGGATACGCGCCGGAGAAAACCCAAGGCGTACCGTCAATGCTATCGACCGCGTAGTAGGCAAAATACTTCGCGAAGTCATCCCATCCAGCATCGCCCGGCAATGGATATTCGCGCTGTGTGACATCAAGCGCGGGCGAGTCATGGCGGACGCGCAAATCCCCCTTGCTCACGCTTGCGAATCGCGAATTCGCAGTGCTGCCCCACGTCGTTGCGGAAGACGGCAGCGTTCCTCTGTTGCCGAGCGCGCAGTTCAGGGCGATCTGGCCCGTCTTGCCGCTTTCCAGCGCGTTCGAGTCGGCAACTGAACAGCCGACGGCACGCGTCCCGACGCCAAACACACCAGTTCCGAAGCCGCCCTTTTCGACAACAGACGAGGAAAGCACCGAGTTCCTGAAGCCGTCAGCAGAGCTGCCGCAGTCTATGAAACGGCAGCGCGTGAAATGCGCGAGCCTTGCGATGCCGCCCGCAGGCGCATAGCAGTTAGTGAACACGCAGTCGATGAACTGGAGGGAGTCGGGCCTGTTAGCGCGGCCGAAGCCCGCACCGCCAATGTCGGCGTCGGAATTCTGCCCGACGTCCGTATGACCGTCGGCAAGAGTGAAGCCGACGAACGCAAGCCCCTGGTCGTATCCTCCCGTATTATTGGAAGTGCTCACGCACCGGACGGCATCGGGCCCGCATCCCGGATGGTTCACCGGATCGCGCTCGGTCTTCGCCGCCGCGCCGCGTATGATCGTCTTGTCGCGATCGCCCGTTGCGACAAACTTCATAAACCTGAGGTTTGGACAGTTGACGCGGTTCGTGACGCCGCGAGCCACTCCGCCGCCGGTGCAATAGTCGCCTTCGGCAACATAGGCAAGTCGCGGCGTCCCGTCGCTCGCAACCGTTATCTGCTTCTGCAGCGTCTTCCACGCCTTGGCCCACGTCGTGCCGTCGTTGTCGTCGCTTCCGTTGACGCCGTCAATGTATCGAGTGTGCTTCGGCGCGATGCATTCGTTTGTCTGCACCACGCCAGCCCCATGCGGAGGCGTGATCGCGACATAGCCCGCCTTCCCCGCATAGCGCGAGTGAAGTTCCTCTGGCGTCGTTCCCTGGACGGCAAGGCGGAACACGCTATCGGGCAAGCCAACCTTGACGGACACGGGCCAGGACGCCGCGAAGAACAGATTGGAACCATAAGTGGCAAACCCGTCAACCGTTACGCTGCCGGTCAGCATGACGCCGCCATATTCCGGGGTCTTAGGCGTTTGGTACGCTCCAACGGCAATATGCGCGGCGGACGTGTCGATAAGGTTCCCGTCCATGTCGCGCAACTCCGTGCCGGACGGAAGAGTAATTGCGGAGAGCTTGGCCGGATCGCCAGCATCGAGCGCGGCGGAACCGGGCAGCGGATGGTAGTCTCCGAGCGCAGGTGCAAACAGCTGGAACGGATTGGCGTTGGCGTACATCTTGCCCTGCGTGGCGTAGATGTTGGACGCGATGACGGTGCCATTGGTTTCGGCTGAGCCGTTCCCGACAAACAGGCAGTTGTAGCAGCTTGCAGTCAACACTCTCGCATCTTCGTTGCCGTAGATCGTGCAGTTGACCAGCTTGTCGTCGCTACTGTAGCTGAGCGTGTCATAACCTGAATAAATCACCTTGCAGCGGGCAAAAACCGAATTGATCGCATGGGCTTTATAGATTGCCGAGCCTCTCGTGTAGCCCGCCCTGCAGTCGGAAACGAGGCATCTGTTGAACGTTCCGCCGTACGCGGCGCCGCCCCAGTAGCGGGCCGTGCAGTTGGAGATGACGCAGTCTGTCACATAGAAATTCTTGGCGGCGCTTGCGACGGCTATGGCTCCCCCGCAATTCCAGGCGTAGTCGGCGTTGACATAGTTTACCGTGGCGCTTTCGCGCAGCGTGAAGCCTGTCAGCGTCGAGCCCTTTCCGTTCGCCGTCACGTATACGCACCGGACTGCCGCAGGGCCGGAATGGTATGTCGCGTTGCCGCCCTCATCCACCGGACAGAACCGCCCGACGATGTGCGTTTCGTCCTTCGTGCCGGTTGCGACGAGGTTCACCTTCTTGTCTATGTAGACGCGGGTGCGGATCTGGTAGCCGGTATTGCCCATCATCTCGATGCGTTCGTCGTAGTCCTTGTCGTAGACGCCTGGCTTGACCTTGATCGTGTCTCCCGCCACGCAGGACAGGCTGCTGACAGCCTCGTGGATGGAGCCGAAAGGATTCTGCTCAGAGCCGTCGCGCCCTGCCGCGCCGTAGTTCGAGGCATCGACCCACCAGGTGTTGCCGGCGGCCAGCGCAGCCGCAGCCGAAACGGCCACTGCCGCGCAAATGGACATGCGAGAGACGATGTTGCTAGTCGGTTTCATGTGTTCACTCCGTTCGTTAAGCCAGTCTTTCCCTTGTCTGCGCATATGATAGCGCAGAACACGCCCCGCCCGCAAGTACCCGCGCGGGTACCTTGAGAAAATTGTAGCGCTACGGCCGCCGAATGTTTTTATAATTCACAGTCCAAGTAGCCCACAGGAAACCGTCGCCGGCGGCAACCCTCTGTCCGCAGGGTCCAAGCCCATTTCTGGCAAGATCTCGTCATGCCAATGGGTTGGTAGTGCACAGAACAGAATTCTATACGTTTAGAACGTCAAAAGGGCAAACCGCTAATCGGACTCGGCACGAAATCGTTTTTGCCGGCACAGGCGGAAACTCTCGGCTCTTTAGAAATACCCGCCCTTGTCGATGATCTCGCTGATGGTATCACCCTGGCGGACCCAGGAGAAGATGTCGACTTCGTTGCGCTCAATCCCCTCAGCGCGAAGAAGTACGTCGTAGGCGATTTCGCGCGGAATGCAGATTACGCCGTCTATGTCGCCGAAGATTATGTCACCGGGACGCACAGTAACCTTACCGATCCTGATCGGCACCTGGTAGTGCGTGATCATGCAGCGTCCGAGCGAGCCGTTCGAGACGCGGTACTTGTAGAACACCGGGAACTTCTGCTCGAGAATCTGCTTCGTGTCGCGGATGCCTCCCGCAATCACCGCGCCGCGGATGCCTTTCGTCATCGCCGTCGCCGTCATGACGCCGCCCCAAAGAGACGCCTCGATGTCGTCGGAGGTATCCCAAACAACAACTCCATTGGACTTGAAGTCGTCGAGCATCTGGGCGCGGAAGGTCATCTCGCCCTCGATCATGACGTTTGGTGCAGACTTCACGGTGAACGCCTCGCCACAAACGACCATCTCATCCCTTAGCGGCATGATTTCATGCGGAAGGTTCTGATCAAGCAGCGTCAGCTCGCGCATCACGTCGTTGACGCAGCCCGTGTAGAGCTTCTCGAAGCGCTCGCACAATTCCCCTACTGGAATCGGGAATTCGTTCGTCGGAATGTGCTGACGCTTTGCGATCAGCTTGTCGAGCTTCATGAGGCCAGCTTCCTTGGCCTTGGTTCGCATGTTGGCTAATGATGGCATAATAGCGGCTTGTTAGCGGTTAAGTGTTGTAGTTTGCGAAATGTCATTCATGACTTGAATTGTCATTACCGCACGTCGAACCTCACGACGGTTCCACCGCCGAAATCAGCCTCGTACGTTCCGCGAAATCCTCTGAACGAAAGTCTTCCGCCACTGTCCGTCTGCGCGGACAGGCGAGTGCGCCAATCTTGCGCAATCAGCTTTCTGAGCCTCTTGTAAACTGGCTTCTCGTCCATTCTCTCGTCGATGAGCGCACCCTTGACCCGGTCTTCACCGCCCCAGGCCGCGCCATCGCAGAGGTTCCACCAGATTATCCCCGCAACCTGCGGAATGGAAAACCAGAAACGATACAGGTCCTCCGCGATCTCGCCCTGAAGATCGCGTCCGGCCTCGCCCGGGAGAATCGTCGACGGTATCGTGATTTCATTTATGAAAAGCGGCTTCCTGAGCTTCGCGAACTCGTCGTATGACCTGCGAAGCATGTCAGGATGCCAATGCTCAAGCCGTACGAAGCGTTCGCCCTTCTCGCGGCTGAAGAGATGGAACTGGAAGCCTATCGCGTCAAGGCGGATCCCCTTGTCGCAGATGCGTTTGCAGAGCTTGAAATAGCGCTTCCCGCTCCGGTTCCAGTCCGTCGCTCCAATGCCCATGTTGATTCCCAGCATGCACTCCTTCGGGAATACCTTCTCCGCCTCCGCATACGCCCAGTCCACGAAGGAAAGAGTCTTGTCCCCTTGGTACAGCGGGAAGTCCGGCGTCCTCTTCGGCGTGTCAAACGCCTCGTTGACAACGTCGAAATACCAGACGCTCCTGCCGTAGCGCTCCGCGACGCGGCGAAGCCAGTCTCGGTAGTACGCTTCCGCCTCGGCTTTCGTCTGGCTCTTCGCCCATGACGGATGCCAGCGGTCGCAGATGAGCGGCTGGCCCTTCATCCGCATGCCGTGCGCCCGCGCGAAGCCGAGCACGCGGTCGGACGGCGGACGCCTCCAGATTTCCTCCGAATCTGCGGCAAAGCGGAAGCGCCCCTTCTCCGGTTCCATTACGCCAGGGCAGAACGTAGTTGTGACGAGATTGAAGAACTCGGAGAGCTTCGCCTCGTATGCCGCGTTAGTCGGCCCGAGCTGTCCCAGGCAAAGGCCATTGCAACCGAATGCGAAGTCCGAAGAAATCTGGCGGACGTCGCAAGCCGCGTTTCTCATTATGCGCCCGTCCGCATCCTTCATGACGAGCGAGACGTCGGCCTTTCTGTTCGTCTCTATGTCGGCGATGCAACGAGCACGGTTTACCGCCCAGTATTTTCTCCAAGGCGTCGCCAACTCCGAATCGGGGACCGCCGGCGCCTTGTCTGTGGCAAGCGCCGATGCCGCCGACAAAGCAAACAACACTACGAGACGAAAGCCCATATTCATTGCTCATTGTCCTTTCTTAATGCACATAGCCATGCCACAAGCACGAGACCGATGGCGGCTGCGACAGCAAGCGCCGCCATGCCGACGCCGAGGCCGAACACGCCCTTGAGCCAGGCAAGACCGATTGGGGCGAGAGCGCCGATGAGAAGTCCGAACGCTATCACAACGCCCTGGCATGAACTCCTGTATGCAGGAAGAATCATCTCGATCAGCGACGGAAAGAACGTCGCGTCGCACATGCCACGGAAGAACCCGAAGAGCGACAGGCCGACAACGGCCAGGAACAGGGACGGCGCAAGCCCCATCATCGCAAGGAACGGGATGCATCCGACGAATCCCGAGGCCAGGACGACCAGCCGTCCCTTCTCCGTGCGGTTGCGGAGCCAGTCGCTGACGCGCCCGCCGACCATCACGCCGCCTATGGCGCAAAGCACATGCCAAAGCATCGACGTGAAGCCGGCCGCCGCGAGCGACAGGCCGAACTTCTCGTGGAGAAGCGTGGGTATCCACGTAATGTATCCGACATTGCAGAAGACGATGCATCCGAACACAATGCCCATTGCCAGAATCCTCGCATTCCCGAACACCAGCTTGGCGGCCTCGGCAAGCGAAACGCGGCTGGAGGACCTTCCGGTTGCTCGCACATCGGGCTCTGAAAGCCCGAAGAACAGCACAAACGACCACAAGACGCCTAAAGCGCCGAAGATGAAGAACGGGCTGCGCCAGCCGTACCGGACACCAAGCCATCCGGCGACCGCTCCGGAACCGATCATGCCGCAGTACAGCGCTGTCTGGTGGACGGCCATCGCCGTTCCCTTGGTCTTTTCGTGGCACTCGCCTATCAGCGAGTTGGCGGCAGGCAGATAGAACGCCTCCCCGAAGCTCAGCGACGCGCCGCGGAACAGGACGAGATGCGCAATGCATGTCGAGAACCCGGTAGCCAGCGTCGCCGCGCTCCAAGTGAGAATGGCCGTGAAGATGACGCGGCTGCGGCGGAAATAGTCCCCCGCGAAACCCGCAACTGGCGCAAGGACGCCATAGAATGCGTGGAACGTCGTCGCCACAAGCCCGAGCTGCACGTCGGTAAGACCGAGGTCGTCCTTCAGTAGCGGCATGACGAAGCCGAACATCGCGCGATCCGCCTGATTGAGCAGGAACGCCACCCAGAGGAACGCGAGCATCCGCCATTTGTATTCGATCTTCATCACTTCGTCATCTCCCTCAGAGCATCAGCAGACCTCCGCTCACGTTCAGGCACGTGCCCGTCATGTAAGTCTGCTCGGCGGCAAAGCGCACGGTTTCGGCGCATTCCCGCATCGTGCCGGGACGGCCAAGCGGAATCGTCGCATTGACGGCCTTAAGCCGTTCCTCTCCGGCTCGCCGGACAAGATTTTCCGTCAGGACGGCTCCGGGCAGGACGGCGTTTGCGCGAATGCCCTTCTCTCCTCCAAGCGCGGCGAGCGAACGCATCAGGCTGATCTGCCCGGCCTTCGCGATGCCGTACGGAATGCGTTCCATGTCGTTCGGTATGATAGCGCGTATGGAAGAGACGTTGACGATCGCTCCGCCGGAGGGATTCTGCGCGGACATGATGCGAAACGCCTCAAGCGCACAGAGATACGACCCCCTCAAAGACACGGCGATGTTGCGGTCGAACCAAGAGGCGTCGTCCTCCCCTTCACGCCGCGTGGAAGGATCGAGCCGCGCATTGTTCACAAGAACATCCAGCCTGTCTATGCCCGCGAACGCGTCCCTTATCGCCGCCGCGTCCGAAAGGTCGCACGGGACCACCTTGCCCGGACCGGGCAGATCAACCCTGCCCCGATTCGACGTGGCGAAGACGAAATAGCCGTGCCTGGAGAATTCGGCGAGGATCTCGCGTCCGAGCCCCTGCGACGCCCCTGTTATGAATGCCGTCTTCATGCCGTCACCACTGGAACTTCTTCGGGCACCAGTCCGCCGGACGCCCCGGATCCTTCTCGTAGCCTTCGCGCAGTCCGGCCTTGCGGTTGGTCTCCGCGTAGCGCTCCAACTTGTCCATGTCTATGGAAACGCCAAGCCCGGGCTTGTCGGGCGCGGTCATCGTGCCGTTCTCGAACTTCAGCATGCCGCCCTCGAGAATGTCGTCCGCAAGATGCGGATAGTGCGTGTCGATGGCGTAGGTGAGGTTGTGCGTGCACGTCGCAAGATGGAGCTTGGCGGTCTCGGAGATGCCGAGCTCCGCGCCGGAGTGTATGCACATGCCCCAGAGAAGCGTATCGCAGACGTTGGCGAGCTTCTTGGAGTACGTGAAGCCGCCCCACTTGTGCAGGTCGCCGAGTATGACGTCCACCGCGTTCATGCGGAATGCGACGGGCACCTGGTCGAAGTCCACGACACACATGTTCGTCGCAAGCGGAATGTCGATGTCGCGGCGAAGTCGCGCCATTCCCTCGATTCCCCACGTCGGATCTTCGATGTACTGGAGATCGTACGGCTCGAGCTTCTTGCAGACGTAAAGAGCGGTCTGCGGATTCCACGTTCCGTTCGGGTCGATGCGTATCTGCATCTTCGGGCCGAACGCCTCGCGGAACATCGCTATCGCGGCAATGTCGACGTCAGGCTCCGAGGCGCCCACCTTCAGCTTGACGCACTTGAACCCCTCTTTCGCGACAAGCTCCTTCGTGTACGCGAGAAGTTCCTCCGGAGTCGTCTCTCCGCCTTCGCCCGTGGACGGATTCGGCGCGCGGGTGAACACGTATCCGGACATGTCGATCTTCTCACGGAACCTGCCGCCCATGAGCGCCCATACCGGCTTGTTCAGAGCCTTACCGATGATGTCCCAGCAGGCCATCTCGATGCCGGCGATGAGCCCGTAGCCTGCATAGCCGAAGAAGTACGGACGCGGACGGAAGAAACCGAGAATGCGCTCGATGTCGAACGGATTCTCGCCGATTATCTTCTTGGACTCGTACTCGACGGCCGCCGCGCCGACGCGCCCCATCGTCTCGCCGATTCCCGTGATGCCCTCGTCGGTTTCCATCTGCACGACAAGGCGCGTCGTCTCGTAGCGGACACCCCAACTCCACCTGATGCCGGCCTTGAATGGCACGTTGACGGCGGTGGCTTTGACTTTAGTGATTTTCATGGCACGTATTGTAGCAAATCCATCTTCCGCCGGTATGTCAATTGCAGAAACAAATACTGTCATTCCCGGCAATGGCAATATTGACACCTTCAAGCCGGGTCTTGTATAATACGCCGCGTGGCAAAGAAAAACGAGTTGCGGTCGCGAAATGTGCTTGTCGCCGTGTCCACCATGGGCCTCACGGGCTGGCAGAAGCGCAACGGCGTGTTCCGGTACATCGGGGAGGGCCGGCCATGGAACGTCAAACTGGCCACCACGACGGCAGAACTCGGATCGCTCTGCGAGGACAATGCGCGGATAGACGGCATGATCGTCAGCATGCCGGACATAGGCCCCGGCATCTGCGGTTTCGCCGACACGGACATTCCGACCGTTCTCTTCGACATAAATCTGCCGCGCACATCGTCCGTCTTCTCAAGGCCCAAAGGCGTCGTCTTCCTTCACCACGATTCAGGGCTTATCGGCGAAACCGCCGCGAACCACCTTCTCTCCACTGGCGCGTTCAGGAGCTTTGCGTTCCTTTCGCCGCCCAATCCGGCCCCTTGGGCCGAGGAACGCGAAAAGACTTTCTCCGCGAATCTCGGGAAGTGCGGATTCGGCTACGCGAAAGTGACCGCCGGATCCGATCCGTCGGACGCCGCGCGGACGCTCCTTTCGCTGCCTCGTCCCATCGGCCTTTTCGCGGCGTCGGACCGAACCGCGCTCGCCGCCTTCGCGATCGCCTCGGCAGCGGGGATGGACATCCCGGACGAGCTTTCGATCCTCGGAGTGGACAACGACGAATCGATCTGCGAAAGCACCTCCCCTTCGCTCTCCAGCATAGCCGTCGCTCCGGACAACTTCGGCTACATGGCGGCGAAGCTGCTCGACGAACTCATATCGCGCCCCGAGAGACCGTCGCGCAACGTGACCGTCAAAGGGATGCCGAGCATCGTGGAGCGAGGCTCCACGCCGGGAGCAAAGCCCTACGGACATCTTGTGGAAAAGGCGATTGCATACATCAAGCGCCATGCGACTGACGGAATCGGTCCCGACGACGTCGCAATGCATCTGCACATATCGCGGCGGCTGCTCGACCTTCGTTTCTCGCAGACGGGGCGGGGCACCGTGCTGTCCGCGATAAACGGCCACAAGCTCCAAGCCGTCGAGAGGATGCTCCTGAACACGTCCCACACTATCGATCGGATATCCCAGGAATGCGGCTACGGCTCGCCAAACCATTTGATGAAGATATTCAAGGAGCGCCATGGCATGTCGATGCGCGAATGGCGCACCCGCAACAGTGGCGCCAGCGGCTTGCGGGTATGACATCCCGGACATGGACTGCGAAAACCTTCGTAGGAAAAGCCGAAAACCTACGGAGAGAATTTCCGTTTCCTACGGAGGGAATTTTGTCAACTGACACACGAAGTTTTGTCAACTGACACACGATCTTGCGTCAACCGGCAAAAATCCGAGCGTAAACCGGCAAATCCGCACGCTATCCATGCGCCCGACAAATGTGCCGCGTCCGACGCAAATCGCCATTGCCGCGAAAATCCGAGTTCTCTAAATTCGCTTCCAAAAGCGAATTTGGATTTGCGACTTTCTATTTCTTTGCCTTTTCCGCTTTTGCCTGGCTATTTGGCAAGTTATGAGACTCTTTCATGTAAATTCAAGTTCGCAAATCGGTCCTTTACGAATGAATACGCCGCTTCTACGGAGAAATCTGTGCCTGGTCGAAGGATTTCCATGAAGCTTTATACATTTGCCACTATCGCATCCAAAACATTGTCCAGATGTCCACAGACATCTTCCACTAGGAAACGAAGAACACGATAGCCGTTTTTCTGCAGCAGAACATCTTCACGCCTGTTTCTGCGGTAGGCCTCGACGTCACCAAGTATCGATGTCGAATCCAGCACGACAACAACCTTGACATTCGTGTGCAACAGGTCCACCTCGACATACGGGTTCTCACCAAAGGGAATTGGCAATCGGCAGCCTCGCTGAAACATTCCCTTTGTTTCAGGCATTGATTCGAGACGCTCATACAAGAACTTCAACACGGCAGCAGGAGCCTCTGTCCGCCCCAAGACCCTTTCGCCAAGGTCAAACTGCAATGTCGCGTATACGAACAAGTCGGCCAAGGCCTCGTCCACTCCATCCCGACAGAGGCGTCTCACGCTATCGGAGAACGTCTCCTTCCAATGCGGAACAACCGGCAGCGCAACCGAGGTGGGCCAGCCTTCGGACACACCGACAGGAACAACCATCTTGTAGCCAATGGCCTCGTATCCTTTTGCGCGTTTCTCATACATGCGAGAGCAAACGGCAATGTTCACGTCCAAATAATCATAGATCCGGACTTCTTTCTTGTCATCGTACAAGCGATGAAGGCGTCCCGCGAACTGCGTCAAGCGACCTCGCCACGAAATCGGCTGGGCGAGAAAGAGTGTGTCAAGTCGCGCATCATCAAATCCCTCCCCTAAAAACGACCCCGTCGCCAGAATAACCCGAGACTCAGTAGCAGGAATAGAGGCAAGTCTTTCTCTTTCGGCTTTCAGCTGACGACGCCCCATGCCTCCCATCAACAGCAAGATATGTTGAACACGTCCATCCAGCAGCTTAAACAACTCCTCAACTTGATCACGCCGGTCGCTCAAAACAACAGGTGACCTGCCTTCCGAAACAACCGAAAGGACATCTTGGACTATCTGCCGATTTCTAATCGTGTCCGCAACCAATGCATCGCAAAGATCGTTGTACTCGATATGGCCGTCTTCACCTATCTTGCCGATGGGCATACGGAACGATGTTGGGCGAACACAAACAATGTGATCAAACGGTTCGCGCTTCGCCAACGTTTTGGGATCAACACGATGGCGAATCGGACCGCATTGCATCATGATGAGCGGATGCCGCCCATCTTGGCGATCCACGGTCGCCGAAAGGCCCAGCACATACTTTGCTGGAGCGGTATCAACCGTCGCCTCAAATGTCTCCGCCGCAACAGCATGGCACTCATCGATGACAATCTGGCCATACTCCTTCACGCGAGGATCAACGACACCTTTCCGGGATAGGGACTGGATGACGGCTACGTCAATCTTCCCTGTCCATCTCTTAGCCCCGCAACCGACCTTCCCAATCTCCTTCTCGGGGACACCCAGAAACTCTGCAAGTCGAGCCACCCACTGCAATTGAAGCTGGCGACGATTAACAAGGACAAGCGTATTTACCTTGCGTTCAGCGATCATATACGCCGCCACAACCGTCTTGCCGAACGCCGTGCCCGCAGCCAGGATGCCCGTGTCTGACTTCTTCAGATCCGTTACCGCCGGTTTTTGATCAATTCGCAGTGTCCCCTTGAATGTCACGTCAATGGGCACGCCCGCATAACGTTTGTCCTGCACGACCGGATTGAGTCGCTCGCCCTTCAAGACCTGAAGGGCGCTTTCCAGACAACCACGCGGAACCTGAAGGAATGCATCGCCATTCAGTGCTCGCGAGATGATTCTCGGTTCACCATAAACCGAATACTTCATCCGCTGCTTTTTGCTGAACTCGGGATTGTGAAATGATGCCAGCGCAATTAACTTGCATCGCACAGATGGTGCAAGATTCTTTTGCTCAATATATACCCGATTCGCCAAAACAACCCGAACATCGGCAAGTGGCGGCAATGAGGAATTCTGCCCGACACATTCCCCTGTCGACCAAAGAGGCAGGAAGAATGTCCACGGATGTTCGCTATCCGACACCATCCTTACACTCGGCAAAAGCAACCTCCGCTCACTTCGCGCTTTTTGAAGGAGAATCTCCACGGTACTTCGACTGATACCTTCAACAGATGAAAGGTATGCCCATTGGTCCGCATATGGCATCCAGTCATCATTCACAAAGACGCTGTTGTCCACCCGGCGCGGTTCCGCTTGCAATGGCAAAGCGATGAGATTGCCGAAACCTCCTTTAGGCAAGGTGTCCTGATTCGGGATTATTCGGTCGTATGAATCCAAGCTGACCTCTGGGTGTTCTTCGATAACAAGCGTCATCACATACGTCAGAACCTCGCGTATGGCTTTCGCCGGGACAGGCGACTGAAGAAAGAACCAGAGGTGGGCACCCTTGCCTGATCGAGATTTCTCCAATGCGACAAATAATCCCAAGTCCCGGGCCTTGCGAACAGTAAGGATAGCATCACGTCGCCAAGACGACTCATCAAAGTCGATGACGGCCACACGTACCGTCTCGTCCGCTTTCATGGGGTAGATCCCCATCACAAAGGTCTTCATGTCGGCATCTTTGCCGCGCAAGTGCCATCGAATCACCTCATCGGAGACTGGCACATACTGACGCACCGTACACTCGCTACATTTCTTGTGCTGCTTTAGCACACAACCCGCACCCCATTGATTCCGGCAGCAAGGCGTGTATCCGCTCGAACCCTTCTTCTCATTCTCATACCGCCGTGCAAAAACATCTTCCCGTCCCACAAAGAGAGATCGAAAGAACTTTATCTTTGCAAGATTGCTTGACGAATGATTGATAGAATGTTCCAACATCTGGACGATTTTCTTACTCACGCCATGTCTAGCTTCGCTACTAGATCATTCGTCCATACTATGGCCTCGTCTACCGTTGGCCTATCATCTGGGCCACAATGGCGCTTGCCATCTGCCCCCTCAGGTCGTTAGCCCGCGCGAAATCCCCCGCAAACCGTTGCAGAGCGCGGTCAAGATTGGATTTGGAATTTGGCGCATTCTTCATCGGTAAGCAGTCCTTTCTCGTTGGCGGCAGCAGCAGCTTCCGCAATCCTGTCCAGCTCTACGGAGCCATCCGCCCTTGCGGATTCAAGCGCATCGGTCAGTCTCTGGCACTTTATGCCCTCGTATCCGTCGTATTCCACTGTATCGCACCGTACGTTTTCCCGAACGCGGAAGCCGCGCGGAAGCCGACGCCTCACTCGCTTCGGCGTGCCGACGTAGAACGCTGTGGGGTTTGCCGGAGTAAGGCGCAGCATGTACAGGACGGATGCTCCCCGCAGATAGGCTTCCTCGCCCACGACTGCATTGGCGAACGCATACACGTCGTTCTGTCCAGGTACATGGTGCTGAACCTGATAGACGCCATGACCGAGCCGCGTCAGACGCCCGCTTTGCACCATCGCGGACATACTCTGCTTGGAAACGCCAAGCTCCCTCGCTTTCGCGGCGGTTATTATGCCATAGTGGTCTTCAGCCACCGGCCAAATCTGTTCATATGCCGTCATGTCAAAAGTATAGGTTTTATTTTACCTTTTGCCAACGGCGGGCATTATAGCACAGATCGCCCTCAAACATCAACCATCAAAATGCCAAAAGTAAAGGAATACTTTTACCTTTTGACAAAGCGACAAGACCTGTCTGTCACAAAGATACCTTTGGTCTAGGGTCAAGATGGACGAGGCGGTTCGATCCTGCCATGAAAATCGGTGGATAAATTCCGAAACGAAGCCTCCCGCACAAAAATCCAACGCCTAGAATTCGGCGGCAAACCCTTGAAAAAACAATGTCCGCGCATCATCTGCACGGACTGCCCGGTTCGATTTTGCCGAACCGTACATTTGGTGGCCAAGGCCGGGATCGAACCGGCGACACACGGATTTTCAGTCCGTTGCTCTACCAACTGAGCTACCTAGCCATGTGTAGCAAACTCAAGATTGAATGGTAGGAGCGCAGGAATTCGAACCCTAGACCCAGTGATTAAGAGTCACTTGCTCTACCAGCTGAGCTACGCCCCCATTCACCTTGGTCTTCTGGAGCGAGGAACGGGACTCGAACCCGCGACAACCACCTTGGCAAGGTGGCACTCTACCAACTGAGTTATCCTCGCATCACGAAAACAGTACGTGTATATCATATTGAGCC
>JAEEGL011737044.1_pt1 | contig 21411 bp, 17 predicted proteins | sample 9134231 | NCBI WGS metagenome assembly JAEEGL01 (sample SAMN16246548, study PRJNA631951) | gut metagenome | biome: gut microbiome; feature: rumen; material: fiber-attached | host: Bos | place: Iran: Karaj | collected 2018-10
CAGCGCACTGCGGAAATTGCCGTCAAAACTGACCGTCAGGCCTTTTTCCTTGGCGATCCGCATCGCGTCAAGCGTCAGCTTCGCGCAGGACGGTCCGAGCGCAGGTGTGATCCCGCTGATGTGCAGCCAGTCAAACTCGCCGATCAGCTTCTCCAGATCGACCTTGGAGAAATCATACTCGGTAATGGCGCTGTGCTTGCGGTCATAGATGACTTTGCTGGCGCGGATCCCGTAGCCGGTCTCCAGGTAATAGGTCCCGAGACGGTGTGTGGGCGTCTCCTGCGGCGTTGAAAGGATTACCGGCGTGCAGTGCACATCGTTGCTCCGCAGCATCCGGATCGCACTCTTACCGATACTGTTGTCGGGCACGACACTGAAAAAAGTACTGTCTATCCCAAGATTAGCGAGAGCAAGCGCGACATTCGCCTCGCTTCCGCCGTAACTGGCTTCAAAATTGGTCGCCACTCTGATCGATTCGTAATCCGGAGGCGTAAGCCGCAGCATGATCTCGCCGATCGTAAAGAATCTCTGCGGACTGTCGTTGTTTCTGAGAATCGGATTATAATGCTCCATTACAGTTCTCCTTTCACCAACAGTTAAAACCATTATACCATAAAAAACCCAAAGGTGCACATGATATGCGAAACATAAAAATCCCCGTCAGCCTCTCTGCCGAACAGAACGAAAGACTTCTGTCCCTGCTGCCTCCCGGTACCGATCCGGAGCGGATCGTGTTCTGGGATATCGAGACGACCGGTCTGTCCCGGATCTATGACAGCGTCTATCTCATGGGTTATCTGTACTGGGAAGACAGTCAGATGTATATCGAACAGCATCTGGCTTCCGCGCTGTCGGACGAGCCGGAAATCCTGCGGGATTTTGTCGGTAAGTCAGAGTATTTTGAGAAAATCGTCACCTTCAACGGGGACACTTTTGACATGCCCTTTGTAAAAGAAAGGCTCCGGCGTCTGCATATCCCCGGAGAAATCTCCGCGATGCAGTCCGTCGATCTATACAGAGAATTCCGTCCCTATGCGGCTCTTCTGGGGCTGCCGGACTGCAAGCTTAAGACTGTCGAGAGATTCCTTCAGATCGAACGGCAGGACGTTATGAGCGGTGGTGAACTGATCTCAGTCTATGACGAATATACACGGACTGACAGTCCGGATCTCGAGAAAATCCTGCTCCTGCACAATTACGAAGATATTCTGCATCTTCCGGAGCTGCTTCCCGTGCAGAGTCTGATCCGATACCTGTATCATTCGGAAATCTGTTCCTGCAGCATCACGCAGCAGTCCGATTCTGTCATGCTGACATTCCGGACGGCAGAATCCTCGCCGCTCTGTATCCGCACATCTTACCCACATAAAAAACTGCAGCTTCCCCTCACGCTGGAGATGGACGGACCTCAGATTCAATTGACCGTCCCCCTGCACAGCAGCGTACTGCGGTACTATATTCCGAATTACAAGGACTACATCCTGCTGCCGGACGGTACCCCGCAGCTCAAGTCCTTCTCCGTCCCTGTATCGGAGAAAGCCACACGGTCCAACTGTTTCCTTCAGCGGGAAGGGACATTTCTGGTCTTTCCCGGACAGACAGAACTGCCTGCAGGAATCCATCTGTTCCGTCAGGATCTCCGTGACAGGAAGCAGTATCTTCTGCTGGAGGAGCTGCCGAAGTTCCTCACTGCCGCCGGTCCGGAAGGCCTGCGCAGTTTCCTGACATCCTATCTGCTCTGATGATTCTATAAGCAGGACAGGCTGTCAACAGCGAGCAAAAAAGGCGCAGTTCTCAGAACCGCGCCTTTTGTCTTACCCTGTAATAATCTTACTGCTCAACAGTCTCCTCCGGAGCCGCTTCCTCAGCAGGAGCCTCTTCTACGTTCTCCTCAGCCGGGATTTCCTCTTCCTGAACTTCTTCCTCAACGTACTCTTCCTCAGGAACTTCTTCCTCGGCAACTGCATCACGCAGGCTCAGGCTGATTCTCTTCTGCTCGGGGTTCAGATCAATGACCTTGACCACGACGTTCTGGTTAATCTCCAGGACCTCAGAAGGATGCTTTACGAAGTGATCGGACAGACGGGAGATGTGAATCAGTCCGTCCAGACCCTGCTCCAGCTCTACGAAAGCACCGAAATCGGTGAAACGTACGACCTTTCCCTCAACGAGAGAACCGATCGCGTACTTCTCCTCGGCATTGTTCCACGGATTGGTCTCCGGAAGCTTGGCCGTCAGGCTGATCTTGCGGGTCTCGGGATCAAAGGACTTGATCATGACCTGGACCTTCTGGCCGACGGTGAACAGCTGATTGGGATTGCGGATCGGGCCCCAGCTCATCTCGGAAATGTGAAGCATTCCGTCAATGCCGCCGAGATCAACAAACGCGCAGTAGCTCATCAGAGTCTTGATCGTGCCCTCCATGCGGGCTCCGACTTCGATCTTGGCCAGAGTCTCTTCTCTCTTCGCATTCCTTTCATCGAAGCATACGCTCCTGCGGTCGCCCATGATGCGGTTGCGGCGGCGCTGCAGACGGATGATGCGGAAAGAAATCTCCTGTCCCTCGAGAGTCTTGGGATCGATCTTGTGAATGTCCAGCAGAGAAGCCGGAATGAATACACGATAGTTCTTGTACGCGGCAACAACACCGTTGTCCATCGTCTCGGATACGGTACCGGACAGGACCTGATGATTCTTATAAGCCTCTTCCAGTTCGAAATAAGCCTGATTCTGCAGATATCTCTTGTGGCTGACAAGAACGTCGGGATCGCCGATCTTGGCAACGATGACCGGAATCTCGTCTCCGACCTTAACGGTCTCTTTCAGATTGATTCCGGAATCCGCGGAATACTCATCTTTATACATGGTAGCGTCTGCCTTGTAGCCGATATCTAAAGTAATCTCGTTTTCTGTTACCTGTACGACAATTCCTTTCACGACGTCTCCCGGATGAACCTCTGGATGCAGATCTTTCAGATCCTCCTGCAGCATTTCTCCAAAGTTCTCACTCATAATGTTTACGACCTCCTGTAATATATAATTAGGGGTTGAAGCTCCGGCCGTGACTCCTATATGCTGGATCGTGCCTGATTGGATCTTCTCCCGGATATCCGGATGCGTCCGCAGATACTCCTGAACGCCTTCTGCGTTTTCCGCAAAACAGACGGCCGGGCAGTGTTCCTCACAGATCTCCGCCAGCTTCCTCGTGTTGGAACTGTGCACTCCCCCAACGACGATCATCATGTCGGACTCAGCGGAAAGCTCCGCTGCTTCCTTCTGATGGGACGCCGTGGCACTGCATATCGTCGGATATACATATAAATTATATCGCAGTTTTTTAAATTTCTCAACTATTTTTTTAAAATTTTCAGTCTTAAATGTAGTCTGCTCGGCGATTACGATCTTTCGGCCTGGATTCTGCCTGATTTCTTCCGGGATTTCATCGTCCGGAGACTGCATAAAGAGGCACGGTCTGCTTGCCCAGCCCTGTATTCCGATAACTTCCGGATGATCTGGATTGCCCAGAATCAGCAGATGATTATCCTCAGCACTCTCCTTTTCCGCGATTTTCTGGATCTTGGAGACAAAAGGACATGTCGCGTCGATAATCTCCGCTCCGCGCTCAGTAAGCTTTGTATAAACTGCCTTTCCGACGCCGTGTGCCCTGATGATTACGCGGTCTCCCGGCTCTGCCTCCTCCGGTTCCTCCAGCACAACAACGCCCTGTTCCTCTAATCTGCGGATAACGTCCGCGTTATGGATCAGCGGTCCCAGTGTACACAGCCTGCCGGAAACATTCTCCTGTCCGCCTGCGTTTACCGCGGCCTGCCGCTTCGCGATCTCTGCCTCTGTCACGGACATCGCGTTGCGTACGCCAAAACAGAAGCCGGCAGTCTTGGCTACCTTAACCTGCATTTTTACGCTGTGCGGCGAGTTCCGCAATCTTCTGCGCCGCCTCTTCCGCGCTCATATGCGTCGTATCGATTTCGACCGCATCTTCCGCCTTGCGCAGCGGCGCGATCGCACGGTTCATATCCCTCTCGTCGCGTTCCCGGACCTGTTTCTCGATTTCTTCCAGTGAATTGGTGCCCGGGTTCTTAGCCTCAAGCTCCAGGAATCTGCGCATTGCACGCTCTTTAACGTCGGCGGTCAGGTAAATCTTAAGCTCTGCGTCCGGCAGTACGACCGTACCGATATCCCGGCCGTCCATAATGACTTCATACTGCTCGGCAAGCGTTCTCTGGCAGGACAGCAGCTTATCCCGCACACAGCCGTATACGGCCGTAACGCTGGCCATCGTACCGACTTCCTGTGTACGGATCTGCTTTGTCAGGTCTTCTCCGTTTACCGTCATATGCTGAACATCGTTCTGATAACGGATGGCAACGTCAAGTGACGGAAGAGCCGCGTCTACAGCCTTCTCGTCCTCCAGATCGACGCCCAGTCTGTACAGTGCGAGTCCGAGTGTACGGTAGATCGCGCCCGTATCGACATAATGCATATTCAGCCTCTGTGCTGTAAGTTTGGCTACTGTACTTTTGCCTGCTCCCGCAGGCCCATCCAATGCTATCGCGAACATATTATTCCGCCTTTCTGTTTAGACTCCCGGCTGCCGCTCTGCCTGCGCAGGCACCGGTTGAAAACGCGATCTGCAGATTGAATCCGCCTGTTTCGGCATCAACGTCCAGCAGCTCGCCGGCTATATACAGTCCCGGAATCAGCCGGGATTCCATTGTTTTCGGATCGATCTCTGATATCCTGACGCCGCCTGTCGTAATAATGGCTTCGTCGATAGGAGCGTCCTTCACGATCGGGAAAGTCAGATCCTGCAATACACGCACCAGTTCTTTCCGTTCTTCACGCTTCAGCTCTCCTGCCGCGGCTGACGGAAGGATCCCGGCCTGAAGAAGTACCGGTATGATCAGCCTCTCAGGGAGCAGCTGCTTCAGGGCATGACGGATCTGCTTGAGTCTGTTCTCCTGCAGATCACGCAGCAAACGTACGTCAAGCTGCTCATCTGACAGTGCCGGCTTCAGATTCAGATGCGCCGTGATTCCTGCCTGTGCGATCGTCAGATCCTTACTCCGTGTATACTTCTGCAGGAAACTCGTCGCTGTGAGTACGATCGGACCGCTGATGCCGGAATGCGTAAACAGCATTTCACCGAAGCCTTCAGTGATCTTCTTCCCGTTCCGGTCTGTAAAGGAAAGCGTTACGTTGCGCAATGACAGGCCTTCCAGTGTCCCGATCCAGTCGGATCCTGCAATCAGCGGCGCAAGACCCGGACGGAGATCCGTCACTGAATGTCCGAAACATTTTGCGAAACGGTATCCGTCCCCTGTCGACCCTGTGCGCGGATAGCTTAAGCCGCCGGTCGTCAGAATTACGCGTTCTGCCCGGTATTCGGCCGAACCGGTCCGGATCAGGAATCCGTCCCCGTCTTTCCGGATTTCTTTGACTTCTGCATTATTCTCTATCCGGACGTGATTACGGTGTGCAAGCCGCACAAGAGCGTCGATGATGTCCCTGGCTTTATCCGAAACCGGGAAGACACGGTTTCCCCGCTCTGTCTTGAGCGGTACGCCGGCCGACTCGATCATCTCTTGGAGCTCCGTATTTGTGAACTGGTGCAGCGCCGAAAAAAGAAATTTGGGATTTGTGATGATATGGGGCATCCAGTCCGCGATTGCTTCGGCATTCGTCACGTTGCAGCGGCCTTTTCCGGTGATTCCGATCTTACGTCCGACACGGGCGTTTTTCTCAAGGATCGTCACCTTTTCCCCGCACATTCCGGCCTGGATCGCAGCCATCAGCCCGGCTGCTCCGCCGCCGATCACACAGATCCCGATGCTGTCATTTTGTGGTATTGTAGGTGCCATACACGGTATCCTCGGCGGAATTACCCTCATATACGTCATATTCGCGCCAGATTTCCTCAAGCGTCCGCAGGGATTCTGTGATTTCCTTGCTCTTGGCCTCCGAAACCGCCAGAATCAGGGCATTGATCAGAGAAAGCGGCGCGACCAGACTGTCGACGAAAGATACCATATCACTCTTGGCCATCAGACAGCAGTCCGCGATCGGAACGAGCGGAGACAGCTCGCCGTCTGTAATCGCTATGACTTTCGCGCCTCTGGATTTAGCAAACTCCGCTGAACGGACCGTCCGCTTTGAATACCGGGGAAAGCTGATACTGATCATGACGTCTTCTTCATTGATCGTCATCATCTGCTCAAAGGTGTCGCTGACGCTGTTTGTCCGGATCTCGCGGACATTCTGAGAAATCAGATTCATATAGAATGACAGAAAAGAAGAAAGCACACTGCAGCTGCGGATTCCGAGAATATAGACCCTTCTGGCGCCGAGGATCGCCTTGACCGCTTCGCGGAAAGACTCCTCGTTGACGTTCTCCAGAGTGTTTTTGATATTCTCCATATCCATCTCAAGGACAGAAGAAAGCAGGCGGTCCTGATTGACGCGTGACTGCGAAACCTCCATCCTCTGAACGGCGGTCAGCTTGTTCTTGACCAGATCCTCCAAAGCGCGCTGCATTGCAGGATATCCGTCATATTCGAGTTCCATAGCGAACCGTACGACCGTGGATTCCGAGACATGAACGACAGCTCCGAGTTTGGAAGCCGTCAGATATACAGCTTTGTCATAATGCTTAAGGATATAATCCGCAAGCTTCTTCTGGCTCTTGCTCATCTCGGGATAATGCGTCTGAATCCGGTATAATACATCTTCCGAACGTTTCATGTAACTATCTCCGTTTCTGTGTCATTGGTAAAGACTAACTGGCTGAATTATACAGCAAAACCGGCATTTTTGCAAGCCGGCAGGTCATTAAATGCAAAAACGCGCGGACGGCCTTGCGGCTGTCCGCGCATTCTGTTTATTCCGGTTGATTACGCGGGATAGGTCTTATCCTTTGTATCTGCGATCGTCTGATCGATCTTGTTCTGCTGTGCGTCGCGGTACTTGAAATAATCCTCGGCAACCTGCGGGAACAGGGCGTAGGACAGAATGTCCTCATCCTGCTGCTTCCACTGTTTCATCTTCTCTTCGAAAGCAGGCAGCTCGGGCTCGATCAGGTCTGCCGGACGGCAGGTGATCTGCTCCTCGTCGCCGATGACTTTCTGCTTGATCTCCTCAGAGATCGGAGCCGGCGTTCTGCCGTACTCGCCTCTGACAAGAGCCTTAGACTCTTTGGTGCAGTTCTTGTAGCGCTCGCCGAGAACGACGTTGAAAACAGCCTGTGTTCCGACGATCTGGCTGGACGGGGTTACCAGCGGAGGATATCCGAAGTCAGCACGTACGCGCGGGATCTCCTTCAGAACTTCGTCGTACTTGTCTTCAGCATGCAGCTGTTTCAGCTGAGAAATCATGTTGGAAAGCATTCCGCCGGGAACCTGATACATCAGGGCGCGGATATTGACGCCGAGAACCTTGGGGCTCAGCAGTCCGGATTCAAGAGCCTGCTCGCGGATCGGCGCGAAATGATCGGCAATCTCTGCCAGCAGATTGTTGTCCAGTCCTGTGTCATACGCAGTACCCTTCAGCGTCTCGACCATAACCTCGGTCGCGGGCTGGCTGGTACCCAGAGCAAACGGGGAAATCGCTGTATCGATAATGTCGACACCGGCCTCGATCGCCTTAAGCAGCGTCATGGAGCCAAGTCCGGTCGTATAATGGGTATGCAGCTCGATCGGAACGCTTACGGTGTTCTTCAGCAGGGTAACCAGCTCTTCCGCCTGGTAAGGCAGCATCAGACCCGCCATATCCTTGATGCAGATCGAATCGGCACCGACGCTCTCCATCTCTTTGGCAAGCTTGATCCAGTATTCTGTCGTATGATACGGAGACAGCGTGTAAGAGAAAGCGATCTGAGCATGTCCGCCTTCCTTCTTGGCGGCCTTAACGGAAGTCTCCAGGTTGCGCATATCGTTCAGCGCGTCGAAGATACGGATGATATCGATACCGTTCGCTACGCTCTTCTGAACGAAATACTCTACGACATCGTCTGCATAATGACGGTATCCCAGAAGGTTCTGTCCGCGAAGCAGCATCTGCAGCTTGGTGTTCTTGAATTCTCTGCGCAGGATACGCAGTCTCTCCCACGGATCTTCATGCAGGAAACGGAGGCAGGTATCAAATGTTGCGCCGCCCCAGCACTCTACGGCATGATAGCCGACCTGATCCATCTTGGGAATGATCGGAAGCATCTGATCGATGGACATACGTGTCGCGATCAGACTCTGCGGGCCGTCACGCAGGACGGTATCCACGATCTTAACCGGTTTTTTAACTATATCAGACATATTGGGCTCCTCTCTTACTGTAAGAATTTAAGGAATACACCGGCTGCAACGGCAGAACCGATAACACCGGCCACATTCGGACCCATCGCGTGCATCAGCAGGAAGTTGGTCGGATCATCCTCCGCACCGACCTTCTGCGCTACGCGGGCTGCCATCGGAACCGCGCTGACGCCGGCCGCTCCGATCAGCGGATTGACCTTGCCTCCGGTAACCTTGCACATCAGTTTGCCGAAAAGCGTACCGGCCGCCGTACTGATCGCGAAGGCCGTAACACCGAGCGCGAGGATTCCAAGCGTCGAAGCGTTCAGGAACGTCTGCGCTTCAGCGGAAGCTCCGACCGCCATACCCAGCATGATCGTGATGATATACATAAGCGCGTTGGAAGCTGTCTCGGCAAGCTGTCTTGTAACGAGGCATTCCTTCAGAAGGTTACCGAACATCAGCATACCGATCAGCGGTGCCGTATCCGGAAGGATCAGGATAACAACGATCGCGACAACGATCGGGAACAAGATCTTCTCCTTCTGCGTAACCGGACGGAGGTTGTCCATGCGGATCCTGCGCTCTTCCTTGGTCGTCAGAGCTTTCATGATCGGCGGCTGGATAACCGGGACCAGAGCCATGTAAGAGTAAGCGGCAACCGCAATCGGCGCAAGATAGGCAGGCGCCAGACGGGAAGTCGTCAGAATGGCTGTCGGGCCGTCCGCTCCGCCGATGATACCGATGGAAGCGGCAACTCTCAGATCAAATCCAAGACCCGGGAAGATCCATCCAAGCGCAAGCGCTCCAAGGAACGCAACGAAGATACCGATCTGCGCGGCAGCTCCGAGAAGGATGCTCTTGGGATTGGCGATCAGCGGTCCGAAATCGGTCATCGCGCCGACGCCCATAAAGATCAGGGACGGGAACAGGCCTTTCAGATTGTAGAACGTACGCAGAATGCCTGTATCACCATTCACATATTCAGATACAACACTGTACAGTTCCGGCACTCCGGCGTTTTCCGGAAGCTCGGCAAGATGCACACCGTTCATCATTCCCGCAAGAGGCAGGTTGGAAAGCAGCATACCGAAAGAAATCGGGACCAGGAGCAGCGGCTCGTATTTCTTGGCGATCGCAAGATACAGGCATACGCAAGCCACGCCGATCATGATCAGATTCTTCCAGCCGCCGTCCGCGAAGAACGCTGCAAATCCGGATTCCGTAATGAACCGCAGAAGCACGTCGCCGAGGTCGGACCAAAAATTAAAAGCGACCAGATTCATAGCCTTATCTCCTCTTCAAGTATTTTCCGATAAGGCCGGAATCAGTTCATTGTCAGCAGTACGCTGCCGGTCTCGACAGAAGCACCCTTGGAGGTGTCGACAGAAGCGATGGTTCCGTCCTGAGGAGCTACGATCTCGTTCTCCATCTTCATGGCTTCCAGGATCGCAACGACGTCGCCGCGCTTAACGCTGGCGCCGGCTGCAACCTTGACGTCAAGGATCTTGCCGGGCATCGGAGCGGTGATTTTGACCGCGCCGGCACCGCCTGCCGGAGCAGCCTTGGGAGCAGCGGCCTTGGGAGCCGGGGCAGCCTTAGGAGCCGGAGCAGCCTTGGGAGCGGGAGCGGCAGCAGGTGCAGCTGCAGGAGCCTGACCGGCGCCGACTTCTTCTACTTCTACTTCGTATGTATTGCCGTTAACGGTAACATTGAAAATTCTAGACATAATTGATCCTCCTGTGAATGATCGGCACTTATCTGCCGTTTTTCCTACCGATACGTCTGAACGAACGTACTACAAATCCGCCTTCATGTCCGGTTCCGCCGCCTGCTTCGAGCATGCAGCTGATAGCTGCCGTGATCGCGGCGATAAGCTCTTCTTCAGAGCCTTCTGTCTCTTCCTGTACAGGCGTCTCCACCACCGGCGCAGCCTTCTCCGGAACGGGAGCGGGCGCCGTCTTCTGCTCGGGCTTCTTGTAGAATGCCTTGCCGAAGCCGTACAGAATGAAGGAGATCAGAATCAGAACAAGAAATACGATCAGAATTCCGCCAAGTGTAATGCCCAGGCCCTGGATAAAATTCTCAGAACCTGTGCTGAGCAGTATAGACTCTACCATGCCGCACCTCTCACAGAAGCGTGCTGCGCTTCTTGGTAGGAACTGCTTTCTGTTTACCTGCCAGCATTCCGAAATTCACAAGCAGATGTTTTCTGGTAACGGAAGGCTCGATGATATCATCGACGCTGCCGCGGGAAGCTGCCGCAAAAGCAGTCTGCAGAGCCGCGACTGCCTCGGTCTTCTCAGCGAGGTCAGCTCCGGCAGCGATCTCGTCCGCATAGAGGATCCTCGCCTCGGACTGCGGATTCATAACGGCGAACTCAGCCTCAGGCCATGCAAGGACCACATCGGCTCCGTTCTCCTTGGAATTCATAACCATAGCCGCGCTGCTGTATGCCTTACCGGCAACAAGCGTGACCTTGGGGACTGTCGCGCCGGCAAAAGCACCTGTCAGCGCCGCAGCCGCCTGGGCGAGTCCTGCGTTCTCCTCTTCCTTGGAGACCGCAAATCCTTCTGTATCCACAACCGCCAGAACAGGCAGTTCATAAGCATCGCAGAAGCGGATGAATGCGGATGCCTTCCAGCATCCTGCTGTCGTCAGTCTGCCGCCGTCAACCGCGCCGTTATTGGCAACGACACCGATGGTGCCGCCGTTCAGACGCATGAAACCGGTAACCATGCTCTTGCCGTATGCCGCGCGGATTTCCAGGAAATCTCCCGCGTCCGCGAAATCAGCGATTACAGGAAGAATGTCCATGCCGGCGGAAGCAGCAGCGTCAAGCGTCTCGGAAACACGGTTCAGATCGTCACGGTCATCATAGATCGGAGCATCCTCTTCGTTGTTGGCCGGAAGCATATCCACAAGCGCGCGGACCTTGCCCGCAGCCTGTTCAAAATCATCACATACGAAATCGGCAAGTCCTGTCTTCTCGGCATGTACGGCGCCGGAAGCGATCTGATCGAAGGAAGTGCCTTTCTCCATAGCGTTCGCACTGGATACGAAGAGCTTTGAATCCTTGGCTGTCATGACGGTGAAATCACACAGTCCCGGGATCAGTGCTGCTCCGCCTGCCGCCGTGCCCGCAACAACCGCGATCGTCGGGACGACGCCGGAAGCCTTTGCAAGAGCCGCATAGATCTTGCCGTATCCTGCTGCCGCATCGATCTGTTCTGTCAGACGCAGGCCTTCCGAATCCAGAATACCGACTACCGGTGCTCCGGACTCCGTCGCTCTCTTGATCAGAGCAGCGATCTTCTGCGCATGCATCTCTCCTACGGATCCGCCCATGGAAGCCGCGTCCTGGCTGTATACAAATACCAGTCTCTCTTCAATGGTGCCGTAACCTGTCACCACACCGTCCGCTGCGACATCCGCTGCTTTGCCGTTGAAATCGGTGCTTCTGGCTTTTACAAAAGCGCCGGTTTCGACAAAACTCTCCGGGTCCAGAATAGCCTGGATTCTCTCGCGGGCCGTCTTGGCGGTGGCTTCGATGGCAGTTCGTCTGGTTCTGAGTTCCTGAATCTTGTCCATCTTGTTCGTCGAACCTCCCATTTATTATTCCTGACAATGCAGACTGTAGAGTCTGCAGAAATACAACATGCTGTGACAAACCGGAAAACCATCTTTTATCCGGATTGTACCAATTACAATTATATCCTATGCCCTGTAAAGTTGCAAGAGCAAAAACAACAAAAAACACGACATAAACGCAATAAAAAGCACCGCGGAAGCGCCGTCTTCAGACAGCGGATTCCTGCGGTGCCGTAAATTCTGTTATTCCGTATCCGGAATGATCAGGGCTGATATCTGCTCTTGATATCTTCGACCTGTTCCTGCTTCAGAACGGCATAATGCCCTTCCTGCAGATTGCCGAGCGACAGTCCCGCAAAACCCGTCCGTTTCAGACGCAGTACCGGGTAGCCGACTGCCTGCGCCATCCGGCGGACCTCATGATTCCGGCCTTCATATAACGTGAATTCCACATGCGTTGCGTTCGTGCCGGATTTGAGGATCCTGACGACGGCAGGCGCGCTTTTGACACCCTTCGCAAGCTTTACGCCCGACTCCAGTTCCTGCAGCGCTTCCGCTGTCGGATGTCCCCGCAGCACGGCTTCGTATACACGCGGGATATGATTCTTCGGATGCGTCAGCAGATAGTCGAGATCGCCGTCATTTGTGAGAAGCAATAATCCCGTCGTCTGATAGTCCAGCCTTCCGACCGGATACAGCCGCACACCCGGAATCTTAACCAGTTCGCAGACATTCGGCCGGTTGAACTGGTCTCTTACTGTCGTCACATAGCCTGCCGGCTTATGCAGCATGACCGTGATCTTACCTGCTGCCTGACGCAGCACTTTTCCGCGGAAACGCACTTCGTCCCTGTCCGGATCAATCTTTGTCCCAAGCTCCGCGACGACTCCGCCGTTTACGGAGACCTGTCCCTGAACGATCCATTCCTCACATTTGCGGCGCGACCCCACACCGCAGTCTGCCATGAATTTCTGCAGCCGTACCTGTTCCGCCATCGATCAGAACCCCATGTCCTTAAAGACGCCTTTCAGCGCAGGATAGATCTTGTGGAACGTCTGATAGCGTGCTTCATATCTGGCTGTAAGCTCCGGATCCGGATAATCGGTATGGACAACCTTGATCAGTTTGCCGCAGGCCTCCGCGACGCTTGCAAACTGTCCGCAGGCAACCGCTGCCAGGATCGCTCCGCCGTAGCCGGGGCCTTCTTCACAGGCAGGCATATCAACCGGAATGCCAAAGATATTGGCGATCATCGTTCTCCACAGCGGGCTCTTGGCTCCGCCGCCGCAGATCATCGTCCGCTCGATCCTGACGCCGAGGCTCTTGGCGACTTCATAGGAATCGCGCAGCGCGTAGGCAACGCCTTCCAGCACTGCCTGCGTCATATCCGCGCGGGTCGAATCCATCGTCAGACCGGTAAAAGTACCGCGGGCAGACGTATCGTTCAGCGGAGAGCGCTCGCCCATCAGGTACGGCAGGAAGTAGACATGATTTTTGCCGAGTTCGCCGATTTTGGCCTGCTCGCCGCCGAAATCATCCGTTCCCAGAATGTCTTCCATCCACCACTTGTTGCAGCTTGCCGCGCTCAGCATGCAGCCCATCAGATGATAGGAACCGTCCGCATGGGCGAAGGAATGCAGTCCGTTGAAGCTGTCAACGCCGAACTTGCTGCTCGAAATAAAGATCGTTCCGGAAGTCCCGAGCGACAGATTGCAGGCTCCGTCGCCGATCGTACCGGTTCCGACAGCCGCGGCCGCGTTATCTCCGGCTCCCGCTGCCACTACGACGTGATCGGAGAGTCCCCAGGCATCCGCGATCTCTTTCTTCACGAAGCCGACCTTATCATAGCTCTCGTACAGATCCGGCAGCATCTCTCTCCTGATCCCGCAGATCCGGATCATCTCTTCGGACCACTGCTTATGCTCTACGTCGAGAAGCAGCATGCCGGAAGCATCCGAATAATCGGTGCAGTGCACACCGGTCATGCGGTACGCGATATAATCCTTGGGCAGCATGATCTTGCAGATCCTGGCGAAATTCTCAGGCTCATGCTTGGCAAGCCACAGGATCTTAGGCGCGGTAAAGCCCGCAAACGCGATATTTGCCGTATATGCGGAAAGCTTGTCTTTGCCGATCACGTCGTTCAGATAATCCGTCTCCTCCTGCGTACGTCCGTCATTCCACAGAATTGCGGGACGGATCACCGCGTCATTTTCATCCAGAACAACCAGACCATGCATCTGTCCGCCAAAGCTGATTCCGGCGACCTGTGCCGCGTCCACTCCGGCCAGCAGTTCTTTCATACCATCACAGACACCGCTCCACCAGTCCTCAGGATTCTGCTCGGACCAGCCAGGATTCGGAAAGAATAGCGGATACTCTCTTGACGCGATCTTAACGATCGCCCCGTTTTCGTCCATCATGACCAGTTTGACTGCAGAAGTTCCCAGATCTACACCGATATAATACATTTCCATCCGCTCCTTATCTGTTGTTTATTGTCAGCACGGCATCCGGCAGTCCCTCGCAGGATGCCGTAATCCGCGCATTTCCTTCTCCGTTCCTGTATACCAGCACTCCGAGCCTTCCCTGATACAGCTTCAGGCTGTCCCTGCCGTAAAGCTCCGGATCCGACAGATTTCCGTTATCAAGCGACTCTGTTTCAGCAGATCCTTCCACAGTGATTCTGATTCTGTCCGAAGCCCGGAAACACAGATTCCCGTCCCCGTCGACACACTTAAGCCGCAGCATCCGGTATTCCCCGGCTTCCATGTCAACGGACAGATCCGTCCCTGCATCTTCCCAGACAAGTCCGGCGGCTGCACCCGGCGTATGCAGGTGGAATTCAGCTGCTCTTTTACCGTCTGTCAGGCCATAGACATCGATCTGTCCCGGCTGCCAGGGGATAAATCCTTCGACTACATGATCCCTGCAGTCCTCAGGCCGCGGAATATAGAAGCGCTTACCATTCAGATACAGTTCAACATCATCACAGTTCGTCGCAATCCTGTACGGGATCACAGTCCTGCGGAACATCGGGAAATCCCAATGCTCCTGATACGGCGGAACGTCCCAGTGCTCTTTGACGTCTTCATCCGGCACCGTATAATCCAGCACGGCGAAATGCACCATCGGTTCTTCTGTCCAATAGCTTTGCAGCTGATAGAACATCGGCTTGCGTACGCCGTTCGTCCGGACCGGCGAGCCGCACCATCCTTGTGTCGGATAGGTTCCTGCTTCGCCCAGATAATCGATGCCTGTCCAGATGAAACCGCCGATGCACCACGGATACTCTTCAGCCTGCAGTGACGGAACCCGCAGCGTAAAGTTCTGCATCTGCTCCGGATCACCCATGAAATACTGGAAAACTTCCGTTCCGAGGATCAGCTTGTCCGGTACGGCTTCATGGATCTGCGGATACCACTGCTCCTGATAATTGCAGCAGATACAGTCCGTAATCCCGGCGATCCTGCGGATCCTGCCAATCCTCTCTGCGATATCCGTGATCTCCGTTTCATCCGCCTCATCGACGAATTTCTGAATATCCTTGACCTTAGCCGCGTCGATCCCGCCCCTCTTCTTGAAATGCGGATTCATCGCATAGCAGACAGGCCTTGACGGATCAAGTCTGTGCGCTTCATCCACCAGTGTCCGAAGGATCTCAAGCATGCTGTCCTGTCCCTGGTTTTCCACTTCGTTCCCGACACCCCAGAAAAGTATGCATGGATGATTGCGGTCACGTTCGATCATTACCGCAAGATCCGCAAGCGTCTCCTCATAATAGCGGGCATGAGCCCCGGCGGTCCATTTATCAAAAGCTTCTTCATACAGATAGAAGCCCAGTTCATCACACAGTTCCACAAATCCGCTGTCATACAGATGATGTGACGCGCGTATCGCATTGCAGCCCATTTCTTTAAGCCGGATCAGCCTCTCCCGCCACAGTTCCTTGTGAAAAGCGATCCCGCAGGCGGCATAATCCTGATGTACACACACACCGTGCAGCCGGACCTGTCTGCCGTTAATATACAGACCCTTGCCGGGAACAAGTTCTTCTGTCCGGATCCCGATCCGCATGGAAACACAGTCTGCGTCGTTCTCGATCCGCAGGTCGTACAGATACGGATCCTCAGAAGACCACAGTCTGGCATTCCGGATATGCAGCCGGACCTCTCCGGTGCCGGAAGCTGAATTGTCTCCGATCGATGCGGTAAACGGAATACCGTCACCGACACTGACAGTTACAGCCGCGTCTCCTCCGTCTGATTCAGACCGGACGACGATCTGCCGTTCATCCAAGGGGTTTGCGCCTGTTGTGATCAGCCTGACGTCCCTGTAGATCCCGCCGCCGCTGTACCAGCGGTCCTTCGGATGTGCGTCCGCGCGGATCTCCACAAGGATCGTATTCATGCCGTCTATAAGGAATGGCGTAATCTCTGTACGGAAAGAACTGTAGCCATAACCCTGGCTGCACGCGGGCTGATCATTAACATAAACGGTACAGTTCTCCATCACTCCGCCGAAATCCAGGAAATACCGCAGCCCTTCTTTCGGAGAAATATCCAGATGTTTCCGATACCGGACCGTACTGTATGCCGCACGGTATCCCTGTGATCCGCCCTGTTCCAGCAGCGGATCCGGTTTTGCTGTCAAAACATAATCATGCGGTATTCTTACCGGAGTATAATGCTCCTGTCCGTCCCGCAACAGCTCCCATCCGTCACGTAGGAATTGCTCCTGTCTCTTCGCTGTCTCCGTTATCCTGTTCACGTGTAAATTCCTCCATATGCGGAAGCTCGGACAGATCCGACAGATTGAAATACCGCATAAAACTCTCGGTCGTACCAAACTGGATCGGACGTCCGGGTGTCTTAAGCCTTCCTTTTTCCTCAATCAGGCCGTACTCGGCAAGCCGGTTGACGACCGCGTCCGAATGCACGCCGCGGATATCCTCGATCTCTGATTTCGTGATCGGCTGGCGGTACGCGATGATCGCAAGCGTCTCAAGCTGCGTCTCTGTCAGCTTCACGTTCTCCATCTCCGAATGAAACAGTCTGCGGACATACGGATACCAGGCGGGACGTGTCGTCATCTGCAGCCTGTCTCCGATCCGGATGACCTGCATTCCCCGGTTCCGATCTTCATAATCAGCCGTCAGCGACTCTGCTGCCTTTTGGACAGCCGGAAGATCCACGCATAGCGCCTGCGCAATAAGTACCATGGGGACACTTTCGCCTGAAGCGAAGAGTAAGGCTTCCAATGCCTGCTCGATCTGTGTCTCCGGTACCGCGGGGATCTCCTCCTCAAGTACTGACGGCCCGGGATTTTTTTGGGTCAGTTCCTGCTCCGTCTCTTGTTTCATTTCCAGTTCCATTCTGTTCTCCTTCATCTGTCTCCGGACCGGGTTCCGGCGCTATGTCCGATACCGGCTCGGGTTCCGGCTCCTGCACTATGTCCGGTAGCGGCCCGGGTTCCGGCTCGGGTTCGATATCCGGTATCATTTCGGGTTCCGGCAGAGCTTCCGGCTCCGGTTCATCGTTTGGTGTGATTATGGCCATGCTCCCCGGCTCTCTTTCTTTACGGGAGACCAGGATATCGGCAAAAGCCTTTTCCTGCTTCAGTGTTATCAGATTATTCCTGTCTAGCTCAAGCAGCGCGAGGAAATACATGATCTCTTCCTGGCGGGAATGACTGGCTCCGCGGATCTTCATGAAGCTGATCGTATCCAGTGCCTCAAGCGCGCTCATCAGATCCTTGATTTTATCCTCGATTGTGAAATTCTCGCGCTCCACAGAGCGGAAATTCGCCCGGACCGGGTCTATGCTGTCAGCTTTGCTCTGCAGCACCGTGCGGAACATCTCCGCCAGTTCCTCGAGTGATACGCCGTCAAGAATCCGTTCCGGAGAGGGATAGTAACGGTATTTCTTCTCATCCTCCCGTTCACGGATGACCGTCAGACGGTCAGGCGGCGTCTGCCATTCTTTCATTCTGGCTGCCGCTTCTTTATACCGCTTGTAGGCAAGGAGTCTCTGTACCAGCTCTTCTCGCGGATCCTCTTCTTCCTCTTCTTCATTCTCAGGCGGAAGCAGCATACGGGCCTTGATCTCGATCAGTGTCGCCGCCATCACGATGAATTCGCTGGCGATCTCCATATTCCGGTGATTCCACTCATCCAGGGCTTCAATATACTGCTCTGTGATTTCATGGATCGGTATGTCATAGATATCAACTTTGTTCTTTCCGATCAGATAAAGCAGGAGATCAAGCGGTCCTTCAAACGCCGGAACACGCACCTGTACGGCCATTTCTCCACCTCCTGCCCCATTTTGCATACTCTGTTTATTATAAGATCCGTCCGTTGTTTTGTCAAGGCAAATCAAAACCACGCGTTAAACGCGTGGTATGCACGACCCTAGAAGGGTCTATTACCGGCATGCCCCTAAAAGGGGCGCCGAATAGTCCGCCAACCGCATCACTTTTTCAGGCCGCCGCTAAAGCGGCCTTTTTTATGCCTTCGTATTCTTGCTACCCGTGAACGGGTCTACGTATTCCTTCAGGCTTATCTGGTCCGAGGCCATATCTTCATCCAGCTGGTGTCGTATGTATTCTGCGATCGCTTTTTTGTTGCGGCCTACTGTGTCTACATAGTATCCCCTGCACCAGAAATGCCTGTTCCCATACTTATATTTCAAATTTGCGTGTCTGTCGAATATCATCAGGCTGCTTTTCCCTTTCAGATATCCCATAAACGCCGCTACACTTATCGACGGCGGTATGCTCACCAACATATGTATGTGATCCGGACACGCCTCTGCTTCTACAATTTCCACACCTTTTTGCTCGCATAGGGTTCGCAGAATCTTTCCAATATCTGCTTTGATTTGTCCATAGATCACCTGTCGTCGAAATTTTGGCGCAAATACAATGTGGTACTGGCATCTCCACTTCGAATGTGATAAACTTTGTATGTCATCTTTCATGACGTGCTTCCTCCTTTGCTCTGATTGCGGTTGGCAGACCTGCATTCATTATAGCAAAGGAGGAAGCCTTTCATCTAAAGATCTTTATTCCACCAGCATAGCTGGTGGTTTTTTGTCCTAAAGGGACAATAAAAGCGGATGTTCCGTAGAGAGAACATCCGCTTTTTTGATATCGTTATATATATGATATCTCGTTATATATATGATATCGTTATATATATTGCTCTTTTGCGGGGCTGCCGTTACTTGCTGCCGAGCAGTCCGGAAATGGATCCGACAAAGCCGGCAAGAGGCATACTCTGCAGCGTGACGCGGCCCGGTCCGGTGACCAGCGTATTGAAGAAGCCTTCGCCGCCCAGCAGTTTGTTTTTGAGGCCCTTGACGGAAACGATATCCATCGAGCAGGTAGCGTCCATCATCGCGAGATAACCGGTGTCGAGCACCAGCTGCTGACCGGCCGCCAGATCGTACTCGATCGCGGAACCGTCGATCTCGATAAAGGCCAGGCCGTTGCCGGAAAGCTTCTGCATGATGAATCCTTCACCGCCGAAGAAGCCGGCGCCGAGTTTTCTCTGGAAGAAGACGGAGAGCTCCACGCCTTCCTCCGCCGCAAGGAAACCGCCCTTCTGGACCACCACCGGATGGTCGGGAGTGATCTGCACCGCACGGATGGAACCGGGGAAGCTGGACGCGAACGCGATCATACCCGGCCCGCCCTGCGCGGTATAATGGTTCTGGAACACGCTTTCGCCGGAGAACATTCTGCCGAACGCCTTGCCGACGCCGCCGGCTCCGGTGGACATCTGCATGTTGGCGCTCATCCAGCTCATAGAACCGGACTCACACACCAGAGACTCTCCGGGATTCAGTGTGCAGATGACGACCGGAAGCGGTTCACCTTTGATTGTATACTGCATAACGACACCTCCTTGATTGTTTAGTAGACCTTTTCTTGAGCCTACTATAGCATACCCGGGAACGCGTGTCAATGTTTGGTCAGGCATTCCATTCCGGTTGACGAAAAATCGTCCCTATGGTACAGTAAAGCAAACGGGCAGCAGCCCCAACACTATATCAGGAGGATGCCATGAAACTTACATTGACAGGTTCTTCCGATCGTAACAATTTCCGGATCCTGACGCCGGCCGGGGTCTCCCTTTCTTTTTCCGCGGGAGCCGAAGTAAACGGCCGCTGTCTCAGGCCGGATGCGGAAGGTCTTTTCTCTTCGGAGGGAGGCGCTTCCGGCTGTATTGTTCTTTATGCGCGTCTCCCCGGAGAAACGGCCTTCTCTCCGATATCTCCGTCAAACGTACCCGTATTCACCGGCGACTATGTCGAGCTCAAGCTTCTCGTGACCAATACGGGAGCGGATGATCTCCGGCTGGGCCGAATGACGCTCCTCCACACCGAAGATCTCCATCTGGCCGGCCTTCCCGCGGAAGACTGGTTCGTCTTCCGTCAGGGGCGTCACAAAAACGACCTTCCTTCCCTGACCAGGCTCGGCGACCGCGGGACCGCTTTCGCGGACGCCTGTTCCTCGCTTCTCGAGAGCGGGGGCGGCGTGGACAGCGATGCGCCCGGCTCCGTCATCACAGGCGACAGTATGACCTTTTTCTCCGGCGGAGATGATTCCGCCTCTCCGCTCAACCTGATGCTCTCCTTCGAAACGGGCGACCGTCTGTTCACCGAATACCGGCTCCGCCTCACCGACGACCGCCGGTTCGTTTCGTTCGACGCCTCTTCGGACGCCGGCATCGTCCTCGCTCCTGGCGCCGGCCTGGAGAGCGAAGTGCTCCGTGTCTCCTGCCCGGACGACATCTCCGCCGCCGTGGACGAGTTTGCCGGCCGCAAAGCCGAGCGGTACCGCAGCGACCGCCGCCCTGTGCCGCTCACCGACCGTCACATTCCGTCGGTGTACTGCACCTGGTACTATTACGGCCTCACCGTCACCGAGGAGGACGTGCTCGAAAACATACATGCCATCACCGGCCGCCGCATCCCGTTCGAGGTGTTCCAGATCGACGAAGGCTGGGAGAAAGTGCTGGGCGACTGGTATCCCAAGCCCGGATTCCCCTCCGGAATGGAAGCCATGGCGGAGAAGATCCGGGAAGCCGGTATGATCCCCGGCATCTGGACCAGTCCGTTCATCGCCCACGAAACGACCCCTGTCGTACAGGAGCATCCAGACTGGTTTTTGACCTATGCCGACGGTTCTCCGTGCCTGTTCCCCATGAACAGCACCGTCTACCGCGTACTTGACGTCACCCGCCCCGAAGCGGTGGAATGGGCCGCGTCACTATACACGAGGCTCCGTCGGATGGGATACCGTTATCATAAGCTGGATTTCACCCGCGCGGCCGTCATCTACCCCGATGCCGTGCGTTTCCGCCCCGACGTCCCGCTTCCGCAGGCCCACCGCGAAGCCGTCGCCATGCTGCGCCGCGAGATGGGCGAGGACGCGTATTTCCTGATGTGCGGCGGCCTGTACGACCCGCTGATCGGCATCGTGGACGCCCAGCGCACCGGATCCGACGTCAAGA
>JAEEGL016596955.1_pt1 | contig 21411 bp, 20 predicted proteins | sample 9134231 | NCBI WGS metagenome assembly JAEEGL01 (sample SAMN16246548, study PRJNA631951) | gut metagenome | biome: gut microbiome; feature: rumen; material: fiber-attached | host: Bos | place: Iran: Karaj | collected 2018-10
AAAATAGATTATAGAATATATAAGCATTTTTATAAAATAGCATATGCGGGTTCAATTATACTATTAGTAATGGTTCCTTTAGTAGGATCAGATGCTGGTGGTGCAAAGAGATGGATAGATTTAGGATTTACATCGTTTCAACCTTCAGAATTAGCAAAAATAGGATTTATAGTTTTTTATGCAGAGTATTTATCTAAAAATAAAGAACAATTAAAACATATATGGCATGGATTTTTATATCCTTTTTTACTTTTGGCTCCAGCGGCTTTAATACTAATAAAATTTCAAGATCACTTTAGTGCTACTTTAATAATGGTTGTGGTAACTGCAATAATGATGATAGTTGCAGGAAGTAAAATTTCTCATTTTTTAACATTAGGTTTGGCAGGAGGAAGTGCAATAGTTGCATATGTATTGACACAAGGGAAAGATTTTAGAATGAGTAGAATAAACGCATGGCTTGATCCATGGGCAGATCCAACAGGAGATGCGTGGCAATCAATCCAAAGTTTATATGCTATAGGTTCAGGAGGTTTATTTGGTGCTGGACTTGGGCAAAGCAAACAAAAATATTTATACATACCAGAGCCACATAATGATTTTATATTTTCCATATTGGCTGAAGAGTTAGGATTTATAGGGTGTGCAGTAGTAATATTGTTATTTGCAATATTTATCTGGCGAGGAGTAATAATTGCAATTAAGGCGCCAGATATGTTTGGGGGATTGTTGGCGGTTGGAATAACAGCATTAGTAGGATTACAAGCGATAATAAATATAGCTGTTGTGACAGCAAGCATACCAGTAACAGGAATGCCACTTCCATTCTTTAGCTATGGAGGAACTGCATTAATTATCCTGCTTTGTGGTGTGCGGAGTATTGCTCAATATTTCAAGGCATAATTCCAAAATTTAAGGAGGGAAAGAATGAAAGCAATAATAGCTGCTGCTGGTACTGGAGGCCATATAAATCCAGGTATAGCAATAGCAAATAAGATAGAACAAGAAGAAAAAGGTTCAGAAATATTGTTTATAGGTACAGATAGAGGAATAGAAAATGATTTAGTTCCAAGGGCAGGATATAAATTAAAAACAATAGAAGTATATGGACTAAGTAAGAAACTCACATTAACAAATATAAGGCACATATGTAAAACTTTGAAGTCAATAAAAAAAGCAGAAGAAATAATAAAAGAATTTAATCCTGATGTAGTTATAGGGACAGGTGGATATATTTGTGGGCCAGTACTTACAGCTGCACAAAAACTAGGAATACCTACTGCTCTACATGAGAGCAATTCATTTCCAGGAGTAGCAGTAAAAATGCTTGCAAAGAAAACAGATGTAATAATGCTTGGGTTAGAAGAAGCGAAAAACAACCTAAATAAAGCTAGAAAAGTAGTGCTAACAGGAACGCCAACTAAAATTAATAAATTGGAATTAAATGATAACCAAAAGTATTTTTTAAAAGAAAAATTGGAATTAGATCCAGAATTGCCTCTGCTTTTGGTATATGGCGGAAGCCAAGGCGCTAAGAAAATAAATGATGCAATGATTGAAATAATAAAAAATAGTGCTAATACAGATTATCAAATTGTATGGGCAATTGGGCAAAAGAATTATGAAGAAGTAAAAGAAGAATTACATAAAAGCGATGTTGATATTGATATATTAAAAAATATAAAAGCTCTGCCATACATATATAATATGGAAGAATATATGAATGCTGCAGATTTATTAGTATGTAGAAGTGGTGCAATAACAATAACAGAAGTTATTAAACTGGGAAAGCCAGCAATATTTATTCCTTTGCCAAATGTAAGTCAAAATCATCAAGAAAAGAATGCGAGAGTACTAGAAAAAATAGGAGCGGCTGAAATAATACTAAACAATGAATTAACAGAAGAAAATTTGACAAAAGCAATAAATACAATAATAACTAATAAAGAAAAACTAAATAAAATGTCAGAATTAGCAAACAGTATAAACATTAGTAATGTAGAAGAAAAAATATACAATGAAATAAAAAATATATGTAAAAGATAATGAATATTACAAAAGAATTTCCATAATTTTAAGTTTGTATTACAAAGATTAAAATCGTGCCATAAATTGTCGATAAAGCTCTAAAACAATATGTTTTAGCAGATTAATATCAGATAATGCGCACGATTTTTCTTGCGTATAACTCAAAATAATTATATATTTATATAGCACTCATTTAAATAAACGTAAGAAAGGGGAGTTTATTTTGAGTTACAAAAGAAAATTTTATGGAGGTGTACTATTAGATAGAGAAGAAGTAAAACAAAATAGTAAATATCAAAATATAGAAATAGAATATTATAAAATAACAAATGATAAAAACACAGTATTTGAAGGTAAAAGAAAGACATATGGAATTGAATTAGTAATGAAAAAATATATTGATAACAAAATAATTAGAGAAAGTGAGAAAATAGAAGCATTAACAAAAAACGAGAGAATTATAGAAAACGTACTTGAAAAACTAAAGGAAAATGAAGTTACTCCGACAACACTTAGTGATGTAATTGAAGATTTATTCAATTAAAAAAAGGACATGAAAAAGTATTTTATCAAAAAACTTGATAAAATACTTTTTTTAATATATTATAAATATAATTTTTACATTAAGGGTGAGGAAAGTGTATTTAAAAAGATTAGAACTACATGGGTTTAAATCGTTTGCAGACAAAACGAAATTAGAATTTATGCCAGGAATAACGGTAGTAATAGGGCCAAATGGAACTGGAAAAAGTAACATATCTGATAGTATAAGATGGGTTTTAGGAGAGCAAAGTTTGAAGTCATTAAGAGGATCAAAATCTGAAGATATCATATTTGCTGGAACTCAAAACAGAAAGTCTTTGGGATTTGCAGAGGCTTCTATTGTCATTGATAATAGTGATGGAAAGTTACCAATAGAATATAATGAAGTTGTTGTAACTAGAAGACTATATAGAAGTGGAGAATCAGGATATTATATAAATAAAGCACCTTGTAGACTTAAAGATGTTCAAGAGCTATTTATGGATACGGGAATAGGGAAAGATGGATATTCAATAATAGGACAAGGTAAAATTGATGAAGTACTAAGTAATAAATCAGAGGAAAGAAGACATATATTTGAAGAAGCGGCAGGCATTGTAAAATATAGGGTAAGGAAAGTAGAATCAGAGAAAAAGTTAGAACAAACTAAGCTAAATTTATTAAGGATAACAGATATTTTATCTGAAATAGAAAGCAAATTAGAACCACTTAAAGCCCAATCTGAAAAAGCAAAAAAATTTCTAGATTTAAGAGAAGAATTAAAATCAATTGAAATTGGACTATTCTTACATAATATTGATAACTATAAAAAGAAAATAGAAGAAATAGTTTCAGATATAGATGTTATAGCCTCACAAAACTTAGATGAAGAACAAAAATTAGAAGAACAAAAAGGAAAAAAAGAAACTATTAGAATAGAATTAGAAAACATTATACAAGAAATTGATAGAATGCAAAATCTAGGTTTTGAAACTACAAATAAAATAGAAAAAATAAATTCTGAAATAAATGTAACTAAACAAAAAACAGAGAGTAATATTCAAAACATAGAAAGATATAAATTAGAGGTAGAAGAACTAAAGAAAAAAATAGAAGAATTAAATGAAGAAAAAAATCAGAAGTTAAGCAGAAAAACTAGTTTGTTTGCAGACAAAGAAAAGTTTGAAAAAGAGCTTGAAACAAAAGTAAAAGAGCTTTCAGAATTAACAGGAAAATTATCAGAAAAAGAAATTGAAATAGAGAATAAAAAGAAAAAATTAAATGATAATGTAGACACAAAATATGAATTATTAGCTGAGATAAACACACAAGATATTAATTATGAAAATTTAGAGAAACGAGAAAAATCACTACAAGAAGAGCAAAGGAATTGTATTTCAGAACTTGATGCAGAAAGAATGGTAAAAGAGGAAATATCTAAAACATTCCAAGAAATAGATGGTAATAGAAACAAAATATTAAAAGAATTGGAAGAAGCTAATAAGAAAAAAGAAGAAAGTACAGGAAAAATTGCGGAATATGACAAACAAGTTAATCAGATAAATATGGATATTAGAGTAAAAGAAGCTAGACATAAATTTTTAATAGAAACAGAGAAAGAAAAAGAAGGATATAATAAAAGTATAAAAGCTATATTAAAAGAATGTGAAACAAATAGCTCTTTAAAAAGAGGGATGCATGATGTGCTTGCAAATCTTATTTCTGTTCCTAAAGAATATCAAATAGCGATAGAAATGACACTTGGACAATCAATGCAGAATATAGTTACAGATACAGAAGAAATTGCTAAAAAATTGGTGGAATATTTAAGAAAAAATAGTTTGGGAAGAGCTTCATTTTTACCAATAACTTCTGTAAAAGGAAAAAGGTTAGATAGAATTAATTCAAAAGGGATTAATGGAGTTATAGGAATTGCGGCAGATTTAATTAAATTTGATAAAAAGTATGAAGGAATAATATTAAGCTTACTTGGACGAACTGTCATAGTAGAAGATATGGATTCAGCTATTGCGCTTTCAAAGCAAAATAAGTATTCTTTTAAAATAGTTACTTGGCAAGGAGATATAATAAATCCATCAGGTGCAATTACTGGTGGATCTGTAATTACAAAAACAGCGAATATTTTAGGACGTAAAAAAGAAATAGAAGAGCTGGGAAAAGAAATAGAAAAATTAAATACGAAATTAGAAAATATAGAAAATGAAAAGGCTGAATATATAAAGAGTATTGATGATGTATTAAAAAAAGCTGAAGAAGTAGAAAAAACAAGACAAGAAGCAGAAATAGTTTATGCAACTGAAAAACAGAAATTAACATCTGTAGAAAATAGTGTTACAAAATTAGAAAACAGATTACAAAAAATAAAAGATGAAATTGTGCAAATAGATATTGATAAAGGAAAAAATAAAGAGGACAAAGCAAAAATAGAAGAAAATATAAAATCATTAGAAGATGAAATAACAGAATTAAATTCAGCTATTGAAATATTCGCAGAGCAAAACAAAGACAACCAGAAATATATTGATGATTTGAATTTTGATATTACAAATTTAAAAATATCTGTAAGTTCATTTAGTGAGAGTGAAGCATCAATAGATGAGTTAGTTGAAAGGGTAGACCAAGATATAGAAAATTCAAAAACATCAATACTAAATAAAGAGGATATTTGCAAATCATTAGATGAAGAAAACAAACAAAATGATCAAAGAATAATAGATTTGCAGAATGATATTGAAAATGCAAAATTAGAAGTTGCTCAAAGCTCTGGAAAAACAGAAGAATTAAAAAACAGCAGAATTGCTAAAAATGAGGAGTTAAAAGCTTTAGAAGATGAAATAAACAATCAATTAGAATTAATTGATAATTTAAAGGAACAAATAAACAAAACAGAAATTAAAAAATCAAAGCTTGAATTTGAACTAGAGCAAGTAGTAAATAAGATGTGGGAGGAATATGAAATAACTCCAAACAATGTACAAAATTATCAAAAACCGGAGAATATTCAAGAGGTTCAAAAAAGAGTAAAAAAATTAAGAAATCAAATAAAAGAATTAGGAAGTATAAATATAGATTCAATTGAAGAATACAAGAAAACAAAAGAAAGATTTGATTTCATGACTGAACAAAAAATAGATTTAGAAGAATCTAGCGACAAGCTAAAGAAAATAATAAATGATATGACCAATATAATGAAAGATCAATTTGCAAAACAGTTTAAAATAATAAATAAAAACTTTGGAGAAATTTTTGCAGAACTATTCGGTGGAGGAAAAGCAAATTTAAAATTAGCGGATGAAGATAATATATTAGAAAGTGGAATAGAAATTGAAGCACAACCACCAGGGAAAAAATTACAAAATATGATGTTACTATCAGGTGGAGAAAAAGCATTAACAGCAATTGCTTTGCTGTTCGCAATATTAAAAATAAATCCAGCACCATTCTGTGTGTTGGATGAGATAGAAGCAGCACTTGATGATATAAATGTAAATAGATTTGCAGAATATTTGAAAAAGTTTACAAAAAAGATACAGTTTTTAGTTATAACACATAGAAAAGGAACAATGGAAGCAGCAGATACAGTATATGGTATAACAATGGAAGAAAATGGAATATCTAAGCTATTATCAATGAAGCTCAAATAGACAAATCCACTGAAATATGGTATAATATAAATATAAAATCATTTCATAAGGGGGAGCAGAAATGGAATACATCAATGAAAGGAAATACGATGTCAGTGAACGGATGAGTGTGGCTGCAATATTTGCAGTTGTATGGGCTTTGTTTGGAACTGGCAAAATGGGAATTATCAGTGAACTGATAATTTGCATGCTGCTTGTTTTCTGCGCGGAATTCTCATTCGAGTATTATCGTGGAAAGCTTCACATCCGGAGCGCAGGACAACGTTGGTTGCTTACGGGCTTTGTAAAGTGGATTGTGTGGCCAATCATGTGGCCGCTTGACAAGCTTTTAAAGGTTCGTAACTTTCCGGCCTTGGCAGTTTTAATGACTGGCCTTTACGTGTACACTTGGCTTGTGGGATACCAGTTCCTCGACCTATTTGTACATGTTGTCCTCTTGTGGTACTTGTACTACATGAGGAAGGTGGATCGGTGAATCGTTAGTAACCCCAAGAAGGAGATCTGAAATAGGTCTCCTTCTTCTACGTTTGTAGACATAAAACCAAAAATATGATATAATATTTTAAACTAAAAATATTATTTCATGAAGGGGGAAATGACATCATGCGGAGACTTTGGAACTTAATAAAATTTTTGTGGAGCCATCTTTGCTTTGCACTACGGCAGATTCTGGTTTTTTGCAGGAACTTTGTTAAAGTAATAATGGTTATAGCTGTCATTTTATTTGTTTTAGGTATTCCGGCAAATCGCTCTAGAAATTCTTTAAAAATGAATCTTGAGCATGCTTTTCAAAAAGGCTGGAATAATCAGGTACTAGATCTTCATTTTTCAGTTGATCCTTGTATCCTATATCGCAGATGGCAGATAGAAACAAAAGTAAAAGAACATGTAGAAAACTGGAATATCCGTGTAAAGCAAGATTTAAGGAATGAAAAAGCTGGTTTTGTCGTTCCAAATGACATTCCTTATCATACGGTAAGGGCATTTTATACAGATGGAATAGATAATAAAGGTCCAACTGTATGGTTAGTGAGTGACAATGTATCTGATATTCCTTTGTGGCTCATACGAAGTGAGATTAAGTAAAATTCAATACCCCAAAGAGCAGGACTTCCTGCTCTTTTCTTTTTTGTTTATATATAAAAATATGAAAAAGCATTTACAGATTTTTTGATTTATTATATAATCAATTGAATAATAATGAAAAGGAGAAAGAAAAGTGGCGGATAAATTAATTATTGTTGAATCACCAGCAAAGGCAAATACAATAAAAAAATTTCTTGGAGGAAGTACAAAAGTATTGGCATCAATGGGGCATATTAGAGATTTGCCAAAATCTAAAATGGGAATAGACATAGAGCATAATTTTGAACCAGAATATATAAATATTAGAGGAAAAGCAAATCTAATAAAAGAATTACAAAAAGAAGCAAAGGAAGCTAAAAAAGTATATTTAGCAACTGACCCTGATCGTGAAGGAGAAGCAATAGCATGGCATTTAGCATATTTATTAAATATACCAGAAGATGCAGTTTGTAGAGTTACATTTAATGAAATAACTAAAGAGGCAGTACAGAAAGCAGTAAAAAATCCAAGAACAATAGATAAGGACTTAATAGATGCACAGCAAGCTAGACGTGTATTAGATAGAATAGTGGGATACAAAATTAGTCCTGTATTATGGAAAAAAGTAAGAAAAGGATTATCAGCAGGTAGAGTACAATCTGTTGCAGTAAAACTAATAGTAGATAGAGAAGAAGAAATAGAGAAATTCATACCAGAAGAATATTGGAATATCTATGCTGAATTAGGTAAAAAGAGTTCAAAGAAAAAGCAAGTATTTGAAGCAAAATTAGTAGGAGAAAACGACAATAAGCTAGAATTAAAATCAAAAAAACAAGTAGATAAAATACTTAAAGAAATAGAAAATGAAAAATATATAGTAAAAGACATAAAAAATGGAGAAAAGAAAAGAACTCCAGCACCACCATTTACAACAAGTACAATGCAACAAGAGGCATCTAGGAAATTAGGATTTACACTAAAAAAGACAATGTCTGTTGCACAAAGACTATATGAAGGTGTAAAAATACCTGAAAAAGGTTCAGTTGGACTTATTACATATATGAGAACAGATTCTACTAGAATTTCAGAAGAAGCAAGAGCATCAGCAAAAAATGAAATAGAAAAACTATATGGACCAGAATACTATGAAAACAGATTTTATAAAACAAATGCAGATGCGCAAGATGCCCATGAAGCAATAAGACCGACATATGTTGATTTGCAACCAGAAAAAATAAAATCAGCATTGACATCAGATGAATACAAATTATATAAATTAATATATAATAGATTTTTAGCGAGCCAAATGTCTGCAGCTATATTTAGCACAATAACTGTAAGCATTGATGCAGGGAAATATAATTTTAAAGCAAATGGACAAACTTTAATATTTAAAGGATTTATGGCTCTATATGTAGAATCAGAAGACTATGCAAAAGAAGAAAAATTTGAAAAAATCCCAGAACTGGATGTAAATGAGGAATTAAAGAAAGAAAAACTAGATGCAAAACAAAGCTTTACAGAACCTCCACCAAGGTATACAGAAGCAAGTCTAGTAAAAGCTTTAGAAGAAAAGGGAATAGGTAGGCCAAGTACATATTCTCCAACAATTACTACAATAATTGAAAGAAGATATATAGAAAAATTACAAAAACAATTGTATCCAACTGAACTTGGGAAAGTAGTTAATAAATTATTGGTAGAAAATTTTGAAGATATAGTAAATGTAGAATTCACAGCCAAAATGGAAAATCAATTTGATGAAATAGCAGAAGGACAAGAACAATGGAAAAAGGTAATATCAGAATTCTATGGACCATTCATTATTGAAGTAGAAAAAGTAGAAAAAGAATTGGAACATGTTAAACTTGTAGAAGAAGTATCTGATGTACCATGTGAAAAATGTGGAAGAATGATGGTTATAAAATATGGTAGATATGGAAAATTTTTAGCATGCCCAGGATATCCTGAATGCAAAAATACAAAACCTTTTACTCAGACTATTGATGTTCCATGCCCAAAATGCGGTGGCAAAGTACAAATTCGTAGAACAAAACAGGGTAAGAATTATTTTATCTGTGAAAATAATCCAAAATCTTGTGATTATATTTCTTGGAATAAGCCTAAAAAAGGAGAAAAATATAACCCAAATATAGAAGCTAAGACGAAGACACGTAAAACTACTAAAAAGAAAATGGGAAAGAGAAAAACAACAAAGAAGAAATAAATTTAAAAATATTATAGATTTTTAAATAAAAGATAAAGCCAATTAATATTAGTATATAATAATATTAATTGGCTTTTGTGAGATGATTAAAGACTAATAGGAGGGGATTAATATTAAAGATATAATTGTAATAGGTGGAGGGTTAGCAGGATGCGAGGCTGCGTATCAAATAGCGAAAAGAGGGCTAATGGTAAAATTATATGAGATGAAACCAAAAAAATTTTCACCTGCTCATTTTAATTCAAATTTAGCTGAAATTGTATGTAGTAACTCATTTAAATCTAATAGAATTACAAATGCATGTGGTTTACTAAAGGAAGAATTAAGAATGCTAGATTCACTTTTGATTAAAACAGCAGATGAAAATAGTGTACCAGCAGGACAAGCTTTGGCAGTTGATAGAGAAAAGTTTTCAGAGGCTGTTACTAAAAAGATAAAAGAGATGAAAAATATAGAGGTAATAAATGAAGAGATAGAGAAAGTTCCAAATGATGCAATAGTTATAATAGCAACAGGTCCTTTGACTTCTGAAAAACTAGCACAAAATATAGCAAAACTTACAGAATCAGATAAACTATATTTTTATGATGCAGCAGCTCCAATATTAGAAAAGGAAAGTATAGATATGAATATTGCTTTCTGGGGAGATAGGTATGGAAAAGGAGATAGCAATTATATTAATCTTCCTATGAATAAAGAGGAATATTTGAGGTTCTATAATGAATTAATTAATGCAGAAATTGTAACACTGCATGATTTTGAGAAAAAAGAAATATTTGAAGGATGTATGCCGATAGAAATAATGGCTAAAAGAGGTGAAGACACATTAAGATATGGACCATTAAAGCCAGTTGGATTTATAAATCCAAAAACAGGAGAAAGACCATATGCAATAGTTCAACTAAGACAAGATAATAAAGAAGGAACCTTGTTTAATATGGTAGGATTCCAAACGAATTTAAAATTTGGTGAGCAAAAGAGGGTATTCTCATTAATTCCTGGCTTACAGAATGCGGAATTTATAAAATATGGCGTTATGCATAGAAATACATATATAAATTCTACAGTATTATTAGATAATACATATAATTTAAAGAAAAACAACAATATATTTTTTGCTGGACAAATAACTGGCGTAGAAGGATATGTGGAATCGATTTCATCTGGAATGGTAGCAGGAATAAATGCAGCAAATCTTGTTAAAAGCAAAGAGAAAGTTGTATTTCCAAAAGAAACTGTAATTGGAAAATTAGCAGATTATATAAGCACAGAAAACAAATATTTTGAGCCGATGAATGCAAATTTTGGAATATTACCAGAACTTCCAGAGAAAATTAAAGATAAGCAGTTAAAATATGAAAAACTAGCTGAAAGATCAATAAGTATTTTAAAGGGGTTTATAGATAATTATATCCAATAAAAATATGACTTAATTGCACAAGAGTACTTGACAATAAGTATGCACTTAATATATAATAATTAACGTTCATAGGGATATAAATAGATACATAAAATAATTCCCTGAATAAAATAATCCCGCAATGTGAGTTCAACTTCGGAAGGAGGGAAATAAATTGTCAGAGGTTAAAGTTAATAATGGAAATATAGAAGATGCTCTAAAAAGATTTAAGAGACAATGCGCAAGAAATGGAGTATTACAAGAAGTTAGAAAAAGAGAACACTATGAGAAACCAAGTGTTAAAAGAAAGAAAAAATCAGAGGCAGCTAGAAAAAGAAAATTTTAATTAGATTAAAAGGGGTGAGAAGTAAATTTTGAAATTTGCTTCTCACTTTTAAATTGAAAGGAGATTAAAGAATGTTAAAAGAAAAATTATTAGCAGATTTAAAAAATTGCATGAAAGAAAAAGTGGAGCTTAGAAAGAATGTTGTTCAAATGATAAGAGCAGCAATTTTACAAGTTGAGAAAGATAAGCAAATTGAGCTTACAGATGATCAAATTATAGATATAATAGCAAAAGAAGCAAAGAAGAGAAGAGATTCTTTATCTGATTATGAAAAAAGTGGGAGAGCAGATTTAATAGAGCAAATAAAGCAAGAAATAAGCATAATTGAAGAGTATTTGCCAAAACAATTAACAAGAGAAGAAGTAAAACAAATAGTAGAGCAAATAATTAAACAGACAGGTGCAACAAGTATGAAAGATATGGGAATGATAATGAAAGCAGCGAAAGAAAAATGTGGGGCAGCATCTGATGGCAAAACAATAAATGAAATAGTAAAAGAATTGCTACAATAGTGAATAAATAAGAAAAAATCATCTATAATATCAAGAGAAAAGATTTAAGGAGGACCACATGAAGGACAATATAATAGAGATAAAAAAAGGAATAAAATTACATTCGTTGCAAACAAATAAATTTAAGACGAATTTAATATCTGTTTTTTTAACTACTAAATTAAATAGAGAAGCAGTTACTGCAAATGCCTTAATTGCAGCAGTGCTAAGAAGAGGTACAAACAATATAAAAACGCAGGAAGAAATAAGTAAAAAGCTAGAAGAAATGTATGGGGCAGAATTTGATTGTGGGGTAGAAAAAATAGGAGATAATCAAGTAATAAAATTTTATTTAGAAGCATTAAATGATAATTATTTACCTCAAAAAGAAGAATTATTAAAAAATAGTATAGATATGTTACTAGAAATTGTTTTTAATCCACTAATAGAAAATAATAGATTTAGTGAAGATTATCTTCAAACAGAGAAAGAAAATTTAAAACAGCTTATTGAAAGTAAAATTGATAATAAAGACTTATATGCATTCGAAAGAACAACAGAAGAGATGTATAAAGGAAAGCCATATAGCTTGTATAAATATGGATATACAGAAGATTTAGAAAAGATAAATGCAGAAGATTTATATAGGAAATATAAAGAATTAATTTCAAATGCAAAGATAGACATATTTGTTTCAGGTGGATTTAATGAAAATACCTTAAAAGAAATAGTTGAAAACAATGAAAATATTTCAAAACTAAATGAGAGAGAACCTCAATATGTTGTAAATAAAGAAGAAAAAGAACAAAAGGAAGAGAATATAGATATAAAAATAATAGAAGACAAAATGAATGTAACACAAGGAAAACTAGTAATAGGTATGCAAATAAATAATATGAAGCCAAATGAAAGATTTGTAGCTGCTTTATACAATACTATTTTAGGAGATAGTGCGAATTCAAAACTATTTCAAAATGTAAGAGAAAAAGCACACTTAGCATATAGTGCTCGCTCGAACTATATTAGACCTAAAAATGATATATTTATAAGATGTGGTATAGAAATAGAAAATTATGAAAAAGCATTAGGTATAATAAAAGAACAATTAGAAGATATTAAAAATGGGAAATATACAACTGAAGATATAGAAAATGCTAAAAAATATATAATATCAGCAATCATAGGACTAGAAGACGAACAAGATACAGGAATAACATATTTTTTAGGCCAAGAAATATCAGGAACAGAATCTGATTTAGAGGGATACAAGAATAATATACAAAATGTTTCAAAAGAACAAATTCAAGATATTGCACAAAGAATTCAAATTAATACAATATATTTTTTGAGAAATTAAAATGAGAGGAGTATATAATGCAGATAATTGAAAATACAAAAGTTAAGGAAAGCGTATTTATTGAAAAATTAGAAAATGGTTTAACAGTAATGATAATACCCAAAAAAGGTAAAGCAAAAAAATATGCGATATGGGGGACACATTATGGATCAATAGATAATAGTTTTGTTGTTCCAGGGGAGAAAGACCCAATTAAAGTTCCAGATGGTATAGCACATTTTTTAGAACATAAAATGTTTGAACAAGAAAATGGAAAAAATAGTTTAGATGTTTTAACATCTTTAGGAGTAAATGCAAATGCCTATACAACAAATGACCATACTGCATATTTATTTGAATGTACAGATAATTTTGAACCTGCTTTTGATGAACTTGCAGACTATATCCAACATCCATTTTTTACAGATGAAAATGTAGAAAAGGAAAAAGGAATAATCGGACAAGAAATAATGATGTATGATGATTATCCAGAATGGGTAATATACATTAATGCAATTAAAGCAATGTATAATAATAATCCTGTAAAAATAGATATAACAGGAACAATAGAAACAATAAGCCATATAGACAAGGAAGTTTTATATAAATGCTATAATACTTTCTATAATCCGGGGAATATGGCATTAGTATTATGTGGTGATTTTAATGTTGATGAAGCAATAGAGGGAATAAAGAGAAGACTTTTACCTGTAAAATCAAATGGTGAGATAAAAAGGATATATGCAAAAGAGCAAGAAAATATAGTGCAAAAAAAGGTTGAAAAAGAAATGGAAGTAAGCATTCCTTCATTTATGATGGGTTACAAATTAGTTCCAGAAACAATTTCACAAGAAAAAATAAAAAGACATATAGCAATAGAATTAATGCTAAATGTCTTAATGGGTAAGAGTTCAAAATTATATAAAAAATTATATGAAGAAGGTCTTTTGCAAGCACCATTAGATTTAGATTTTGAATTTACAGATGGTTACTCACATATTCTAATAAGTGGCCAATCTAAAAATCCAGAAAAAGTACAAAAATATATAAATGAAGAAATAGAATATGCAAAGAAGAATGGAATGTTAAATGAAGACTTTGAAAGAATAAAAAAAGCAGTTTATGGTGAATATATTAGGGAATATAATGAGGTTGGAGATATTGCAAGAATGTTTTTGGCAGACTATTTTAAAGGAATAAATAGTTTTGATTATTTGGAAAGCTATAATCAAATTAATAAGGAATATGTAGAAAAATTGTTAAAAGAAATTCTTTTAGAAGAAAAACAAGTAATAAGTATAATTAATCCAAAGGGAGAATAAATGAATGGTTAAATTTCTAGGGATAGGATTAAATCTTGAAATTTCCAATATAGCAATTAGCATACTAGGAATAGATATATACTGGTATGCTATATTAATTGTTTTAGCAATAATTTTATCATTAATAATTTTAAGAAATAATATAAAACATTCAAATACAAATTCAAACATAAAATTTGATTATATGCTAGAATTGATTGTGTTTTTATTACCAATAGCATTTATATTTGCACGATTATACTATATATTGTTTAATTTGGAATACTATGCGAATAATCCGATTCAAATATTTAATATAAGATCTGGAGGATTAGCCATATATGGAGGAATGATAGGTGGAATACTTACAACATATATATATTGTAGAATAAAGAAAATTAGTTTTATAGAATTACTAGACAAATTAGCTCCAGTATTAGCATTAAGCCAAGCAATTGGAAGATGGGGAAATTTTTTTAATATAGAAGCTTATGGGACAGAAACTACAAATCTTTTAAGAATGGGAATAGTGGAAAATGGAATATATAAAGAAGTACACCCTGCTTTTTTATATGAATCAATAATAGATTTTATAATATTTATAATTCTAATGATTATGACAAAAAAGAAAGTTAAGACAGGAAAAATAACATTAACTTATCTTTTAATATATTCTTTTGCACGATTTTTTATAGAGGGATTAAGAACTGATAGTTTAATGTTATATGATGTGCGAATATCGCAATTAATATCAATTATAATTTTTGTCATTTCATGTAGCATAGTGTGCTATGAGGTCATAAAAAACAAGAAAAACATTTAAAATATATTAAAATGGCGCACGAAAATTTGGTAAAATGCAGTAAAAATATTGAAATCAATGTAAAAATATGGTAATATTATCATAGACAAGAAGTAAAAAATTGGAGAGTGATAATATGATAAATGATGAAATATATAAATTACAAACCAAATTAAATGAAAGCATAGCAAATGGCGATGATTATGATAAGATATATAAATTAAGTGTAGAATTAGATGAATTAATATCGAAATATTATTTAAATAAAAAATATGCAAATAAATAACGAAAAGAGCAACCCAACTAGGGTTGCTCTTTCGTTTTGCAATCAGTGGTAGCGGTACACTACACACCCCAGGGTTTCTTTGTACTGATCCTTTAACAGACCAACAAAGGAATACTCAGGGAGGTAGGAGCACATGCTACGTACAGCGCTAATATCAGTGTTCATGAGGAACAGCTGAGTTTCAACGCCAACAGGGCATCTTTTGAGGATTCGCAAAGCGCGAACTTCACGGTCACTCAGGTAGCGATGCGCAAAGCGAGCATCTCCGTCTGCGCGGATGATGTTGCGCTGCTCACGCTGCCAACGGGAAATGTCGCGACGAATTTCGCGACGGACATCATTTCTGATATCTCGCCTTACATCTCGCCGTACATCCCGTGCCCAGTTTCTCCAGCTGCTGCTAGAAGCTTCAGCGGTCTGAGCAAAAGACAGCTGGTAGTTATCTCCAATATTAGCAAATAATCCGAAGAATACTGCCATAATGAAGCTGATTGCGAAGGTGATGCTGCTCATTTTTTTAGTCATGTCTATACCTCCTTCCCGAAATCGGGAAACTAAAAATAAAAATGTAATATAACTTTACACTTATATTATACAATAAAATTGCTTAAAAATCAATAAATTGTCACGAAGTTACCATAAAATACAGATAAAAAACGACTATTTTAAACAAAAAATATGAAAAAAAGTTGCATTTTTTTTTAAACTAATGTATAATTAAAGTATATAATAAGAAATTAGTCAAAAGAAAAGGAGGATATTATCATGAACAAAACAATAAGAATAGTTTCAATAGTATTGCTTGTTGTGTTAGTAGCTGCAGCATTTGCAATGCCAGCTTTAGCAGCAAATATTGACGTACACCAATTTGAAGGAGACACATCAAATTCAGAAGGAGTTACAGATTTATTTAATAGAATAATTGGTATAGTACAAATAGTTGGTACAGGTATAGCAGTAATTATGCTTATAGTTTTAGCTATAAAATATTTAATGGCAGCACCAAGCGAAAAAGCTGATATTAAAAAAGGTGCACTTGTATATGTTGTAGCAGCAATAATATTATTTGCAGCTGTTAATATACTAGCAGCAATTCAAAATTGGGCTAAAGAGATTAATATTTCATAAAATTAGATTTAGAATTGTAAGTAGCATGATAAATCCTTTTGACTTCCTATTATATAGTGTCAAAAGGATTTTTTATTAAAGGAGAAAAATTATGAAGAATAAAGTTATAAAAATAGTGTTTATAGTAATTGCTTTGCTAATATTTCTGTTTGTAACAAATACATATGCATCAGGTTTTATTGGACAAATAGAAGGGAATATAACGCCAGGAATGAATTCACAACCTGGTAAAAGTGCGCAAAATTTTGGAAAATCAATTATAGGTGTTATACAAATAGCAGGAGTAGGAATTGCTGTAATAATGCTACTATATATAGCGATAAAATATATGATGGCAGCACCAAGTGAAAAAGCAGATTTTAAGAAAACAGCTATAAATTTTGTGATTGGTGCAGTAATAATATTTGCTGCGACTGGAATTCTAGAATTAATAAAAAAGACTATGGAAAATCTTTCAGGAACATTAACAAAGTAGGTGATATAAATGAAAAAGATAATTATACCAGCTTTAATAATATTATTATTGGTTTTGATGTCTACAAGTGTTTTGGCTATGGACAGATTGAATCAAATAAATAAAATAGATAATGGAACTGGAACTATAGCAAAAATAAGTGGACAGGTAATAGGAATAATATATGTAGTTGCGATGATTGTTTCAGTTGGGATGCTAGTGATTATAGGAATAAAATATATGATGGCAGCACCTGATCAAAAAGCATCTTTAAAAGCAAGAGCAGTACCATATTTAATAGGAGCGGCATTAATATTTGGAGCAGCAAACATATTAAGATTTATTGAAAAAATATCAACATGGATAAAATAATAACAGAATATTATTATAAAAAATTCTTCGAATAGCGAAGAATTTTTTTATGAAATTATTACAAAATTATTACAAAATTATTACATTTTGAATAATTTGTATAAACTTAAGTTAAATTGTTGAAATAAAAATGCAAATAAAGTATAATATTATTAATTATAAGTGTTTGTATGCGTAGATGAGGTGGAATTATGAAAGTTAAAAAAATAGCAATTTTATTAACTATTATTGCAATAATGTTTATGTTTTTTAGTGTGAACTGTGTATTTGCCAATAATTTGAGTTGGGATAGTATAACAAAAAGTGCTCAAGATTGGGAAAATAAAGGCAAAACCAAAACATTAATAACAGAAGACAAGATTGTTGATGCAGTTTTACCAGTAGGGCAAATGCTTACGGCAATAGGAGTTGCAATCTTATTTGGTGGAATTGTTATATTAGGTATAAAATATATGATTTCAGAACCTGAACAAAAAGGAAAATTAAAACAACAATTAATTGGATTAGTTGTTGCAGGTGTTGTAATATTTGGGGCATTCACAATTTGGAACTTATTACGTAATTTCTTTGAAGGTCTTTTAAAATAATATACTAAGGAGGTAATCTGATGGGTACATACTACATCCCTCGTGATTTAGGAGGAGAAACAAGAATACTAATAATATTTTCTGTAAAATCATTAATAACTACAGCAATAGGTGCAGCAGTTGGATTAGTATTTTATTTAATTTTTAGTGCTTTGGGACTTGGAATGGTTGGAATTATAACAATGGCAGTATTAGCATTGCTAGGATTTGCTGCAGGAACATTTAAAATACCAACAATTGCTGGATTACCATTTACTAAAAAAGTTGGTGGAGAACCTATAAGTGAAATAATAGTTAGATATTTTAAATTTAGAGCCAACAGAAAGATTTATGCATATACAAAGGAGGAAGAAGAATAAATGGAAGTTGTAAATATTCTTAATATAATTCTAGTATTATTGGTATTTCTTATAATTGCATTAGTGGCAGTATATTTTATGGTTATATATAGAAACAAAAACAATAAGAAAAAAGAAATGAAAAATGGAGACAAAACAGATGATTATGTTTCTAGTGTAGCAGGTGGATTACCAAAAGAATCCATAAAAAAATTTATGGAATTTGATGAAATAAAAGATAATATGATTATAAGAAAAAATAGAGCTCAATATATAATGGTATTACAATGCCAAGGTGTAAATTATGATCTTATGTCTGAAGAAGAAAAACTTGCAGTTGAGCAAGGATTTGTTCAATTTTTAAATACTTTAAGATTTCCAATTCAACTTTATGTTCAAACAAGAAGTTTAAATTTAAAAGATATTATAGATGGTTACAAAGATAAAGTAAAGAATTTAAGAACAGATGTTGAACAAATTCAAGCAAAAATGAGAGAAGCTAAAAATAGAGGAGATATGAACTCATTTGAAAAATTGCAATATGAATCAAAAAGAAAAATGAATGTGCTAGAATATGGCGCAGACATTGCAGAGTACATAGGTAGAATGAGTTTAAATAAAAATGTTTTGCAACAAAAAACATATGTAATAGTTTCATATTATGCAAATGAGAATGGTTCACTTACAAATTATTCAAAAGAAGAAATAGATGATTTATGCTTCCAAGAATTATATACAAGAAGTCAATCTGTAATGAGATCTCTTGCGGCATCTGAAGTAACAGGAAAAATATTAACATCTGAAGAATTAGCAGAATTGTTATATATTGCATATAACAGAGATGATTCAGAGTTGTTGCAATTATCAAAAGCTTTAGATGCACAGTATGATTCATTATATAATACAGCTAAAGATGTATTACAGAAAAAACAAGAAATGTTAGATGAGAAACTAACAGAAGAAGCGGTAGATTTAGCGACAGAAAGTATTGTAAAAGCAGATGAAAAGAGAGAAAAAGAGTTAAATGACAAAATTAAAAGACAGAAAAAAGTAAGAGAAAAAGCTCTTCAAATTGTAGAAGAGTATAAAGAACAAATGGATGACGACTTATATGAAAGGGTAAAAAAAGAAGTTAAAGGTGAAGACTCAAGCAAGGCAGAAGAAGATGATGAAGAAGAAGTAGAAGAAACTCCGACAAGAAAGAGGGGAAGAAAAAAGAAAGTACTAGATAATGAAGAGACAAATCTAAATTAACCTAAATTATGAGGAGGAAAATATAATGAGTAAAAAGGACAAAAGAAATAAAAAACCAGAGCAAATAGTACAAACAGATTTTAAGAAAGAAAGCTTTATAGATAAAAATGTTAAAGGATTAAAAGATTTAATTGCACCAGGTGGAATTGATGCAAGTCATACAAACCACTTGGAAATAACATCAAGCACTACAAGATATGCAAGAAGCATGCTTGTTACGACAATACCAAGAATGTGTACTTTCCCTGAATTTTTAAGGAGTATGTATACATTTGGAGATGCAAATGTTTCTGTATTTATAAACCCGATAAGTGAAAGCAGTTCACAAACTGATTTAAATAGAAAAATAAATGAACTAGAGTCAGAAAGAATTGTTGCATTGGATAGAGGAGATATAAACAGAGAAAGAATAATGGCACAAAAAAGATCAGAAGCAGAGGCATTAAGAGATGAAATTGCAGCAGGATTTAACAAATTATTTGAAGCATCTATTATATGTACATTATTTGCATATAGCTTAGATGAGTTAGATAAATATACAGAGTTATTATCTTCTGAAATGTCTAAAACATTAATAGGAGTAAAACCTGCATGGGCAATACAAGATGAAGCATTTAGATCAAATATGCCTTATTGTGATGATAAAATAAAGAAAACACATACATTTGATAGAAGCTCAATGGCAACAGTTTTCCCATTCTTTACTTCAGAAGTTGGACACGACAAAGGTATCCCAATTGCATTTAATAGACAAACAGGATTACCTATATTATTTGATAATTTCAGCCCTGAACTTACAAACTATAACATGGTTGTATTTGGTAAGTCTGGAGCTGGTAAAGGTGTTACAATTAAAGTATTAACAGCTCGTTCATCTGTATTAATGGGAATTGAAAGCTTAGCATTAGATGCAGAAGGTGAGTATGGAGTCGTAGCTGAAGCATTAGGTGGAATAAATGTTACAATAAGTCCCAACTCAAAAACAGTTATTAATTTGTTTGATATAGAGCCAGAGGTAGTAAAAGACGAAATAACTGGAAAAGAAAGAGTAATGCTAAATGTAGAAAATAAAGTTGAAGACGTAACACAAGCATTACTAACAATGGCAAGAGGAAGTACAAGAAGTCAGGAAGTAAATGAGCTTACAAAACAGATAATTGCAGAATCTGTTGCAGAAGAGTATGCAGAATATGGAATTACAAACAACATAGAAAGTTTATATGAAAATGAAGGCCCAATAGTAAGCAAAAGCTTTTTAGGAAAAACAAAAAAACAAATGCCTACAATAGGTTCATGGTATAAAAAATTAGTAGAAAATGCTAGAAAAAATGATAACCCAGATTATCGTTTCCATTATAGCTATTTACTAAAAGTTATGAAGCAGTATGTTAGAGAATATGATGGACAGATGGCATATTTTGATGGACAATCAACATTTGATTTATTAGATAATGTACCATTTATAAACTTAGACATATCTGGACTAGAAGAAAGATTTGCAAGACCACTTGCACAGCAAATACTTCTATCTTGGATTTGGGAAAAGTATGTAAAGAAAAATAGTGAAGATAAAGCGAAAGCAGCTAAAAAGAGAGTACTAGTTGATGAGGCATGGATGCTTTTACCATACCCAGAGGCTGTAGATTTCTTAAACACAATGGCAAGACGTGCTAGAAAAAGAAATGTATCTTTAGCAGTTATTTCACAAAAGTTCCAAGACTTCTATGAAAAAGCTGAAGTACAAGCTGTTTTAACATCTTCAGATACTAAATTATTCTTAGCACAAGATAAATCAGAAATAGATTATATA
>JAEEGL012990882.1_pt1 | contig 21409 bp, 19 predicted proteins | sample 9134231 | NCBI WGS metagenome assembly JAEEGL01 (sample SAMN16246548, study PRJNA631951) | gut metagenome | biome: gut microbiome; feature: rumen; material: fiber-attached | host: Bos | place: Iran: Karaj | collected 2018-10
CACGTCGTCTGCAATCTCAAATGCGTTGGAGAAAGTAAGTTTCTGGTCTGTTGCATGCTTGAGCCTGTCATTGGGGATAATCAAAAGAGAATCGACTTTTCCCAAGAGCTCCTGAACGCCTTGCTCGGCGACAGCCATGCGACGTTTGCCCTCAAAACCGAAAGGCTTCGTGACGACGCCTACAGTGAGAATGCCGATTTCCTTGGCGATGTCGGCAACTACGGGGGTCGCGCCCGTACCTGTGCCGCCGCCCATGCCAGCTGCCAAGAAAACCATATCAGCATTCTCTAAAGCCTTTGCGATATTGTTACGGCTCTCTTCCGCGGCTTTTTTTCCCACTTCCGGCTTGGATCCTGCGCCCTGACCATGAGTCAACTTCTCACCGATCTGGATTTTAGTTGCAGCATCAGAAATGGCAAGCGCGGGTTTGTCTGTATTGATCGCGACGAAATCAACGCCCTGAGTCCCGGCCCTTACCATTCGATTGACAACATTATTGCCGGCTCCGCCGACGCCAACGACCTTGATCGTCACAACATTGTCCGGACCGGTTTCTACAGTGTAAGACATATCGAATCCTCCTGTGTATCAATCTTTCCAGCGGAATAATCGTGGAAACCCGCTGCAAACAGTATCCTCATGATAGTTTATTACATTTTATCCCGGATTATTCCACAGGTCAAGAGCCAATCCCACTTTTTTCTGAATTTCATGACAAAACCAATTAGGATGGGTAGTATCTCGCTTCCTTTTCCCAGGAGAGATCCATGTTTCCTTCAGCATCAGGTGCCAGCCGCTCAAGTGCTTGCACCATAAGCTGCAGTTTCTCCGCCGAATGAATAGCGCTTCCCAATCGTACTGTAAGTCGGTTTTGATAGTTGAACGTTATATTATTCAGGTATTCTGCATTGATATCTACGATCTCCTCTTGAAGCCCAGTCTCCAAAATCGCAGAGAGAAACTCGCCTAGGAGTTGAGCAGTGACACGCTCTTCGCCATCACTGGAAATAATCTCTCCTATTTCCGGAGGCTGAATAGAAAGGCCGTTAATCCGGATCGCTTTGCCGAGCCCCGCCTGATTTGTCTTTTCCAGCACCCTGCAGTTCTTGTCCAGCAGCCACCAGCCGCCCTGGTATATACAAGCCACTGGTATGCTCTCATTTATCCTGATGACGAGCGTACCTGGAAGTTTCCGAGTGATCTGCACAGACTCAGCGTAGATGAGATTCGAAACCAAATTTGCCGAAACACGAGATCGATTTATAAAAATCAGATTATCCCCATAGTTCACGCCAGAACTCTCCAGAATCTCCTCCATCGTATATACATCAGAGCCGATCACTTCAATATTACGCACACGAAAAAACACCCCGCCGCCCACAAGAAAGAACACGGCCATGAGAAGCAGAAACAGGGCGAACGCCTTGCCCCTATTTCTGTTTCTTTTACGTCGTTTTGGTCTTTCTCGTGTTGGCATGGTATCTTTGATCCTCCGAAATCTACACGTCTGCGCCTTGCACGCCAGATAGCTCTTCAGCGGCCGATATCCCCCATCAGGTTCCCTCGATGCCATCGATGCACGGCATCTGGTTGACATTAATTCCGCCTTGCACATGCACCATGCCGCTGCAGAAGGCACTGATCCATACAGCCGGAATCCGAAAAAACATCTATTTACTCCGTGTGTCTTTACGGTTCCAGGAAATTATCTTCCGGACCGCATCAAGATATCCAGCGCAGGACTATAAATAGCTTGGACTCAATGAGGTCATAGGTCTCGATTTAAGATTAAGCTTTCACGAGGTCCTCTATGAGGTCAACGATGATTCTTGCGGAATCAGGAACGCCGAGCTTCTTGGCGCATTCTGCCATGTGTTCCAATCTCTTTGAATCCGAAACCAGAGATAGTACCGTTTCGAAGAGGATGCCGCCGCATTCCTCCTCACGTATCATCACGGAAGCTCCTGCTGCTTCCATAGTCTCCGCATTACGTTCCTGATGATGGTTCGTTACGTTTGGTGATGGCACCAGTACGGAGGGCTTCCCCAAAGCAGTGAGCTCCGCCAGCGTGGATGCGCCTGCCCTGCAGAGCACAAGATCCGCAGCATTCATGACCGTTCCCATGTCATAGATATATTCCCGAAGATCGACATTTTCGGGAAGATTTTCGATGCCGCGTGCCCGTAACATCTCAAGCATGCGCTGCTTGCCTGCGGTTCCCCCGCCCGTAGCGTGAATATGATGGAAAGCGTTCGTCTGTGCGTTCTTAGCAATAAAGTCGGCAATATAGTCGTTCATCCTTGATGCACCCAGAGAGCCCCATATGGAGACGACGACAGGTTTTCCTCCGAGATGCAGAGACGCTCTTGCACGTTCCTTGGTATTCTCTATGAAATCACCTCGAACAGGGGTCCCGGTGAGCACCAGCTTCTCTGGTACTCTATAATTCTCTTCTACATTGGGAAACGCAGTGCAGATACGGTCTACAGTCCCTTGCAACAGTTTCGTAGTGAGGCCGGGAATTGAGTTGGATTCATGGATCACAGTGGGGATCCTTCGTCGTGATGCCGTCCGAAGTACCGGATAGCATACATATCCACCGGTCCCAACAACAACATCAGGGGAAAAATCGTCTATTAGATTGTTTGTTTTCTCTTCCGCCCGGAGTATATATCGCAGTACCCGCGCATTTGAAGCCACTGCCTTTGGGCTCAAACTTCTCGAGAAACCTGTCATTGTCACGTTCTCTAATTGATAACCTGCTGCTGGAACGAGGCGCTTTTCCATTTCCCGGTCTGCGCCTATAAAAAGGATACCGGCACTTGGATCTCGACGCCGCACCTCTCCAGCAATAGCAAGAGCAGGGTTGATATGGCCGCCGGAGCCCCCACAAGCAAACATCACATTCATGCGTCCATTTCCTTTCCATCCTGGATGTCCTCTCGCTCTCCGGGATCAATCGCTGGTGTATCTGCATCTGCTTCACGGGAGACAGAGAGGACGATACCGATTTCAAAGAGCTGGATAAGAAGTGCTGTACCGCCGTAACTGAAAAAAGGAAGTGAAATGCCGGTACAGGGAACGAGATTCGTTACGACCGCGACATTCAATACCACTTGAATCGCAAGAAGACCGGAAATCCCGGCAGCTACCAAAGCGCTGTAACGATCCCTTGCGTGAACCGCAATCCAGAAGCCTCTTATGATAAGCATAGCGAACAGCACCAGGATCAAAGCTGCGCCCACAAACCCCAGTTCCTCACAGACCACAGAGAAGATAAAGTCATTGTGCTCCTCTGGGAGCCACAAGAACTTTTGTCGGCTCTGTCCCAGTCCAAGACCGAGAAATCCTCCGGATCCCACTGCATACAGAGATTGGATGGTCTGCCACCCATCCCCTTGTGGGTAATCAAATGGGTGTTGCCAGGTATCCACACGAGCCGCAACGTAATCTACCGTCTTGTATGCCAAGAAACCTGCAGCAGCCACCAAAAGGAATCCTAGAATAAAATATAATGGTTTTGTTCCCCCCATGAACATCATGAACAATGTGATGAGCAGAATGATGATCGAGGCGGAATAATGGGGCTCCAAGATGAGAAGCCCAACTACAACGGCTGCAATTAGGGTAAATGGCAGAACACCATATTTGAACGTCTTCATCCTTTTCCGATAATTGCAGATGAGGACAGAATATGCCATTATGAGCGCCAACTTTGAAATCTCCGAGGGCTGAAAAGTAGTAAATCCCAGATTGATCCATCTGGTTGCCCCGTTTTCATTGGAGCCGATGATTGGAACAAGTGCCAGAAGTGCGATTGAAACCCCCAGAAGCGGCATTGACATACGCCGGAACGTGTTCATCTTGATGTACGACACGAAAATCATAAGGAATATCCCTGCCACAGCAAAAATGAGCTGTCGTACAAAATAGTTTGTAGCGTCTCCTTCGGATGAGTAATATGCGCGAACATAACTTGCCGACAGGATCATGACAACTCCAAAGGTCAGAAGGATGATAGTGAGAAGCAGCATGGGAAGATCCAGGTGTCCCCTACGATTCCCGCCGGTTCGATAATCCCGCAATTCCCGTTTCCGGACCTTTTCACGGCTTCTGTTTGATTCCTTCTCCATTGCCTCTTCTTCGAATTCCATCCTCTTCCCTCCCTTCATAACAGGTAGGAGTTGTTAGTCGTTATTTGAATTCTGGGATATTCAGTTAAAGGAAGCGACAGCGAACCCCCAAATAGGAAATCACGGCAAAAAAAGCGGAGACAGTGGTGAAAACGATGAAAACCTTCACCTCGCTCCATCCGCACATTTCAAAATGATGGTGAATAGGCGCCATCTTAAAGACTCGTTTTCCGTGGGTCAGCTTGAAGTATATAACCTGTATGATATCGGAAAGCGTCTCCACTACATAAACAATACCGACAGGCAGCAGAATCAGCGGCATATCCGCTGCGAACGCCATGGCACATACGGCTCCGCCTAAAAACAGTGAACCTGTATCGCCCATAAAAACCTTTGCTGGATGGAAATTATATACAAGGAAACCCAGGAGTCCGCCGGTGAGAGCCGCCGCAAAGATGCCCAGCGTCTCAAGGCTCCAAAGAAATGCGACCACGACATAGAAGAGCGCCACAGGGATCGTTACACCAGATACGAGGCCGTCAATGCCGTCGGTTAGATTCACCGCATTTACGCACCCAACAATAATAAAAGCGGCGAGCACTATATAGAGCGGCTCCCAAACAGGTATTGTCACGTTCCAGAAGGGAATATAAAGATTCGGGGTCAGATATCCTTTGAACCGTAGAAAGAGGATGAGTGCAACGGCGAGCATTAGTTGCAAAAGAAACTTCTGCAGGGCAGAAAGGCCCTTGTTCCGTGCTCGCTTCACCTTTACATAGTCGTCAACGAAACCGATGGCCCCATAAAGAAGTGCGAAAACCAGTATGAGCAAGTGGCGCAGATCCCCGTTGAGCATATGGGGGAAACCTATGCCAAGTACTGCACATATGATTGCAAAGATGAACATAAACCCCCCCATCGTTGGGGTTCCTTCCTTCGTCTTGTGCCAATTCGGTCCAATTTCCAAAATCGACTGTTTCGCCTTCATCTTCCGCAGTGCCGGAATCAGCACCAGACCTGCCAGGATTGTGATTACCACGGAAATTGTGAAGGAAAGGATTACGTTCAGCGTCATTTGTACCACTTCCACTTCTCTGCCCGCTTCACATCTGCGCGAGCGTTTCTGCTATCACTTCTCGTTCGTCGAGATGGAATTTCTGCTTTCCGATCTCCTGATAGGTCTCATGTCCTTTTCCTGCCAGAAGGATAACGTCTCCACTTTTTGCGTTCTTCAGGGCCCATTCAATGGCCTCCCTACGGTTTTCAATGACCCGATAAGGTGTCTTGCCATTCTGCACTCCTGGCAGAATCTCATCAATAATCGCCGATGGTTCCTCTGTGCGGGGGTTGTCGGATGTAACAATGACAAAGTCCGATAGACGAGAAGCGATTTCCCCCATCAAGGGACGCTTTTTCCGATCGCGGTCTCCGCCGCAGCCAAATAACGTCACAATGCGCCCGTCAGAACACTCACGCAGTGTAGTAAGTATTTTTTCCAACGCATCCGGCTTGTGGGCATAGTCGATTACCACAGTAAAGTCTCTCCCTGTTGGTATGATCTCCGCCCTCCCCTTCACGCCGTGGCATTGCGCAAGTGCTTCAATCGCCTCGTTCAAAGGAATATCAAGCAGTTTGACTGCAGCGATTGCCGCCATAGCGTTATATACGGAGAATTGCCCGGGAATCCCCAGACGCACCTGGTGAAGCTCATCACCGCACATTGCAACGAAGCGGACACCATCAGTGCCGAGGCGAATGTCTTTTGCTACGATATCCGCATCATTCTTGTAGGTGGAAAAGGTCATAATCGGGCATGTGGCGTGCTCCAGCATTACTCCGGCGTAACTGTCATCCAGGTTCACCGCGCCGCGTTTTGCCTGTTGGAAAATACGAGATTTTGCTTCGGCATAGGCATCCATAGTCTTGTGAAAATCCAGATGATCCAGTGAAAGGTTTGTGAATACTGCAGCATCGAAATTGATTCCGCACACCCGATCTAAAAAAAGCGCATGAGAGGAGACCTCCATGACCACATATCTGCACCCGGCGTCCACCATCTCCCGCAGAAGTGTCTGTACCTCAAGAGACTCCGGGGTCGTTCGGGTAGCTTCCCTGACTTCTTCCCCTATGATGTTCACATTTGTTCCTATGAGGCCGCAGGATTCTCCTGTGGTCTTTTCAATGATCTCCCGGATGAGATTTGTTGTGGTAGTTTTTCCACTTGTCCCTGTCACACCGACTATCTTCAGGTGTTCCGCAGGACGTTCAAGAAAATTGGCAGCGGCAAGTGCAAGCCCTTTGCGTGTATTATCCATACGTACGTACGGAATATCGATCTCAGGAGAACGTTCGACCAACACACATACCGCGCCTTTTTCCACCGCCGCAGACAGGAAGCGATGTCCGTCAGACTCAAAGCCGCACACAGCGACAAACAAGTCCCCTTTTTCCGTCTTCCGAGAATCACAACTGACGCCCCGAATCTCAATTTCGGGATCTACGTGCCATTCCAGCACATCGACGTCTTTAAATACGTCTTTTAGCTTCATCTGGGCTCCTTTCCGGATTCTGACTGGGAAAATCAATCAATATATACCAAGATTTGACGGATCCGTCAATGTGACCTCTATGATTGTTCCACGTTCTACGAGTCTTCCTTCCTCCAGTGACTGGCGGGAAACGGCAACTTCCTCATTTGCTGGTGAAGCGCCCGTAGTATCCAGAAACAGATCATACCAGGACAGGCGTAGCACAGCGTCCTCCACGGAAAGCCCGTAAAGGTCCGGAACCTCTGTGAGCTCAGGGTCGATCTCCTGATCTGCATATAGTAGGATGGTCGAGCCGGCTGCCACTTCATGGTTTGCGGCTGGCAACTGCGCAGTAACGGTGCCGCCAACGCCCCGAAACTCATAGTCGAGGTTCAGCTTATCGAGGGTACTTCGTGCCTCCTCAAGTGACATCCCAGTGACGTTTGGAACACGTACGTCGAGACGAGCTGCCTCTTCTTCGGTATACTCCGGTTCGTATCCCAAATATGGCAAGAGTTCTGAAAATATCCCGCTCACTGTAGGAGCAGCCATGTTTCCTCCGCTGATATAGATGCCAGTCTCATCACTGGGCGTATCCAGAATGAGGAGCACTGCTACTTCGGGATCGTCTGCAGGGGCGAAACCACAGAAGGAGACCATATATTCCTTTGCACCGCCCGCGGCGTCCTGCGCCACCTTCTCGGAAGTTCCTGTCTTGCCCCCGATACGATACCCAGCAACTTGAGCGTTTCCTCCGGTCCCCTCGCTCACAACAGATTCCAAGATTTCTCGCACTGTAGCGGATGTTTCACGGCTTATGACTTGTCGGACCACAGTAGGCTCCATCTCATAAACCACATTTCCGGTGGGATCCGTGATGGTGCTCACCACGTACGGCTGCATGAGATAGCCGCCGTTCACTGTTGCAGAATAGGCTGCGATCATCTGCAAGGGGGTGATATTGAATGTTTGGCCGAAAGAAGCAGAGGCCAGCTGTGACAAATTGTAGTTATCAAAAAAAACATCCTCGGACCACCACACGCCGTTCCCTTCACCCGGCAGGTCTATTCCTGTTGGGGTGAAAAGGCCGAATGACTCCACATAATCGTAGAATGTCCTTGCGCCAAGGTGCAGGCCGATGTTAGCAAAGGCTATGTTGCAGGAGTTCTGTACCGCCTGCGCCAGCGTCTGGGAACCATGTCCATAGATATCCCAACAGTTGAGAGGATTATCCTCGCCGCGTCCCTGAATCTCCATGCTTCCTTCGCATTCAAACGCAGAGGCTGTGTTATAGTCCCCATGGTCCAAGGCCATGGATAGCACGATGGCTTTGAATACAGACCCGGGCTCATAGGTATCCGTGATGGCTCGGTTGCGCCACTGTTCGTAGAGCGCATCCGAGACCATTTCATCGTAGAGCGCCTCACGTTCCTCCTGTGTCATCAAAGAATAACTCGCCAGGCGTCTGCTTTGCTCATCCAGCTCCTCAGGGGTTAGTGACGAAGTCAACGAAGAATCCCCTTCCGATTCCTCCGCATCTGTGATCCCGAGAATATCGTTGAGCGCCGACTGTGTCTCCGGATTCAGGGTCCAAGCATCATTCGGGTCAAATTTGTCCCGACCGGCCATCGCCAAGATTGCCCCCGTGTTCACATCCATGATGATGCATACGCCGCCCTTCTGGACGTCGTAGTCCTCAATAGCCTGATCCAGATATTTTTCGGCGATATGCTGGGCGTTGACGTCCAGCGTCAGCGTCAAGTCGCTTCCGTCTACGGCATCATAATAGTATTCGTAATTCGTGAACAGCAAGTCCTCGCCTTCTGCATTCGTCAGACGCACAACGCTGCCATCTGTCCCGGCGAGGTATTCTTCATATTCCGTTTCGATGCCGGAAAGGCCGTTCCCATCCGTTCCGACAAATCCAATCACATGACATGCGAGAGAATTGTACGGGTAATATCGTCTGGATGTTTCCTCCAGATAGATGCCCTCAAGTTGGTGATCACTGACGAAACGCCTCACCTGATCTGCTAAATCCATATCAATCTGTCTGGCAACGACTTCGTACATGGACCCTGTAACCGCCTCGCGGGCAAGGATAGTTTCCTCAGAGACGCCGAGGATCTCAAAGAGGCCCCTCGCGATGAGGCCGGTATCCATGTTCTTCTCACGGATTTCATCCGGGCTAAGAAATACATTATAAGCTGTTGCACTGATTGCAAGGACGTTTCCGTTCCGATCCGTAATACTGCCGCGATGCGCACTTACCGTTGTCTCCCGGGTCTGCTGTTCCACCGCCTTCTTTTCATATTCGTCGTGATTGATGATCATGAGCTGATACAGGCGCCCAATGAGCACGACAAACGCGACGATGCCGCACACTGCCATGAGTAGCAGCGTGCGGCTCAGGACTCCCCTGCCCGGTTTGAGGATTTGGGGCCCGTTTTTGTTTTGTCGTCTCTCCATACAGCCTCCGGTCCGGCAGTAGCCGGGAATGATGCCATGTCGGGCAGATCTTACCGAAGGAAATAATCCCTTATCGCCGGCAAAATAGCGCCGGCCTCCTGAAGGACCGAACCGACAGCCTCCCGCTCTCCCGTACCGATGATCTCTGCGTGATCACCGCCGCAGTTCCCAAGAACGATAATCTGGCTGTCTGCTAAACGTGTCATTCCCAGGGTGTTCACTGCGTAGGACTCAATCTCCTCCATGTCAAAAGTATTCTCATATCGGATTTTCAGAACACTGTTCTCCTGCTGCAAGGTCTCAAGTTGACGTCCTAACGCAACAGTCTCTGCAGAAAGCGCTGTCAGGCGGACATTTGCAAGCAATGTCAGGACAGATACGAACACCGCAAGAATAATCCCAAAAACGGTAATCAAGCTCACTCCCGTCCGTCGTTCGGCCTCATGGATTCCAGAATGACGGGCTTCTCGTTCTGTAGTGATTTCCGTTGGCTCATCTTGCTCCGACGGTTCCTCGTATTCAGGTTCCTGCACGGCATTTCCATCGTATCCGTAATATACGAGATGATCCAGATCCAACGCCTCGGATCCGTTAACAGCATTCGGCGTGTAGCGGATGGTTTCGTCTCCCAAAGCCATGTCAAATCCTTTCTGCTATCCTCACTCTGGCACTGCGTGCCCTCGGATTATCGCGTAGTTCCTCATCCCCTGGCGTGAGCGGCTTCTTGTTTACGCTCTTAAGCGTTTGCCGAAATCCGCAAACACATACCGGAAACCCCGGTGGACAGGTACATCCGTTTTCTCTCTGCCGAATTGCTTCCTTTACAACCCGGTCTTCTAGAGAATGGAAGCTGATTACTACGAGCCTTCCGCCGGGCCGAAGCAGTTCTGCCGCCCCGTCCAGTGCAACGCGCAGGGCGCTAAGTTCGTCGTTTACCGCGATGCGCAGCGCCTGAAATGTACGTTTTGCCGGGTGCTGCTTTTCTCTCAGGGCCCGGGCCGGCATCGCTCTGCGTACGACCTCGACGAGTTCCCCCGTTGTCTCAATCGAGTGTTTCTCACGCTCTCGGACGATAGCCGAGGCGATAAGTGGCGCGTAACGTTCCTCTCCGTACTCAAAAAGGATCTTCCTCAGATCCTCTTGGTCCCACCGGTTTACGATCTCACCAGCAGTAAGACTGTCCTTTTGATCCATCCTCATATCAAGAGGTGCATCCGCCATATAGGAGAAGCCTCTAGAAGGATCGTCTAGCTGTGGTGAAGAGACGCCCAAATCGAAGAGAACACCATCGACTGCTGTTACGTTCCGATGCGTCATAACAGGAACGAGGTCTCGAAAGTTTGCATGGATGAGTTCCACGCGATCCCGGAAGATTTTAAGGCGTTCTCCTGCTTCCTGAATTGCCTGCTCGTCCCGGTCCAGCGAAAATAACTTCCCGGCTGAAAGACGGCTCGCGACCTCAAAGGAGTGACCTCCCCGTCCCAATGTACAGTCAACATAAATCCCATCAGGGTGAATGTGCAGCCCCTCGATACACTCTCGGAGCATCACCGGAACATGATTCATATATTGAGCGACCTGAGGATATCAGCCACGTTTTCAGGAGCATTCTCCCGTCTGGCGATTTCCTCATAGGTTTCAGTATCCCAGAGTTGTGCCTCATCAATCTGTCCAACGATGGTAACGTTTTTCGTGAGTCCAGCGTGGTCTCGAAGACGGAGAGGAAGCAATATCCGTCCCTGATTGTCAAGTTCGCAACGCTCTGCTTGAGCAAATAGCGGCCGAACCCTGTACTGATCCATCTTGGGAAGTTGCTTTACACGTCGTACCAAGTCCAACCAGCCTTCTTCGGTGTAAGCAGTGAGACAACGCTCAGGAGAGATCGTCACGTAAAATGCCTCTCCCAGTTCATCCCTCATCTTGGCCGGGATAAAGAGACGCCCCTTGGAATCGAGCGTATGCTGATAGGAACCGTACATCTTTTTCCCGCCTTTCACAAAATCTTGGTTTTGCCTGTAATTCCATTTTGCCCCACTTTGCCCCACCTATGCACCACTATTATAGTTCCTTGTTTACATAAATGTCAATAGTCTATAACGTGTTTTTTCCCATTTTTTGTATTTTTTTCGGATAGAATCCTATGATTGTCGCAAATAGAACATTTGTTCTGAACAATTCGTGAGAATTGCAAATCACAAGATATAGGATTATCTATCATGAGTGCGCCATATCTCGTGGCGTGGGAAAACGGGGCCAAAAAAGCAGAGTTCCGCATACAAAAAAACGGAGCAGACATCTGTCTGCTCCGTTTTTAGGAGTCTCAATTCTGTTGCAGAAACCTATACCGATAACTCACGCAGTATCCTGCGGCAATGGATTACTCCTCTGGAGAAATGTTCTGTCCCCGCATGGTGGCGGATACGTTCCGGAATCTGGTTCTGGACTGACGCACCTCATTGAGCGCTTCGCCAATCGCCTCTTCTGTCCGACGCAAGGCATCGTCAGCATACTCATTGGCGACTCTCCGAAGTTCCGCAGACTTGGTCTCAGCCTCGTTGATCATGGCGTTGGCCTTTTCCTTAGCAGCTCTGGTAATCTCCTGATTGTCTACCATCTGGCGCGCCTGCGCCTCGGCATTGCGGCGGATGTTCTCCCCTTCTCGTTTGGCGTTGGCAACATATTCAGCCCGTGCTCCGACGAGTTTCCTTGCCTCTTCCAGTTCCTGTGGAAGCTGCGCCTTGATTTCATCGAGAAGATCCAGGACTTTGTCCCGCTCAATCACGCACTTCTCCGCGCCGAGAGGAAGCCCCCAGGCATCCTGTACCATGGAATACAGCAAGTCCAGAAGTTCTGTTACTCTTTGTTCCATTCCCATCTCTCCTCGCAGGCGGTCTACTCCGCTCCCCTGGTAATCAAGGTGAGCTTGACCTGCCCGTAACGATACTGCTTTACGATCCTATATGGCAGGGGTACATCGTTGATCCTGCGGTCCACCCTGCTTTCGCATAGTATTATACCATTCCGTCGCAGGATGTCAAACTGAATTATGGCAGAAAGCGCCTGATCCAGGAGATCTGTATCATAAGGGGGATCCACAAAGATGAGATCAAAGGCATCGGATCTGGAAAGATATCCGACAGAATCACCGTGAATCACCTGTGCTCTGTCAGAGAAGCCGCAGGTTTCCAGATTCTGTTTCACGAGCCTGATCGCATCGGTGGAACGGTCCAGAAACACGGCAGAAGAGGCGCCACGACTGAGAGCCTCCAGACCCATCTGCCCTGTACCGGCGAAGAGATCCAACACACGACGCCCTTCCACGTCAAACTGGACGATATTAAAGGCGGCCTCTTTGACCTTGTCCGTGGTGGGACGGATCTCGCTGCCACTGGGTTCCTTGAGTTTTCTGCCTCGAGCCGTCCCGGAAATCACTCGCATAACGTCCCATTCCCCTCTTTTTCGTGAAAATGCTCCCAGACTGCCCTCGCGGCCGGTGCTGGCAGGATCTGCCGCAGATCCTCTTCCGATGCCTCAGAGACAGCGCGGATGCTCCTGTACCGACGCAGAAGTGCTGTTTTCCGGCTCTCCCCGATTCCCGGGATCCTGTCCAAGGTGGAAACTGCAGTCCTTCTGGAACGTAGAGTTCTCTGATAGGCTATGGCAAACCTGTGGGTCTCTTCCTGTATCGTACCGATGAAGGCGAAGACGGCTGGATTCGTGAGGCTTACTTCTTCCCCGGATTCCGAAACAAGAGCCCGGGTCCGATGGCGGTCGTCTTTCACCATACCATAGACTGGAACGGCGTCCCGGTAAGGCCCCATGGCGGAGAGAGCCGAACGCACCTGTCCCTCTCCACCGTCTATGAGCAGCAGATCCGGCAGTTCCGAAAACTTTTCGTTTCCCGCCTCGTATTCAGAGAACCGCCGCCGCACGGCATCTGCCATACTGGCGAAGTCGTCCTGCTCTGGCAGATCGATTTTGAATTTCCGATAATCTCGCTTCTTGGGCTTTCCTTCCACAAAGACGATCATGGATGCAACAATATCCTGACCTGCCATGTTTGAGACGTCGAACGCTTCTATTCGCCTGGGCGGCCGATCCAGAGATAAGGTCTTCTGGAGCCAGAGAGCCGTACCGGCGGTCTTCTCTTCACGGGACATGGCTCGTTTTATCTCCTCACGTGCGTTGAGGCAGGCTGCCTCAACGTACCGGAGTTTGTCCCCTCGCAGTGGAGCTGTGACTGAGACTTTCTTTCCGGTACGTTCCGTGAGGAATCTCCCCAACAGCTCCAGATCCGGCAGATCACGCATCATGCAAATCTGCTTCGGCGCTCGTCCCCGGAGAGCATAATACTGTCGGGTAAGACCGGGCACTACTTCCGCGTCTTCTTCCATGGGTTCTTCCATAAGCTGATAATCTTTATCAAGCAGTTTGCCTTCAATATAATGGAGGACGACAAAACAACTCCGACTTCCCTCACGGGCAAATCCTACCGCATCCAGATCCACTGATGCGCTGGTGAACACATACTGTCTGGACTGAAGGGCGGAGACCGCTTTCATCCGGTCCCTTAGAGAGGCCGCTGATTCAAAATCCAACTGCTCTGCCGCCGTTTCCATCTGGAGGCGCAAATCACGCACGAGTTCTCCTGTATGGCCGGAGAAAATCTGCCTTGCCTGCTCCACCGCCTCCAGATACATCTCTCGAGGCGTCTCCGCAAGACAATAGCCAGGGCAAGAACCCATGTGGTAATTCAGACAGGGTCGGGCCTTCCCGATATCCCGTGGGAACCTCCTGCTGCAGGTTGGCAGACGCACTGCCTTGCTCACAGCATCAATGGCAGCATTCACAGTGCCCCGAGAAGAAAAGGGGCCAAAGTACTCCGCCCCATCCTCTTCCGGCTCGGAGGCAATAGTGAACCGGGGATACAGGTTCTTCTTATCCAGGCGGACGAAAGGATATCCCTTATCGTCTTTTAGGAGAATGTTGTATTGAGGCATATGGTGCTTGATAAGATCGTTTTCCAGTACCAGAGCCTCGAATTCTGAAGCTGCAATAATCACGTCGAAATCGGCGATCTTCGATACCATCGCCTCAGTTTTGGCGTTATGCTCCCCTTGGAAATAACTGCTGACCCGGTTCCGCAGGGCCTTCGCCTTTCCCACATAGATCACAGCGTGTTCGGCATCATACATGATATAGACGCCTGGCTTGAGAGGCAGGGCAGCCGCCTTTTTCCGTAAATCCGGCACGTACACTCCTTTCCGGAACGCCGCTCAGAAATCAAAGAGGCGGGTCGCCCCGCCTCTATGATGCGTTTCCTGTTCTCAGTCGCTAAAGTCCTTGGAGATCAACTCGCAGAGCGTCTCCACTGCAGTCTCCTCATCCGAACCCTCCGCAATGATGCTGATCGTGGTCCCCTTGATGATGCCCAGAGACAACACTCCCAAAAGGCTCTTGGCGTTTACACGACGCTCATCTTTCTCGATCCACACGCTGCTCTTGAATTCGTTCGCCTTCTGAGTGAAAAACGTTGCGGGTCTTGCGTGAAGACCGACCTGGTTCATGACCGCGATTTCCTTTACGTACATATCTGCTCCTTCCTGTACGCCGCACAAAGCGCGGGCACATTCCATGTGCTGTTTGTATTATACCCTACACTTTTGTCCGAGTCAATGAGACAAATCAACAATTTTTCTACAAATCAGTTGCGGATTTCCACGATGGTAACACCGGTCTCTCCCTCTCCGTAGCGTCCGAGGCGAAAGCTCTTGACTTCCCTGTTGTTCCGCAGTGCTTGATGGACAGCCGAGCGCAGAGCGCCCGTGCCTTTTCCATGAATCACTGTGACCGTCTCAAGTTTCGCTGTATAGGCGCTGTCAAGATACTTTTCCATAACAGGGATTGCTTCATCCGCTGTCATACCTCGAAGATCGATCTCCGGCTTCACCGCCTCTCGGACTGGCGCAACAGGCGTGCTCCACTTGACGGCTGTGCGTTTATCCCGTCCTCCCTCACATACACGCACTTCGTTCTGCTTTGCAGTGACCTTCATAATTCCAGCTTGGAGAGTAAGCGTACCGTCCGGAGAAACGGAGATCACGTCCGCACGAGTCCCCAAAGCGAGAATCTCCACCACATCGCCGGCTACGGCTGGTCTCGATGGTGTGGAAATTTCCTTCTGCTTGCGGCCTGCGGCCTCTGCTGCACGCTCCTCCGCTTCATTTATGGACCTGCGGATCTCGCTTCTGGCCTCGTTTGTACGCTGGAGATCGGAGGATGATCCTGCCTTGCGCATCTTGTCCAGATCGAAGAACACCGCTTCTGCTGTACGTCTCGCATCATCAAGGATGGCATCCGCCTCCCTACGCGCATGCTGTGCAGCATTTTCCCGGAGGTGCTCCGCCTCCTCAAGCAACTGGGCAGAGTGCTTTTCATCCTGCTTTGCCTTTAGTAGGTACTGCGCCGCTTCAGTCCTGTCTCGCTCCATGGCGAGTCTCGCCCGCTCTACGCTGGCGATCACATCTTCCAGAGCAGACTCATTCACGCCGACGCGGCCCTTTGCATCCTCGATGATGCAGTCGGGAAGTCCCAGCCGCTTGGAAATCGCAAAAGCGTTGGATTTTCCCGGAATGCCAATGAGGAGTCGGTATGTTGGCTTCAGCGTATCCACATCAAACTCGCAGGAGCCGTTTTCCACACCGGGCGTAGAGACGGCGTAGGACTTTAGCTCTGTATAGTGGGTGGTGGCTGCTACGAGGGCGCCAAGTTTACGCGCATATTCGATAATCGAAGTAGCCAAGGCAGCGCCCTCCACGGGATCCGTCCCCGCGCCCAACTCGTCAAAGAGCACAAGAGAGCCATCTCCACATTCATCCAGGATGCGGACGATGTTGGTCATATGGGAGGAAAAGGTGGAGAGAGACTGCTCGATGGACTGCTCGTCACCGATGTCGGCCAGAACACTCTTGAGGACCGGAAGACTACTGCCGTCCCCAGCCGGGATGCGAAGGCCGCACTGAGTCATAAGCGCTAGAAGACCGATAGTCTTGAGACACACGGTCTTTCCGCCGGTATTTGGCCCGGTAATCACAAGGGTGTCAAAATCTTCACCCAGACGCACGTCAATAGGTACCGCCGTTTTTTTCGGCAGAAGAGGATGCCTTGCTTTTCGGAGGCAGATCCCGCCATTCGCTGAAAGCTCCGGTTCTGTACAGTCCAGCGCATCAGAGAGTTTTGCTTTTGCAAAAATGAGATCCAACTCTGTAAGAACACGGTAATCCAGACGGATCCCATTTCCGATATCCGACGCTTCGGCGGAGAGCGCCGAAAGAATCCTCTCAATCTCCCGCTTCTCCTTAGCCAGCAGCTCTCGGATCTCATTATTCGCCTGAACAGCGCTCATAGGTTCAATAAACAGTGTGGCTCCGGAAGAGGAAATATCGTGCACGAGTCCGGGAACTGAACTCCGGTGATCCGCTTTCACTGGTACCACGTACCGCTCGTTGCGCATGGTGATGATAGGTTCCTGGAGTGCCTTGGAATAAGACGGTGACGTGATGATCTTCTGCAGGGACTGACGGATCCGCTCTGCGGCAAGGCGCATGTGCCGCCGTATGTCCCCAAGCTCAGGGCTTGCGGTATCAGCGATCTCCTCGTCCCCAAGAATGGAGCCGAAGACTTTCTCTTCGAAATATTTGTTGGCATAAAGGGAGGAGAACCTGTCGCTGAGGGCGTTTTCCTCTGCGCCTTCCCCGGCGGCATAGGCCGCGGTGGCGCGAGCAGCCCTAAGAATACTTGCGATATCCAGCAGTTCCCGGCAGTTGAGGGAACCGCCGATATCCGCCCGGGCCAGCGCCCCGCTCACATCCCTGATGCCGTCAAACGCAGGGCTCCCCTTCGCGGAGAGCATGGCACATGCAGCGCTGGTCTCCGAGAGCAGGCGTCTTACCTCCCATTCGTCCGCCACTGGCCGAATCTCAAGGGCGGCATTTTTTGCGCCCTCGCTCCCGGCCCGCTGAGCAAGCATTTCCAGGATCGTCGGAAGCTCCAGCACCATTAATGATTTTTCAAACAACGTCATTTTTCTTCTCCTGGTTGCACAGTCTTCCCTTATTGACACGGCCAACGCCTTGCATTATGATTATCCAAGAATCAAATAACAGGAGGCGTTCCAATGAGCAGGATTTGTGAGTTTTCCTCCGGGTTCTCCATAGAAGCCAACGGCAGACTTTGGAAAAGCGCACCTTGGGAGTGCCGTATCCGTCTGAAAGACGGCAGCGAAGTCCCGTTCTCTGCGGCAAGGGCTGAGACAAGTCCTTACAACACCGGTGTGGGCAGTGGATATCGGATCATATACAGCGACTTCCCAGGTATCCCCGGTCTTGTTCTGGAATGCCGCCTTTGGAGCGAAAGCGCTACTGGAGACGCTATCTTTGAAATGATACCGTTATCTGACGCTTCCGTCAAGGAGATTCTTTGGCCGGCTCCTTTTGCCAATGAGTCAAAGGAAGCCATGACGGTCCTGCCACTTATGCAGGGTTGTCTCATCCCCAACTATACAGAAGAGGAACTGCCCGACGACTGGGTCTGGTATCACGGCGTCCCGTTTGAGCGTGGAAGATACAGCTGTGCCAGATCCATGTATATGCAGTTTTTTGGACAGTACGATGCTGATGGTGCCGTAATGAGCATCTTCGAGACCCGCTACGACGGCGGCATGCAGCCCCAGTGCGGCGGGAAGCAGCCCGTGGTCGTCGGTCCTCGCTGGCGGGAATCCTTGGGCAAGGTTGGCTATGCGCGGAAGCTCAGAGTAAAGTTCTTCCCCGCCGGAGCCGACTACAACGACATCGCCAAGGCCTATCGCGCATACATCCGCTCCATCGGCGAGCTCGTCACCCTTAATGAAAAGGCGGCAGCAAACCCCAAGGTCGACGAACTTATCGGGCGGCCCATTGTCCACACCTATATCTGGTACCACATCGCCCCCAGCAGCGACCGATACGATTCGGAGCATCCAGAGAAGAATGACCGGAAACAGAGTTTTTCCCATGTCGCAGAACATCTTCGTCAACTGCGCGCCCGGGGTCAGGAGAACGTGGCGCTCCATCTGGATGGATGGGGACGCCAGGGCTATGACAATCAGCACCCGGATTATCTGCCTCCTGCGGAGGAACTTGGCGGCTGGCAGGGAATGAAGGAACTCCAGGATACCTGCCACGAACTCGGCTACTTTTTTGGAATCCACGATCAGTTCCGTGATTACTTCTATGATGCGTCCACCTTTGATGAGGAACTCGCCGTCCACAATGAGGACGGCGGCGTAACGAACCACGCAATCTGGGGGGGTGGAAAACAGACTTTCCTTTGCGCCACTCAAGCGCCCTACTATGTACGCCGGAACTATGACGCGCTCTATGAACACGGCATTCTGCCTGATAATGCGTATCTGGACGTTTTTTCCTGCGTAGAGCTTGACGAGTGCTTCCATCCCGAGCATCCCATGACCAGGGGCGAATGCGCCGCCTACCGGCTCCGCTGCTTCCGGGAAGCCGGTATGCGCGGCACAGTGATTCAGTCTGAGGAAGGCATCGACTGGGCTTTCCCGGGTCTGGCTTTTCTCCATCACGCGCCTCACGCCGCGGTGGACTTCCGTCCCGGGGAGTACACAGGAATCCGCATCCCCCTTCTGGATCTGGTGTATCATGATTGCATCGTCATCCCCTGGACCAATAACGGCGACGGCTCTGGCATAGACGGCGAGGACGAGGGCGCACTTTTCGCACTGCTTCACGGCGGCGCGACTTATGTGAATCTGGACGCGGACGAGAAAGCCATCGAAAAGGTGAAAATCATCACTGACTGGCAGAAGCAGGTCCAGAAAAAGGAAATGCTCCGTCATGAGTTGGTGGAGGGCAATCCCAGGCACCAGAAGACTTGGTTCGATGGTGGGTTTACTGCCGAGGTTGACTTTGACGCCGGAACATACGTGCTTACAAAAGAAGAATAACCCTGTCATTCCAGACTTCAAAAACGCCGGTGCGCATAGCCGCCCCGGCGTTTTTCACATGTTTTTTACCTGCCTATAGAATCGGAGCGTTGCAGGCTCCCGATCCGTCTGAACGATGAGATACCGTTCTGCGGACTGGGAAAGACTCCTGAGTGCCTCCGGTTCAAGTCGGAACGAAAACGCCTTCTTTGGCGTGGCGTTGAGGATGTACCGAAGTGCCTCATAGGCGCCAGCGGAAAGCGGGAGATCCTCGCTCCCTGCAGGAGTGCACGCGGCGCAGAATACAGCGCCCTCCGCAGGACAAAGGACCGGGTCATCCGGCACCTTCCCGCAGGCGGGACAGGTGTCCGCGATTGGAGAGAACCCCGCACAACGCATAAGGCGAAACTCAAAGGCGGCTTTGACCTGCTCCGGCGGATACCGCTTCGTGCTCAATGCGTAAAGCGCGTTGAGTCCCAGGGAAAGAAGTTCCGGATCCGGGATGTCCTCGTCTGAGACCATCTCAAGAAGTTCTGCAAAATAGGAAGCAAGGGCAAGGCTGGAAAGGTCGTCACGCAGTCCGAGAAAGAGTTCCAGAGGCCGGGCTTCCGTAAGGGTCCAGACATCCTTCCCCTCCGATAGGGTGAGCTCTGAATAAGCCAGGAGCTGGGCGGCAGGAGCCGTTTTGCTTCCCCGACGCATGGCTCCACGTGCGGCGACGGATAGTTTCCCTTCCGTCTCAGTGAGAACAGTGAGCATCTTGCTGCTCTCCTTATATTTCGCCTCCCGGAGAACAAGTCCTCTTGTGGTGATATACGTTTCAATCACCGTCCCTTCCCAGCAGTTTCCCCTGCATGGTCATACTGGGCATGATGCCGGAGCTGCCCAAGGTTCTGAAAACATGCCAAATGAATAATGTCGTATGATCCCCAGTACGTAATGGTGCTGTCTTTGCTGCAACGGCCTTCTATTATCGGATAGGAACTCTGTGATTCTACTATTCTCTGGTAAAGCCAAAATTGCGGATGAGCGTCTCGCTATCCCGCCAGTTCTCTTTAACTTTTACCCAGGTGTGCAGGCTGATCTTTGTGCCCATAAAGTTCTCTGCATCCGTGCGGGCCAGTTCGCCGATCTTTTTGAGCATAGCGCCGTGCTTGCCGATGATAATCCCTTTATGGCTCTGCTTCTCACAGATAATGTTCACATCCAGATCGATGATCCCGTTGTCGCGCTCCGAGAAACGGGTGACTTCCACGGCCGTCCCGTGCGGGATCTCCTCGTCAAGGCAAAGAAGCAGCTTTTCCCGTACGATCTCTGCCATGATCTGACGTTCAGGCTGATCGGTAGTCATCCCCTCCGGGAAGAGATGGGGGCCTTCAGCGGCAAGCTTCTCCAGTTCCGCCAGCAACTCCTTCACGCCGTCTCCACCCTTGGCAGAGATTGGGATCACTGCTTCGAACTCCTGCACGGCAGAATATGCAGCGATGACTTCCAGGATACGCTCCTTGGGCACTGTGTCGATTTTGTTCACGGCCAGTATCGCAGGAACGCGGGCTTCTCGGATCTCCTGGAGAAGCAAGGTCTCCTGTGTCCCTACGGAGGCAACAGGTTCCACGAGGAGCACTGCGGCGTCGGTATCCGTGACGCTCTGGTGCACCACGTCCACCATATAGTTCCCAAGGCGGGTGCGCGGTTTATGAAATCCAGGAGTATCTGTAAGGATCAGCTGGGTTTCACCAATGTTCACCACCCCGAAGATCCTTGTACGGGTAGTCTGCGGTTTGTTGGTAACGATGGCGATTTTTTCTCCTACGAGAGTGTTCGTCAGTGTGGACTTTCCCACATTGGGACGTCCTACGATGGCGATCATCGCTGTTTTTTCCATACTGCCTCTCCGTTTCTGTTCTTAGCGCGTAAGTCCCATCGAGTTCAGAACGGCATCCTCTCTTGCGCGCATGGCCTTTTTCATTTCTCCCTCATCCATGTGATCGTATCCCAAAAGATGCAGGATGGAGTGAACAGTGAGATAGGCTGCCTCCCGGGCTGTGGAGTGGCCGAACTCCGCCGCCTGGGCTCTGACGCGTACGGCGGAGATGACCACATCTCCCAGCCAGAGCCGTCCGGTCTCCGGGTCGAGTTCAAGGGGATCTGCGGAAAAGTCCCCGGGAATGAGTTCCTGCAGTGGGAAAGAGAGCACGTCCGTTGGCCGATCCACGTTCCGGTATTCCCTGTTGAGCTCACGGATCCCCTCGTCATCCGTAATGCGGATCTCCACCTGGCAAGGGACGTCC
>JAEEGL013255938.1_pt1 | contig 21409 bp, 18 predicted proteins | sample 9134231 | NCBI WGS metagenome assembly JAEEGL01 (sample SAMN16246548, study PRJNA631951) | gut metagenome | biome: gut microbiome; feature: rumen; material: fiber-attached | host: Bos | place: Iran: Karaj | collected 2018-10
GCCTTTACAAAACCGGACTTCTCCGTAAAGAGCTTCTCGAACTCCTCCATGGTCGTTGCGACATAAGTGTGTGCCTCACGATGCGCTCTTGCGCGCTCCAGCATCTCCTTCTGGATCGTCTCCATCAGCTCGCCCACCTTCGCCTCAAGGTCAGTAAGCGCAACCTCGATCTTCTCCCTCGTGTCGCGGCGACAGATCACGCACTTGCCAGCCTCAATGTCCTTCGGGCCGATCTCCACGCGGATCGGATAACCACGCATCTCCGCCTCAGCGAACTTAAAGCCGGGCGTCTTGTCCGTATCATCCAGCTTTACGCGGAAGTTCTTAGAAAGCTGCTCCTTAATCTCCGTAGCCTTCTCCAGAACGCCCTCCTTCTTCTGAGCAATGGGAATCACGCAAACCTGAATCGGCGCAACTCTGGGAGGAAGCACAAGCCCTTCATTGTCGCCGTGAACCATGATCAATGCACCAATCAATCTCGTCGTCATGCCCCAGGAGGTCTGATTTACATACTTCAAGGTGTTATCCTTGTCCGTAAACTGAATGCCAAATGCCTTTGCGAAGCCATCACCAAAGTTATGACTCGTACCGGATTGCAGCGCCTTACCGTCATGCATCAGTGCCTCGATCGTGTAGGTCGCCTCAGCGCCTGCGAACTTCTCTTTCTCCGTCTTCTGACCCTTGATCACGGGGATTGCGAGCACCTCTTCACAGAATTGCGCATAGAGATTCAACATCTGAATCGTACGCGCCTGCGCATCCTCAAAGGAAGCATGTGCCGTGTGGCCTTCCTGCCAGAGGAACTCTCTGGAGCGAAGGAACGGTCTCGTCTCCTTCTCCCAACGAACCACGCTACACCACTGATTATAGACCTTCGGAAGGTCGCGATAGGACTGAATACAATTCTTATAAAAATCGCAGAACAGCGTCTCGGAGGTAGGGCGTACGCACATTCTCTCCTGCAGAGGCTGAAGACCGCCATACGTTACCCATGCAACCTCAGGTGCAAAGCCTTCCACGTGATCCTTCTCCTTCTGAAGCAGGGATTCAGGAATAAACATGGGCAGGTATACATTCTCTACGCCCGTTGCCTTAAACCTGTCATCAAGCTGCCTCTGGATCAGCTCCCAGATCGCATAGCCTGCCGGCTTGATCACCATACATCCCTTGACGCTGGTATAATCAATCAGCTCTGCCTTCTTCACCACGTCAGTATACCACTGCGCAAAATCCTCTTCCATGGAAGTAATCGCTTCCACCATCTTCTTGTTGTCTGCCATTGTCTCGTTCTCCTTTTGTCTAAATATATATATCGGCATAAATAAGGAATATATTTAACGCCGCATGGGTTCCTTCCTCTTCACTCATAAAATCCGCCTGCTTCGCAGCAAAATAAAATCCGCCCATTTCCATCCCTAATAAGGGACCGGAAACCGGCGGTACCACCCTAATTGACGCAATGAAGCTCGCATCCATCTCTCATCATCGTTAACGCCGATCCTACGTCGCATTTCCCATAAAGTTATGTCTCATGCGAAACTCCAAGGCAGGTTCAAAGCCCTCCACACAAGAACCTCTCAGCAAATGGTTCTCTCTCTGGGGTGTTTCCAGGCTCCTACTAACCCTCTTCATCGTTTTTCGATTTGTGAAATCTATTCTAGTACAGAAAACCTAAATCTGTCAAGTGCTAAGCGATAAAGTAGTCTATTAAAGCATAAACTACTATCGCTTTGTATTTTATGCCAATCTCATTATAATTCTATGGAAAATACTTCTGATCTCTGATTTTATGGTTTCGGTATATTTGTGTTGCCCAATAAAGTCCTCTAAACAACAGAGGGTTTTTGCTTTTAGCCAAGATACATGTAATCTTCGCACCTCGTGAATAAGTAGTTCCTCGAACAATCTCATTGAAATGTAAGTCACTAAATCTCTGCATTTCATCTAACCACATCTTTGCCTGTTGTTTCTCTTTGCCTGAATATGACGCATACCAACGCCACATACGGCCTATCGCAGCAATTGCCTGCTCAACGGACATGCGATAATACTCATCAGACATTGAACTAAGCATATCAAAGCGTTCTCGAAATACCAACCAAAAATCTACATTGTTTTTCAATGTATGAATATTAGACAAACTATTTTGTCGATTTCGATAATGAAGCAAACACGAAGGCGTATATACCATTCTTTTTGCCTTTTGAAGAAGTGGAGGCTTTATGAAATAATCCTCAAAGTTTCTTCCTTCTGGATAACGTACATTTTGAAAAAGTTCAGCCTTAAATAGATTATTCCATGAATCTTGGCATATACTCTGATCAAAAATGTAGGTTCGAAGTACATCGTCTCCCTCAAACATTAGTTGTTTTCTTGGTCCTAACGATTCTAATGTTTTGTTTTGGTATTCATAATAAAATCTGCAAGTAGTAATGTCTGCATTTGTTTGTTCTGTAAGGTGAAAAAGTGTTTCGTACATATTGGGTTCAATCCAATCATCGCTGTCTACAAAACCAATATATTGTCCTAACGCATGATCCAATCCAACATTTCTCGCAACAGAAAGGCCATGATTCTCTGTGTGAAAAACTCGTATTCTATGATCTAGCTTTGCATATTGATCGCAAATTTCACCGCACCGATCCGTAGAGCCATCGTCAACAAGCAAAATCTCCAAGTCAGTATATGTTTGGGCAATAATACTATTTAAACACTTTCCTAAATATGCCTCTACATTATATACCGGAACGATAACTGATATCATTCAAAATAATCTCCTAATTAATTTATCCGTTTCCTAAGGTTCATCCCTATGCTTTATGACTAACATTCTCCACAACTAAAGGTCTGTACATTGAATGTCCATATACATTGTGTTGCCAATCATTACCGTATACCCCAACTCTATTTTGAATACTATATGGGATTGCAAATTTCACGCTATCTAACCTGCTATTAAGGCCATCTTCACCCATAGAGTTAACATGTATTTCAAGACTATATATACCATCTGGTATATTGTCGGTTGGAAAGAGGATATGTATATGGTTCTCTCCAACATACAAAACCAGGTTGTTTGAAATAGATCCTCCTATCCTTACCCCATCAACATATTGATTGACAATTGATATGTTGACAGGATTAATTTCTTTTGATGATTGGATTACTAGTATAAAATCAATAACATCGCCAGTACTGTAAACATTATTATCTTTATTGTTTAAGTGGGCACTAATCATTTTGACGCCAGACGTAGTTCTTGTATCTATACGCCTTGCTTTTTCAGAAAAATCAAAATCCGTCGCGCTTGCCTCGTTCATAATCCCCAGATACTTTGCAATTCCAGTTTCAACGTCTCCTAAATATGAAACATGTCCATGATCAAGCACTAAGCACTTTGTACATAAGGATCGGATCGTGCTGATATTGTGACTAACATAAAGCACGGTTCGATTTTCACTTGATGCTGCTTCCCCCATCCTTCCAAGACATTTTTTTTGGAAATCAACATCACCAACAGCAAGCACTTCATCCATAATCATAATGTCACTATTTAAGTGTGCCGCAACAGAAAATGCAAGTTTGACATACATGCCACTGGAGTAACGCTTAACAGGTGTATCAATAAATTTAGATAGTTCAGAAAACTCAACTATCTGTTCGAACTTCTTTGATACTTCAGCCTCTGTCATACCAAGAATAGCCCCATTTAGGTAAATATTTTCCCTTCCAGTAAGTTCAGGATGAAATCCCGTTCCCACCTCCAGCATAGATGCTATTGTTCCATTCAAATAAATACGTCCTTTTGTCGGTGCAGTAATACGAGAAATCAGCTTTAACAATGTTGATTTTCCTGCCCCATTATGACCAATGATTCCGAGAGCTTCTCCTCTGTTTAATTCAAAAGAGACATCATCTAATGCCAAGAACTTTTCTAGCCCATCCATAGGTTGTTTAGCCCCAATCTTGACGTTAGGATTCTCCAAATGCCGTTTTTTTGCCCACCATGCTTGCAGTTCACCACGCAAGGTAGCTCCACCGATTGTTCCAAGTCTATATTCTTTCGCTACATTTTCCACTTTAAGAATTCTATCCATCTTCATCAATCCTCAAATTGTATCCATAAAAGTCTTTTCAACTCTACTAAACAACACAATTCCAATAAATAATATAACAAGGGTCTCACCCCAGCTTATGAAATAGTAATTCCAATCAACTGCCCCACAGCCGAGAGTACCATATCTGAACAGGTTAATTAGCGGTGTAACAGGATTTAGCATATATAAAGAATAATACTTTCCACCTGGAGCTAAAGATAACCGTCCGAACATATCATATGCCACCGGCGATGCGAATTTCCATAACTCGAGGCCAAATGAAACAAGCATGGCAAGATCTCTGTATTTAGTTGTTAATGATGATAGAATAGTGCCAAATCCCAATCCTAATATTAGAGCCTGTAAAACGGCTAATGGAAACATAAAGAAATACTGATTCACATTTATCACTCCCGTGACCGAATAGTAAACTAAAAAGCCACATAAAAACAGGAATTGAATTCCAAACGAGATAAGTTGCGAAATAGAAGACGAAATAGGCATAACCAATCTAGGGAAATACACTTTACCTAGAATTCTTGCATTCGAAATAAAAGCATTTGCAGACGAATTCAAGCAGTTGGCAAATAAAGTCCAAATAATTGTTCCACTTAAATAAAAAACAAAGTTAGGAACTTCTGCTGCACCTAGTCCGGCGATATTTCCGAAAAACAAACTATAAACAACAGTTGTTAGAAAGGGTTGTACAATAGCCCAAGCCGGCCCTAATATAGTTTGTTTATACTGTGCAACAAATGTTCTTCTAACAAACAGCTTTATTAAATCCTTGTATTTCCATACGCCTTTTATATCAATGTTAAACCAGCCGGTGTATGGTTCTACAATCGACATCCATTCCTGCTTTTCTTCCATAACTCTTTACCACCATTCCGTTTATTCTTGCTTGAAATCGCAAAAGAGAGAACTATTTTACGTGGACACTAACTTTCAGTCAATCGCCATCTTCATCATCTGGCCCAAAGCATTGTAGTATTTCTCAAAACTATAATCGTCAACTGATTTGCGGCGTGCATTCTGCCCATATTCTCTGATGCTTCTATGAGACAAAGATTTAATTTTTTCAGCTAAGTCCTTCGCATCCTCCGTTGCAAAAACAGCGCCGCAATTAGCGTCCTCCACATACGACGCCGTCCCATTATAGTCCGTACTGATCACTGCAAGTCCATAAGACATCGCCTCAATCACGGCGATAGATGCAACTTCTTTTTTAGAAGGCAGCACAAAAACATCATGCTGCAAATATATTTCTCCCATTGTATCATAAGGCACATTCGTTTTTAGAGTAATTCTATTCTCTGCGCCAGACGTTGCAATCATACTCTTTGTCTCTTCATAGTACTTCTGTTCATCACCATTCATGGCTTGCCCAACAATGGTCATTGTCCAATCCTCTTCCATGTTCAGCATTGTTGCAGCCTCGACCAAGAGCTTTACATTCTTGTATTCTCTAAACTTGCCAACGCATAGTATCCGAAGCATGCCATCGGGACAGTACCTACGCTCACTCGCCTCGGGATGCGATTCTGCGACAAAAGGAATAAAGTAGGTATTATCGCTCGCGGTACTTTCCGATAACTCCCTAGGCAATCTGGAGTACTTTACCGGTGTCATGCGTACTGTTGGGAAACCAGACGACATGCGCATTTTTTTCAACATCCGCCGGTCCATATTTAGCGTTCTGTCCAATTTCGTTGCGATTCTCTTCCAAATTGAGCTCTTCGCCTTCTGAACGGCAGATGCTTTCTTAGTTCCGTCCTTAAGTTGATATAACGGATCCTGATCATATAGGATGCAAGGTATATCATGCTCGTCACAAAGTGCTTTGACGCATAGCGTGAGATTCGTCTTTTCCCTGCATACTACGATGTCTGGCATATAATCCTCAAAGGCATCTTTTAGGAATTCATAGTTAGGAATAAAGTGTCCGCCAATTGCGCTTTCCACCTCGCTTGGAGTTTGTGTTTTCACCAATGTCTTCTTTTCCCACACAGTTGTCCAAGAAGGTTTCAGTATCAACGGCTTGCACAGGCTATGATCCTCCGTCGCACCAATAAAAGCAACAAAATAACGGACTTCATGCCCTTTTTCAATTAACCCTTTCACAATTGGGACCTGATTGGTGTGAAATCTGGGCGCAGTAAAAAGGAATTTCATGCCAATCCCTCTCTCTCTTCGACAACTTCATCAATTAGTTCAAGCCATTTCTGCCCTATCAAATTCACGTCATACAATTCTCGTACCTTTACCGCCTCGCGTGAAAGACACCTGGAGAGATCTGGATTGTCCGCCAATTCAGCCATTGCTTGGGCCAATGCCTCAATATCATTCCCCGGAACTAACAACCCGTTTACATGGTCAATGATCATATCTCGCGGTCCAAAGTCGCAATCAGTTGAAATAGTCGGAAGGCCGATCGCCAACGCCTCCAAAATAGAATTCCCGAAGCCTTCCCAGTCTGAAGAGGATACGAACATGGTACAATCCTTAATTTTCTCATGAACATGGGGGTCAAAGGAATAGATATGCGCGCAGCTGGATAAACCTACCTCTTGAATTCTATTCGTCAACTCTTGCCGGAGTTCTCCCTGTCCATACAATTCAAGCGTATATTCCGGATGATGAATATGGAACAAAGCAAACGCATCCACCAAAAGCGGGAGATTCTTCTGACGATTCAACCGGCAACAGTTTACAACGGCTTTTCGCCGATCTCCCTCATGTGCATCTGGAAGATCATCCCGGATTGGATTAGGTATCACAACACACTTGCGCCTAATCTCTTCGCCAAAATAATCAACAATCCCCTGTGTCATCGCAACAACACGAGCCGCCATGGGATAGTATTTTTCTCGGCGTTCATCGTCTGCGGCATTAGCATCCAAGCCTGGAGTTGGATTATTGCACTCCATAACGATATAGGGGTTTTTGATCCTTCCCTTTTTAATATCGCGCTCAATAATACGCATAATTTCATTATATGGCTGCACCATCATTGTTATGAATACTGCGTCTGAACGATGGAGAATGTATGACTTAATCGGAAGCGTATAATTATACTTCTTACGGAAATGCATTTTGAATCGTTGTCCTGCTTTTTTACTGACTAATCTCAGTGCCCTTTCCACAACAGATAAACAGCAAGACACGAACTTAAAGCCCCACTTTTCAAAGCTACCCTGATACTCATAAGTTGACCTATCGATAAACGTCAGCTTAACACATTTGTCCAATTCATAGGCAACGATGTTCCGACCAAAGAGGCCTATTTCAACATTATAACCCTTTTCAACAAAGAAATTAGCCAGCGTGCATACTTTTCGCTCAGCCCCACCGCCCTGAAGGTTATATTGCAAAAAGCAGATTTTGCTTTTTTCTCCCATTGTAACAGTCCTCCTTAATGCTTACTTTCAAGCAATATTTTCATATCAGATTTCAAACAGTTTTATGTTTTCTCCGATACTTAAGCTTCAAGATAGTACTCTCAAGCTCTGAAAGAGCACGGAATAATTTAAACTTTCTTTGCAAAACCAGCTCGGAATACAAGCCATATTTTAAGCCTACTTTTGACCTATACACAGCTAGGGCTAAGTATCCATCTGACACGATCTGCTCAGATCTTTTATCAAACCATTCTTTGCCTAATTTTTCAGTTCCGTTACGCAAATATCCAATAATCTCTCTGACGCGTCTATCATATGCTTTATTTAATGTGCCGTCAGATAAGTTCCATTTCTTCAAATAGTAGTCCTCACGATCCCACAATATCTTTCGCATGTCATATAAATCAAATTTACCTGCATTTGTCATTCCACCTTCATTTTTTCTATACAAATAAAGTTCTTCATGAAGATAATAAATGCTTTCTGCCTTATCAAATAAAGGAAATGATTGAAACAGATCCTCTCCGATTTTCAGGCTTGCATAATCTGTATAGTTTTCAGCGACGTCGACAAGTTTGCGCCGATATGTCTTTGTCGAAAGAGAATTCAAATATCTATTATCAAATATTGTAACATAGATTCTGTTCTTTTCTCCGCCTGCATATAATTTCCCCGTCTCTAGATTTGGCGCAAAAATCTCTTCTGTTCCATCTAAGTGAATACACCGCAAATCATATATAACCATGTCAGTTGCGGTATTGGTTATCACTGTTTTAAGTTTTTCAAGCGCATGATCAGCGAGCAAATCATCTGAATCCACACATAATATCCACTCACCTCTGGCTTCCTGAAAAAGCTTTCTGCGTGTCATTAACAAGCCGCAGTTTTCGTGGTTATGCATTGTTCTGATGATCGATGGGTAATTTTGGGCTGCAAGATCACAAATGGCTCCGCTTTCGTCCGTGGAGCAATCATCACAAAGTATAATTTCAAAATCCTTTTCAGACTGCTTTAGGATAGAGTTCAAGCAATCTTCCAAGTATTTCTCAACATTATAAACTGGAATTAATATACTAAACAACATAGCAGTTTCTCACAATCCTATTTTACAAAAATAGCGAATCAAATGATTACATTTGTGAAACGCAAGAAAAAACAGTATTCTACTTTTCTTTCCCATAATGGATTTATTTGCGTTCAAATAATCTTCTTTCAAATCCATGTCTGCAGAAATGCTCTCTATAAAGCTTGCTCTTTCGTAAGGTGAAGCTGATAGTACAACATTCTGTAGGTGCGAAGACAGTACTCTAAAATGCTTAGCCAAAATTCTTCCATTTTCTTCCTCTGACAAATTCCATTTTGCCCGATACATGCCTTCTGCCAAATAAGCCGTTCGCACAGAACGATAGGCTGCACAATAGGAAGCAAATCCTTTCCTCTTTGTTATGCTACTCTCATTATATCTATAATAGATAAGAGGAAAATTAATATATACAATTCTGTTTGCGTTATTCAGCAAAGCCAACGACTGTAAATGATCCTCCATCATATTAACAAAACCAAATGGCTGGTAGTCCGCGTCAACGTCTACAATGTCGCGTTTTGCTATCTTTTGCCATATTGCCGTTACTCTTCCCCCATAAAGAAACTGCATAAGAAAATCGTGTTTAGTGAACCCCTCAAACACCTGTAAATCACGAAATGGAATCTTCTCCGTATGCGATAAATCCTCAGCATCACTCTGGCCTCGAACATAATTGCCTACCAGCAAATCCGCATTATGCTCAATTACCGTCTGACGTACTTTTTTCAGGGCTCCAGGGAGCATATAGTCGTCAGCGTCCAGATGCACAAGCCATTCACCTTTTGACTCACTTATAGCCCTGCGGCGTGTCAGGAGTAAGCCTTCATTTTCTTTGTGTATAACATGGATTCTATCTGGGTATTTCTGAGCGTACTCATCACAAATCATACCACTGTCATCCGTGGAGCCATCATCAACGAGGACAATTTCAAAGTCCTGCTCATCTTGTAATAAAATAGAGTCAATGCACTGTCGGATGTACTTTCCCACATTGTAAACTGGGATTAAAACACTAAAAAACATAATAACTCACCTTTTAGATAATATGTACTGTCTGTGTCACGACACTTCTCACTCCAATGATTTTTCAATCACATAATACTTCCTCGATCATTTTTTCCATCTTCTTGCAATAGTTAGCTTTTGAAAACTCTTCCGCTCTTTCAAGCGCCAATTGTCTGTACTCACTCAATTTCTCATGATCATTCAAGATTCTTACAACTGCTTCAGCATAAGTCTCGGGAAAGGCTAGATCTTGATTTTCAACTAAAACCCCATATTTTTCAAATGATATACCTTCAACTCTTCTTCCGTCATACTGTCTAGATAGTATTTCCTTGGGGCCAGACCGGCAATCAACTGATACAATCGGTACTTCACATGCTAATGCCTCAATCAACGCATTGGGAAAACCCTCATTTCTCGAAGTCAGGAAAAAAACACTAGCCTGTTTTAGTATGCAATAAGGGTTTTCTCGATTTCCACAAAAATGAACATGTTCACTAACTTCTAACTCACTTGCAATCCGAATCAATTCTTCTTTCTTGCTTCCATCCCCAAGTATCGTTAGTTCTGCATTCGGATAATGCTTTAGAATAATGGAGAATGCCTGAAGCATTCTATCATAACCCTTGACGCTCTCTAGCCTACCCATCGCTATGAAAGCTGGCGAACCTAATAATCTCTCTTCATTTTGTTCACTTTTCCTTCTAATATCCTCAATGTCATAGCCATTTTCAATTGTATATACAGGACAATGTGGGACATATCTGTTCAATAATTCAGAATTCATTTCCTGCGCTATGCAAACAACGGCATCAGACCGTGAAAGAACAAACTTCATACGCAAATGATTATTTAATTCGTCAAAGCCATGGACTATTGAAACAGCCCTTTTTACGCCAAATATCTTTGCCAGACAGATTGAAGTATTAGCAGCCTCACCAAACCCTATAAGAAGGTCGACTTTATGTTTTTTTACATATCTTGCGATTCTCATTGCTCGTTTTAACTGAGTAACGATTTTACTTATCCCCCCAAGCTTGGAGTAAGCATTTAATTCTACAAGATCTCCATCAAATACATATTCCTTCTCTTTTCGCATAAAAACCGCAAGCTTGACATCATAGAGGTCTCGAAGTACTTCTACTGTATTAATAGCTATTCTCTCACGCCCACCTATGCCAAGGGAAGGGCAAACCAAGAGTATCTTTTTTCTACTTTTCTCCATTCCAGATCTTGATATACTCCTTAACTACAGTTTTGTTATCCCATTCAGACATATCGATATATTGTTTATCACTGCCATGTTTTTCCCTGTATGCTATAATAAACTCTGCCCATTTCTTCGGGCCCTCATCAAGCGAAAGAAATTCACATAATCCGCTATTTGTTCCTTGATATACAGTGTCTGAAATGAAACAGAACACTCCCATGGCTTGCGCTTCAAGAGCGACATTAGGAAGTCCCTCGCGCAAGGAAGGAATCAGCATATAGTCACTTTCAGCCAAAAGAAGCGGTATATCACTATCCTTTGGCAAGAACTCCACATTTTTGTTCAAACCATATTCATCGACTGTTTGCTTGATTTCGTCAATGTAGGCCGGTTCATCTAACGAATAGCCAACAAAAGTTAACTTTGCCGCTACTCCGTGCTTGAGTATCTCGTTAAGCACGCAAACAGAAAAACATTGATTTTTCCTGTGTGAATATGTTCCTACTTGGATGATATTTATACCCTCGTGTGGCATCACAGAATATTTTGACGGGTTAAAGCGTTCTAAGCTAATGGTCGGGTTTTTAATCACTCTTCCTCCAAATTTACAAAACATAAGATCTGCAGCTTTGGGAGAAACAGCGAGCTTACATGTCGCATTCTTTTCTATAATCCTTGCCCCAATCCTATAACACAGTCTAGAATATATATTTAAATGATTCGGCTTATCAACATGGCACTGCGCAATACGGATTGGTACGCCTTCCTTTTTAGCTGCTTTAACCGCTACTGCACTTAAGCCTAACGCTTTACTGTGTACAATATCATAGTGATGCTTAGATAAAAAAAGCTTCAAATCCTTATAAAAAAATATGTTGTCATATACATAAAACAACGGCCATAAATATTTATGTGCACCTAATCTTAAAGGAAGATGATATACTTCACCATACTCTTTGAAAGCTTCTTCATGAAAGCCTATTGTTTTGGTATGAACCAAAACATCAATATGTATCTCTTCGGGATCGACTAATTTTGCAAAATTCATAATACCAGATTGAACCCCACCAATATCCATACTTCCTAGTATGAACAACAATTTTTTCTTTCCCATTTACCCGAAACCTCACCACGCTTGCAACATCTGTAATTTCAATACGCACTCCATCTGTGCCCATGCGGTTTAATCATTATTTTCATGCTCATAATCTATTATCTGCGGAGATTTAAAGGCAGAATCAGCCCCTATGTAAGCCATAATCAACGCATTCCACCATCCATAGGTCAAATAATAATCAACCGATAAGCCAGCAATAATTGCCATCAGCATCCAAGCGTATCCCAATATATTGTCTTCACGCTTCGCCTTCCGCATAACATATCTTATGGGCCTTGCAAATAACAACAATAGGGGAAGCCCACCATAGCAAATCATATTAAGAATATCTTGATGTGTTGCTTGACTCCATGACGTACCATAATAGGATCTATACGCTGCATTCTCGCCGCCAAATCCGAATCCCATCAGCAGCCCCCATGGTCTATGCATCAATATTGTTAAATGCGCCTTCCATATATTAAATCTATTTGTACCTGCATCTTGATAGCTTGCTGAACTAAACATTCTTTCCATAACAATTTGCCCTAGCTTCGTATTCCCCCCCATTACATAAAGGATAAAACATAGCAAAATAATACCGATTAAAATCGTTCTTATCTTCCCCTTGGAGGATATTGAAGCCTTTGTAACGATGTAAATCATTCCTATAGAGGCCGCAACTATTGCCCCTCTAGAACCAGTAGCAAATATGCCAAGCAAAATAACGCCAGCCAGAACCAATGAATACATCCTATATATCAAGTGCTCCGACGCGTAAAAAAACCTTACCAGGATTAAAACAGCTATACTTATATTGATCGCAAGAACGTTTTGATCTGCAGTTTTGCCGCCAATTCCTAAAAATGTCGATCTCCTCATGGTATTTTGAGCAACAACCAGCATCACGGCATAATATGTTGAGGCAAGAACATATGCAGACAGAATTATTTTTTTATCTTTGTTACTCCACTTGTTGGTACTTACTATTAATGCAAAAGTCAAAAAACTGATTAAGGATATTACTGACGTAATTGACTCTCCAAGAGACCCAGACCAAATTATCGAGATGACTGCATACGCTGCAATTGGTATAAAGAGATTTGACAAATCACTTGTGAAACAACGATTCTTTAAGAACAAAAGAATCATAATTGCAAACGCAAAATACTTGTTAACAGTTGATCCATTGCTCAATAATAGTGTCTGATGAACTGGCGCTATTGCAAAATAGGCAGCAAGCAGAATTGCACAAAATGATAATCTATTTTCCTCGTACCTCAAATTCCGTGTCCTCCACCCAACACTTCAAATAGAATTCCTTCATTTTTGTAGCCTCACTATAAATATTGAATCCAGCATCTTTTATCTGTTGTATTGTATCATACCTATTCCCTATCAACTTAATCGCTTCTTCCGCCCATTGTTGACACCCCTCACTAAGTTTTATACGATGGACCGCCGGCGATATATTAATCTCATTCGTTATCGAATCAGAGACCAAGCAGGGTAAACCAGCTGCCTGAGCCTCAATGACAGTAACTGGCAAACCCTCCCATAGCGATGGGAAAACAAAAACATCCATTATACTTAACAGCTCAGGAATATCCGATCGACTTCCCAACATTAATACAGAATCCTCGAGATGCATTGCTTTGATCTTCTCGATTATCGCTTCTTTTTTTTCTCCTTCACCAACTATTAACAAAACAGCTTTTTGATCCATTTCTCTAATTCTACTAAATACTTCTAACAGAAATAGATGATTTTTGGGCTCTGATAGTCTTCCAACATGGCCATAGACATTTTTCTCTTTAATGTTCAACTCTTTTACATATTTATCTCGTATGTCCTGAGAAATAATATACTTTCTTGTGTCGATTGCATTTTTTACAATAAAAAAATTGTCCTTTTTCGTAACATTCTTCCCGAAAAGCCATTCTCCTGAAGTTAATGAGCACGCCACTAAATAATCTGCTTTGTATCTTATCGGTATTTGTAGTAGGTCTTTTATGAGTGCTCTAATCCCACTGCCATTAGAAGTGCTATGACTGTGTACTATTACTTTTGCTCCATGCTTTTTGCAAATCTTAATTATTGGCAAAGCATAACTTCTAACATGTGAATGAATGATCTTATACTCCGGATGTTCAAATAAGAATGTATCCCAAAATCTCATATAAGACAGAATATTTGTCCCAATAAATTTGGGGAAAACAAAAATCTTTCCACCCTTGTCTTCTATTTCACTAAAGTATGCGTTTTCATCAGCTGAATGAACGGCGAAGTCGAATTGTATCGCATTTTTGTCAATCGCCCTATATAAATTCATAGCCATTGTCTCTGCTCCGCCACGATTCATACCGCCAATGACATGCAAAATACGCTTAACTTCCATTCGATTCCTCACCCAATTAGCTTATTAATTATTTTTGAATTTATTGCATTTACGTCAAATTTAGTTTCAGCAAGTTCCCTCGACGACTTGGCCATTTGTTCAACTTCTTTGGCATGTTCAATCATCCATATCATCTTCTCAGCTAAAATTTGATTATCCTTTATTGGTACCAAAAAACCGTTGACTCCATCTATAACCGTTTCTTTACATCCAGCGGAATTACAAGTAATAACCGGTCTTCCTGTAGAAAGCGCTTGTAGAACACATCTGGGCATTCCTTCTGGATAATAGGATGGATAGATAAAAAATCTACACCTTTGCATCCATTTAGCGACCTGATCCGTATATCCATGGTAATTTACTATCCCCTTATCAATTGAAGACTCAAGAAGTTCTTTAATCGCTCCTGATTCAATTGTTGAGTCCAACGGACCTACAACATCAAAAACCGCATCAGGATACTTTTCTTTTACTATTTTTGCTGCATTGCAATATTCTTTAAGGCCTTTCGATGCCGTTATCCTCGAAAGGAATAAAAAACGAATATCCTTTGGCATCGGAGCGTATGGAAAAGCTTTTAAATTCACTCCTGATCCACCAGTCACAAAGATATCATCGTTGTCCTTAATAAGACCTTTCTTTTTAAAGAATGCTATATCGTCGCAATTCTGGAAACAGATAGACATGCTATGTTTATATGCTATTCGCAACATCGGAAAGGCCATAAATCGAACTAATGCGCCTTTCATACCAGGCATACGAAATAGGTTTCCGCTTCCGTTTACGACACAAATGATTCTTTTTGCTCCACCGAGCCAAGATCCAATGGTCATTGCTGAATGATTTTTAACACCATAAATGATAACTGCGATTATTTTTTCTTGCCGAATTTTTTTTGCCACACTGAATATTGAGGCTATTTCCTTAATTGGATTGGTATTATTACGGCTAGCTATAATCGGGAGAAAATGTGTCCCGGTTTCTCTATAATAATCATTTATGTAGCCAGTCATTGCTCCGCCCAAAAAAACAGTATGTCCACAATCCTGAAGGCTCTTTATCAGTTCAGCTCTGTCTGGTTTATCCACACTGTTGCCATTATACAAGATTGCTACGTTCAATGCTTTTCTCTCCATCTCTTTTGATATACAACAGGCAATGATAATAATCCGTCCGTCAGCACGACATCGTCCTTCGCACTTCGAGTTGTGTTCATATTGTCAAACTCTCCACAACGAAATCTATTGCATCAATCCCGGCTTTAGCGATTATGTTAGCCTGCATTGCTCCCTCAGCCTGTGCAATCACAAATCCAGCCCTATCAATGCTGCTTTTTATTTCACCAATTTCTTCACCAATATTATGAACAATGGATACTTGAATGACTCCAGGAATCGTTGCAGCTTCTTCGACTCCAGTAATCTCCTTCACCGTTCCGATTTTCGTCTTTAAATATCGAATCGCAGATCCTTTATTCCACTTAGGCTCCAAATCAGGTTTCATCCCTAGAGCAATTCTTATACTGGCCTCGACCATATCAACACCAGTCGATAGCGTAACCAGATGCGTAGTAATGCAATCACCGCCCAGTCGCGCCCCAAGTTCAACAATTTTCGGGCCATCTTTCGTAACTATAATTTCAGTGTGGGAAGGGCCATTCTGAATTCCTATCGCCTTATTTGCAGCTATAGCAACCTCTGATATCCTCTTTCTCGTCTCTTCCTTTAACTGACTTGGCTGGCTGTGACCCATTTCCACAAAGTATGGAGCCCCCGTAGTAAGTTTATCTGTGATCTGAATAACATGAATATTCCCGTCAACCGCAATTGTCTCGACACTGACCTCTGGACCTTCCATGAACTCTTCGACAACAATCTCGCCACCACGGGAATAGTGAACAGTATATTCATAAGCAGCATCAAGATCACTATCTTTCTTCAGAAGGTTGACGCCTCTGCTTCCAGAATTATCGGCAGGCTTTACAATACATTGATAACCAGCCATTCTTACTTTTTCTACTGCTTCCTTGAAAGCATCCTTACCACTAACACAAAAGTAAAGCGGTACAGGAATTCCTGCTTCCTTCAAGGCATCTCGCATAAAAGCTTTATTGGTTGCCTTAAGGGCTGTATCCTCGCTAACCCCTACCAAACCCATCTTACGACTTACTGCAGCTACCGTCTGCATGGGCATATCAGAAGCTAAGGTCATGATTCCATCTATCTGGTGTTTTTTTGCTGCCTCTAAAACAGCGGGAGTGTCAACCGTGCTGATAACCTCTTTCATAACACCCTCTACACCAAATCCTATTGCTTCCGGATTCATGTCTATGGCAACAACTTCAAATCCCATTTCTTTTGCTTTTTCTATTGCTGGGAGCTGCAATATGCTGGCTCCCAGTATCATAATTTTTTTCATGATTTCATGCTAATTCCTTATGATCGGATAAATATATTCTTCTATTCTATCTGTGAAATAATGCTGCATTTCGTATGAGTCAAATTGTAAGTCAATACATGCAATGCCATCAAAAACGCTAGTACCTATAGCAACCTCTACGCCTTTCTCAATCTTTTGCTCTTTCCACTTGACATAAGGTTGTATTTCCGAACTAATGAATAACTCTTCAAAAATACCTGCCTGTCTCGCATACACAACATGTAAGGTAACATAATTATTATCTCTTTGATATGTTTTCAATTCATTGTAATATGTCTTATCTCCAACGGCAGTAGAAACTATTAACTTACTTAAATTGATTCCTGAGTGCTGTTTGATTAATTCAGGGATAAAGTTGCCGCCCTGCCGTGGGTTAATCTCGATCACAAACACTTCGTCTTCATCTGTCAAATAAGCTTCAACATTATATTCACCATGTTTTATACCTGCAGTTTTCATTATATTTTCAATCGTTGTTTGAATCTTCTTTTTTGGCTCATTTGACAAAACCACGGGGAAGATATATGTCTCAGGCAACATCGGCGTTTTTTCAGATCTTCTGGTCGACATCATACCGTCCCAAATGAACTCATTCCCTATTACAACGACATCACTTTCGCTTACCACCAAATTATGTATCGGTACATACTCTTCAATGGAAACCAGATTATTCCGAGATAAATTTTTACAAATGTCGTAGGTTTTAATGATTTCTTTTTCATCAAACTTATCAAGCTTCGTTGTACCTTGAGTTCCTGTGCTTTCAGTAGGTTTTATTATCACAGGATATTTCATTATGTGCGCTTTTTCAATTAGTTCATCAGATGAGTCTACGACATAATGATTTGGAGCAAAAACACCTGCTCTCTTTTGCAATTCACGAAATGAGTATTTTGAAACCAATGATTCTATACTCTCCACAGAATTTCCAATCAAATTTAACTTCTGTGAAATATACGCAACATTTACCATGGCTGGTTCCGAATTGGAAATGATACCATCAATTTTCTCCTCAACTGCAATTGCATAAACTCCTTCTAAATCCATATAGTCTATTTGATAGTACTTATCTGCAATTTTAGAGCCTTCCATTTCAGGTCTCATGTCACAAACTATCGTATAGTACCCCAATGCCTTAGATTCTTTTATTAGGATTAGCTGAGCTCCACCAGCGCCTAAAACCATTAACCTTTTCTTCAATCTATCAGGTGTTATGTCAAGTTCCATTTCGCGGTCTTCATTCCTGTATCCATCCGTATATTCAAATCCTAGCTTCGTATAAAGTGAAACTGCGGGGACATTTCTTTCCGAAACATGAAGACTTACCGACTTAAACGCTCTTTCTTTGCATATTTCAATAGCTCTTCTCATCATTCTTTCAGCCAAGCGTTTACGCCGATACTCCTCCAAAACATAGACATTACATATGTAAGCCTTACGTGTATCCAAATGATTACAATATAAATTTAACATGGCAATTATATGGTCATTTTCAACAAATCCAAGCACTTCTCCATTGGATAAAAACTTTCTAATCCCTTCCTTCAGCTCAGCTTCTGGCAAATCTCTTCCAATTTCTATGTTATGATCAAAAAGTAACCGTTCAGCATTATCTAAATCGTTTATCCTCAAAACGCCATTCATATTGTATTCCTCAGGCTTTATTATTTATGTTTTTTCTTGTCAGAACCGAGAATATGGTTCTGAAAAATATTTTTGAATCCAGCAAAAAAGAAACATTTTCAGCATAATACGAATCATTTAGAAATTTCTCATCTTGAGAAATCGAATTTCTATAATATGCTTGGCTATATCCTGTAATTCCCGGTCTAACTCGGTAACGAATTTTCTGCTTCTCGTCTAAAGCTTGATAGCTAAACGAATCGTTTGGTACTGTAGGTCTAGGTCCAATAATGCTCATGTCGCCTTTTAGAACATTTAAAATCTGAGGTATTTCATCCAAACTAGTTTTCCTCATAAATCTTCCAATTGGCGTAACTCTGGAATCATTGTCACTATTAAAGGTAGAACCATCCGTATTTCTAATATCTGGAGCATGCACTTTCATAGATCTGAATTTGTACATACAAAATGCTTTACCATTCTTTCCCAATCGGGTTGCATTATAGAATACTGGCCCTTTATCATTCATGTAAATCAGTGGCCCAAAAATCATTAACTCTATGCAAAAAAAAGGCAAACCAATGAGTCCAAAAATAATATCAAATAATCTTTTGAAAAAAAACTTATACATACCTATCCTCAAATAGCTTCGCTTAATGCCTTAATCACATAATCCATGTCATTATCGGATAAAAACGTATGAAACGGGAGCGATATCAAATTACGATAATAATCATACGCATTCGGATATGCGCTGCAATCTTTCCCATACGCAGTCATCATTGGCAGCGGCTTAAAGTGTACATTCGTTGCCACTCCCTTTGCCGCCATCTTTTGCATGATCGCATTGCGCTCTGCCTCACCAATTCCAGGGATACGGATCAAATACAAATGCTTAGAACTGTCCATCTCCTCGGTATGATGGATCAAATGGCTTATTCCTAATTGATCGCACGCCTCGTCATAAATCCTTAGCATCTGCATTCTACGATCCAACAATCCCAAATATCTATCAAGCTGCTTAAGCCCGATGGCGGCAGTGATATCCGTCATGTTGCACTTATACCAAGTGCCAATAATGTCATATTCCCATGCGCCACACTGGTTCTTAAGGAGCGCATCCTTATTTTGACCATGTAAGGAAAGAAGCTGGAACATCTTGTAGATTTCTTCGTCATCAATCCCACGGATCGAATTCCACATACTTGCGCCGCCTTCCGCAGTCGTAAAGTTCTTGACGGCATGAAAGGAAAATGAGGAAAAATCGGCAATTGCACCACAATATTTTCTTTCTTTCTCAATCGTTCCTTTACCAGTATGCGATACGACTCTGCTCGCGCCAAGGCTGTGTGCGCAATCCGCGACCACTGCGACTCTTCCAATTGCTTTCTGAATGCGACTACTCAAATCGCCAAGCACGGTTCCATCTGTTTCCTTTGGGTGAAATAGGTTTTTCTTTCTCTCAACAATTTCAAAAATGCGATCATAGTCACAAACGATGCCGCCCAAATCTACAGGGATAACAGCTTTTGTTTTAGGCGTGATCATTGCCTCAAGCTGCTCATAGTCCATCTCTGGTGCGTGAGTGACGGGATCCCCGTCCTTTTGTATGTCGACAAACTTAACCGTAGCTCCGCAATGAATGGCGGCAGATGCAGTTGACGTGTAAGTGTATGCAGGAACAATTACTTCATCGCCAGGTCCAACTCCTAATACCCGAAGATTCATTTCTTCTGCTGCGGTTGCACTGCTTAGGCATACAACCTGGCTTCCGTACTTAGCATTTGCTTCGTCACTTGTACAGTCAATATTGGTTAACCCAGTTTCTATATATGCAGCTAATCTGCGCTCCAATAACTTTGTACGTGGTCCTGTTGTAATCCACCCGCTCCTAAGCGCATTGGCTACTTCCTCAATCTCTGCCTCAGAAATATCTGGTGGGCTAAAACTAATTTCATGTTCTTTCATGATTCAATTTCCTTGTTTTTTGTTCAAAATACGCATTAACACCCATTATTTTTTATACTCTTATTTCCGTATGTTGTCAATGTTAGCTTGCATTTTTCTTAGTCAAACACTATTTCCCATAAAAAGCAAAGCAACGCCATTTACAAGATCCTTAATTTTGCTTACAATAAAGATTAATAAATGTAATTTCGTTATTGTGAGGCTTTATTATGCAGAGAACCCTAAGCTATTTCCCAGTTATCCCGTCATATTCAAATACCCCCCTCACCATCAAGGGTTACCTTAAATCCCGTGGCTATTCCGCGCAAAACCTCAAAATCCTAAAGCAGCTCCCTGATGGCATTCTGCTCAACGGCGCCCCTGCCCACATGAATGCCCGTCTTACCCCAGGCGACACTCTTACCGTGCAAATAAAGGAGGAAGCCTCCTCCGAGAACATCGTTCCCGTAAAGCTCCCTCTCAATATCGTCTATGAGGATGAGGATCTGCTTGTCGTCAATAAGCCGGCTGGCATGCCGATCCATCCGTCTCAGAACAACTATGACAATACCCTGGCGAATGCCCTGGCCTACTATTTCCAGCAAAAGGGGGAGTCCTTTGTTTTTCGCTGTATCGGACGACTCGACCGTGATACCTCCGGCCTAACCGTCATCGCAAAACATTTCGTGAGCGCCGGGATTCTTGGCGACTTAGTCGCTGAGAAAACCCTTCGCACTCGTGGCGACATTTCAAGTTCCTCCATGCCTAATCGCGCGACAACCTTTACGCCAGAATCATCATCAAATAACCAATGCCTCCTCCCTTTACCGCCTGCCCCAGAAGCTATTTCTCCCATGAATGCGATAAATGCAGAAATCTCCTCACCCATGTCGTCAGATTTCCATCGAAACCAGGCCTTTCAGCGTGAGTATCTTGCCATTGTCCGCGGCCCCGTCATACCCTCCTCTGGTACGATTACCGCGCCTCTTGGCCGCAAGCCTGGCTCTATTATTGAGCGCTGCGTCGACTTCGAAAACGGAGAGCCCGCCGTCACCCATTACCGCGTCGTAGAAGAAAAAAATGGGTACAGCCTCGTCTCCCTCATCTTA
>JAEEGL011209020.1_pt1 | contig 21408 bp, 18 predicted proteins | sample 9134231 | NCBI WGS metagenome assembly JAEEGL01 (sample SAMN16246548, study PRJNA631951) | gut metagenome | biome: gut microbiome; feature: rumen; material: fiber-attached | host: Bos | place: Iran: Karaj | collected 2018-10
AACGTGTTGAATTGGCAAAGTCAACACGTTGAAATCGCAAACTCAACGTGTTGTCTTTTCCCTTTCGACGTGTAGCGTATAAAACTACTTTTTAGGCCTGAAAAACCGCAAAACATTTCATCATTCCAAAAAAAATGCTTATCTTTGGCAGTTGAAAGTATACGACAAGAATCATTAACGTGTACATACCTTCTGGAAAATCCTGTCAACTGCAGGTTAATTACTTGATGCTCAGCTCCTTACATTAGCATTAAGGATCCAATGGTATATATATATATCAAAAATTCCTGAAATTTAAACAAATGCAAGCAATAATCTTGGCTGCCGGTTTGGGCAGACGACTTAAGGAATATACCCAAAATAATGCGAAATGCATGGTTGCTGTCAATGGTACGCGACTCATTGATCGTCTTATGGGGCAACTTTCCAAACTCAACCTTACTCGCGTGGTTATCGTCGTTGGTCACGAGGGAAAGGCTTTGATGGAGTATCTGGGCGCTGAATACAATGGGTTGCGGATAGAATATTTAGTCAATCCTGTATATGACAAGACCAACAATATCTACTCCCTTTCGTTGGCCAAAAAGCAGTTGCAAGAAGATGATACGCTTCTAATTGAGAGTGATCTGATTTTCGATGATGGAATGTTTGATCTCTTGCTCCAGAGTCCTTTTCCCAATTTGGCGCTTGTGGCCAAATATGAGACTTGGATGGATGGCACGATGGTGTGCATTGACAAGGAGAACAACATCGTGAACTTCATTACAAAGGCTGCCTTCAACTACAAGAATGTTGATCAGTATTATAAGACGGTGAACATCTATAAGTTCTCTAAGGAATTCTCGCGCACCAAATATGTTCCTTTTCTGGAGGCCTACACTAAGTCTGTGGGTAACAATGAGTACTACGAGAATGTGCTGCGTATCATCAGTTTCCTCAACAGTCATGACCTGAAGGCTCTTCCCATCACTCACGAGAAATGGTATGAGATAGACGACAAACAGGATTTGGATATTGCGGAGGCTCTGTTTGCTGAAGAGAAGGACGTTCAGCGCAAGTACTATGGGAGGTACGGAGGCTACTGGCGGTTTCCGCAGATGCTGGATTACTGCTACCTGGTGAATCCCTATTTCAATGAGTCTCGCATCATCGATGAGGTGGAGGCTAATTTCCGTACCTTGATTGCAGAATACCCTTCTGGGATGAAAGTCAATTCTTTGCTGGCGAGCAAGTGCTGGGGTGTGAAGGAGGATTACATCATTCCGGGCAATGGGGCAGCTGAATTGATAAAGGCCTTGATGGAGATTCTACCAGGCACCTTAGGAATTATCCGTCCCACTTTTGAGGAATATCCCAATCGTCGCGAGAAGTCAGATTTGGTCACCTTCTTCCCTCAGAATGCAGATTTCCGCTATACGGCTCAGGATTTGATGGATTTCTATGCTGCACATCATGCAGACAATATCATCCTGATTAATCCAGACAACCCCTCTGGAAACTTCATTCCCTTTGAGGATGTTCTCAAGTTGGCAGAATGGGCTGAGGGAAAAGGAACTCGACTGATAGTGGATGAGAGTTTTGTGGATTTCAGCATAGGGTGGGCGAGCAACACTCTGCTTCACGACAGTATTCTGGAGTCTTTTCCCCATTTAGTGGTGATGAAGAGTATATCCAAAAGCTATGGGGTACCAGGCATTCGCTTAGGCATTCTATGTTCATCTGACACACAGCTCATTACTCAATTGAAACAGAAGGTGAGCATATGGAACATCAATTCCTTTGCCGAGTTTTTTATGCAGATATTCAACAAATACGAAAAGGACTACAAGCTTGCCTGTGAGAGGTTCATTGCTGAGCGTGAGGACTTTGGACAGCAGCTGCGTCAGATCAGTTTCATGCGAGTGATGCCTTCTCAAGCCAACTATTTCTTATGTGAGATACTTCCGCCTTATACTTCTTTCGGATTGGTATTGAAGTTGCTGAGAAAATATAATATACTAACCCGCAATTGTTCCAAGAAATCAGGTCTTGAGAGTGGACAGTATATGCGTTTGTCTGTGCGCAGTCATTACGACAATACGAGATTGATAGCAGCCCTTAAGGAGATTGAACAGGGAGCCAAATGACAGTAGGTAAGATAATGGAACACAAGAACCCGCGTTTAACGCAACAGCTATCCTCTCTTCATGTATGGGCATTGGCCTTTGGGTGTATCATCGGCTGGGGAGCTTTCATCAATCCAGGCAAGAAGTTTCTTCCCAATTCAGGTGTGTATGGGACCGCTATAGCTATGTTGCTGGGTGCCGTGGTGATGGTTATTTTGGCATTCAGTTACGCTTATATGGTTCCCAAGCACCCCAGAGCTGGAGGAGAATTCAATTTCACAAAAAGCTGTTTCGGCAAGATTCCTGCCTATATCTGTGGCTGGTTCCTTCTGGCTGCCTATTTGTCGAATGTTCCAATGAACTCCACAGCCATTGGTCTAATAGTAGATGGGCTTGACGGCAATCTGGACTTCCTGAAATTCGGTTTTCACTATGTTGTGTCAGGTTTTGATGTATGGATGGGTGAGATGCTTTTTGCTATGGGTATCCTTATTCTGTTTGGCATACTGAATATCTGGGGAGTCAGGAAGGCAGGTATTGTGCAAGCTCTATTGTCCTCGCTTCTTGCCTTATCTGTTTTTATCCTGACAGTATCGGCCATCTTCCATAGCAAGGCCAGTATGATCAATATGGAACCAGTTTGGGGATTTGATCGGGCAGCTGCGTTGGCATCCCAGGTTGAGGGTGCAGAGATAAGTAGTTTCGCCAAAGTGGGCTCATTGGGTATCATCTCCTCTGTTTTGGCTACTTTTGCCATCACACCCTGGGCCTTTGTCGGCTTCGAGACTATTCCTCAAGCAGCCGAGGAATTCAAGGTGTCTTTCAAGAAAGTAATATTCATCATGATTATAGCCATTCTCTTTGGTGCCTTTGTCTATATAGCAAACAACACGGTTGCTGCAGCCGCAGTCGCTAATTGGCCTGAGCGAGTAATGGCTGGCGAATGGGTTCTGCTGATAGCAGCTGAGGAATTGCTGGGTACATTTGGTAAAGTTCTCATTGGTGTGGCAGTATCATGTGCAGTCCTCTCTGGTATTATGGGATTCTATCTGGCTTCCAGTCGTCTGATGTATTCCATGGGGCGCGATGGATATCTGCCCCAAATTTTCTCGCGTATAGATTCTCGTCATCATACCCCTAGGAATGCGCTGGTCTTTTGTATCCTGGTTTCCCTGTCAGGTCCGATTCTAGGCCGTGAGGCACTTGGATGGTTTGTCGACATGTCCTCCATTGGAGCCTCCATAGGTTTCTTCTTTACAGCTGCATGTACGTATCTGACCATGCGGAAGGATGGGGATGGAAACATTTTCATCCGTATCATGACGATGTTGGGTATGCTATTCTCCTTTACTTTCGTGCTACTCCAATTGGTTCCTATTCCAGGTTTGATAGGAGTGCATTTCGGAAAGGAATCCTATTGGATGCTGGTAGTATGGATAACGATAGGATTTGTCTTCTCCATTCGCCAGAGGAAATATTTCATTGAATAAAAAAAGTTGAACAAAGAAAACACAAAAAGATAAATGACAAGGACAGCAGTGATTATGGCAGCTGGTCTGGGTATCCGTTTCGGATGGATGACAGAGCTGATGCCAAAAGGTTTCATCGAATGTGGTGGCATCTCGATGGTAGAACGCAGCATACGCACATTGTTAGATTGTGGCATAGAGCGCATCATCATCGGTACGGGTCACCTGAAGGAGAAATACGAAGAACTTGCCAAGAAATATCCTCAAATAGAATGTGTATATTCTCCCAGTTATGCTGAGACGAACAGCATGTACACTCTATATAATTGTCGAGAGGCAGTAGGCAATGATGACTTCCTCCTTTTGGAATCCGACTTGGTTTACGAAAAAAAAGCCATCCTCTCACTCCTCGAAAGACCAGAACCTGATATCATGCTCATTACGCCAGTCACCAAGTTCCAGGATCAGTACTATGTGGAGTATGGCGAAGGAAATCGCCTGACCCGTTGCTCAACGGACGAGAATGCATTGGATGCTAAGGGTGAGCTCGTAGGAATCCACAAGTTGAGCAACGAATTCTTCCGTCTGATGTGTGAAGATTATGGAAAGAAGGCAGAGGAAAAGCCCAAGTTGGGATACGAGTATGAGTTGCTCACCATGTCCCAGGAGATTCGCAAGGTCTACGTTCTGAGACTCGACGATCTCTGGTGGTATGAGATAGACGATGTCGACGATTTAGCTTATGCTGAGGAGAACATAATTTGGAAAATAATTAAAAAGAGTAATTAATGATTATAACGATTTGTGGTGGAGGTGGTTTAGGGCACACGTGTGCAGGAGTCCTCTCAAACCGCCAGGGGGTGATGGTAAATATGTTAACCAATCATCCAGAGCGATGGAATCACTCTTTTAAAATTAATACTCCTGAAGGTGTTGCCTTAGAAGGGAAACTTGAGGCTATCTCAAGCAATCCAAAAGATCTGATTCCTCAGAGTGACATTGTTCTATTGTGCCTTCCTTCTTTCTTGGTTGAGAAGACTATTTTAGAGATCAAGCCATATCTTTCAGAGAAAACAGTTCTGGGAACAGTAGTTGCCTATTCAGGTTTCTTCATTTTCTGCCATAATCATCTTCCAGAGAAAACAAAACTATTCGGATTTCAACGTGTTCCTTACATATCGCGTGTGGTTGAATATGGGAAGGAAGCAAACCTGCTTGGTTATCGCCCAGAATTGTTTATGGCAGTGGAGAATGTGGAGGATCGAGAGAATTTCCGTTATGAGATAGAGAGACTCTTCGGAGAGAGGACTTCTTTGGTGGATACTTTTTATGAAGTGACTCTGAGTAATAGTAATCCTATTCTACATACAGGACGATTGTATACTATGTGGAAAGATTGGGATGGGATGCCTTTCGATAGATGCAGCCTTTTCTATAAAGAGTGGACAGATGAAGCATCAGAACTTGAGATAAGGATGGATGCAGAATTCTTTGATCTACTTCACGCATTGCATGTAAATACAGACAATATAGAAACTCTGTTGGTTCATTATGAGTCAACAGATGCTCCTTCTATGACAGCAAAACTGCATAGTATAAAATCCCTCTCAACCATACTCTCTCCCATGAAAGAGGTAGAAGGAGGCTGGGTGCCAGATTTCAATAGTAGATATTTTACAGAAGATTTTCCTTATGGCCTTAGGGCAATTCATGATTTGGCTCATCAGCATGGAATACCTTGTCCTAATATTGATATGGTTTATGAGTGGGGAAAAAGTAAGACATATATGGTCAATTAAATTCATTGCATAATTGACTAATGTTTGAGAGGCTAAAATGATAAGTACCTGTATTATTAAACATTTTGTGGTTTATGTTTAATCTCGATAGATTTATTTCAGAAAATGTCACTTCTCGCTCAATTAGTCTGTTTTATGAAGATATAGAGGCGAATAGGGATGTTCTTAGTCGAGAGATTAAAGACAAGAAAGTATGTGTGATTGGCGGGGCAGGAAGCATTGGTTCCAGCTTCATCAAGGCTGTACTGCGTTTCGAGCCCAGAAGTATTGTAGTGATTGATCTCAATGAAAACGGGCTGGCGGAGCTGGTGAGGGATGTTCGCAGCACAAACGGGCTCTATGTGCCTGATGAGTTCCGCTGCTATACGCTGAATTTTGCAGACCCCATCTTTGAGCGCATTTTCCGCGAGGAGAAGGGCTTTGATATCGTTGCCAATTTCTCAGCACACAAGCATGTACGATCGGAGAAGGACCGCTATAGTGTCCAGGCTCTCATTGAGAACAATGACATCAAGGCTAAGAAACTGATGGATTTGCTGAAAGTGTATCCTCCCAAGCATTTTTTCTGTGTGTCGACCGACAAGGCAGCCAACCCTGTGAATATTATGGGAGCCTCTAAGCGCATCATGGAAGATCTGGTGATGGCTTACAACAAATACTTCAAGGTGACAACTGCCCGCTTTGCCAATGTGGCTTTCAGCAATGGTTCGCTTCCTGATGGTTGGATTCATCGTTTGCAGAAGAAACAGCCGCTGGCAGCTCCAAGCGACGTTAAACGCTACTTTGTCAGTCCAGAGGAGAGTGGTCAAATATGTATGCTGGCTTGTATTTTAGGAAGGGGAGGCGAAGTGTTTTTCCCCAAGCTTGGCGAGGATCAGATGCTGACGTTCTCGCATATCTGCGATGATTTCATCAGGGCTCAAGGTTTCGAGAAGGTGGAGTGTCAGGATGATTCTGAGGCAAAGCGTTATGCTGCAGAGATGGGTTTCGAGAGTGGAACTTATCCTGTTGTCTATTTTAGGAGTGACACGACTGGCGAGAAGGCATATGAGGAATTCTATATTCCTGGTGAGAAGGTCAATATGGGCAGGTTCCTTTCTTTGGGTGTTGTCGAGGAGACCTCCCGTCGCCCTATGCCAGAAATAGATTCTTTCTTTGAGAAACTGGAGGGAATCTTTGCTGAAGCGGATTTCACGAAGGCTGAGGTTGTGGCAGCCATCAAGGAGTTCATCCCCAACTTCGAGCATGAGGAGAAGGGGAAGAATCTGGATCAGAAGATGTAGGTTATGGCTTCATGGAGAGTCCTCGATAAGAAATATGTTCTCAAGACTCCTTGGATGAATATCCGCCAGGATCATGTTCTACTTCCCAATGGAACAGAGCTTGATGATTTCTATGTTTTGGAATATCCTGATTGGGTATGTACCATTGCCCAGACTCCAGAAGGGAAATATGTCATCGAGAAGCAATACCGTCATGGAATTGGGAAGGAATGCTATGAGTTGTGTGCCGGCAAAGTAGAAAAATGGGAGGATCCACTGGATGCTGCCAAAAGAGAACTTCTCGAGGAAACGGGCTACAGCAGTGATGACTGGACTTGTCTGTGCAAGTCCGCTCCCAATGCCAGTGCGATGACGAACTTTTGTTATTGCTATGTGGCAAAGAAGGCTAAAAAGACAGACATTCAGCATTTGGATACAACTGAGGACCTATCTGTGCTGGAAGTGTCGGAAGAAGAGCTGTTAGAATTGATAAGATCAGAAGCTATTGTGGAAGCAGACATGCTCTATGGGCTTTGGAGATATTTTATGGTAAATAAGATAAACATATAATAATTATGGGATATAAAATTCCTCTTTTTAATCTGAATTTTGATGAGAGAGAGGCTCAGGCAGCCTATGACACCATCAAATCCGGCTGGATCTCTACCGGACCTAAAAATGCAGAGCTTGAACAGATGTTCATTGATATGTGGGGTGTAAAATACGCAGTCAGCATGTCGAATTGTACAGATTCCCTCCATGTGGCCTGCATGGTGTGTGGTTTTGGTCCTGGCGATGAAGTCATTTGCCCATCGCTGACTTTTGCAGCTTCATGCAACTGTATCCGTTACGTAGGTGCGACGCCTGTCTTTGCGGATATCGTTGGGCCTGATCACATCAATGTAGACCCAGTCGACATTGAGCACAAGATTACGCCTAAGACGAAGGGTATTGTTGTCGTCCACATGGCAGGTTTTCCATGCAAAATGGATGAGATTATGGAGATAGCAAGGAAACACAATCTTAAAGTCATAGAGGATGCCTGTCATGGTCCTTTGTCTGAATATAAGGGCAGAAAGCTCGGCACGATTGGTGATTGTGCTTCCTTCAGTTTTTTCTCCAACAAGAATATCTCCACGGGTGAGGGAGGTATGTTCATCACCAACAATGAGGAATATGCCGCTAAGGCTCGCCTTATCCGCAGTCATGGCATGAGCACCATGAGTTATCAGAGGGCCAGCGGTCATGCTACAGAGTATGACATCACTTGCTTGGGTTATAATTTCCGTATGGATGACATTCGTGCCTCTATAGCTATAGAGCAACTGAAGAAATTACCTGGTGATTTGGATACACGTATCAAGGTTCGCCAGCAGTATGTTGATCGTTTAAGCAAGATGGAAGGAGTTGCTGTTCCATTTGCAGACAATACGGAGTTTGTCAGCAACTATATCATGCCAGTTGTGCTTCTCAACAGCACCAAGGAACGCCGCAACAAGATTCGCAAGTACATCCATGCAGCGGGCATTCAGACCTCAGTCCATTATCCTGCTGCCCATAAGTTCTCTACCTTCGCAGATTCAGGTGCTGTGCTTCCACAGACAGAGTATGTTACTGACAACGAGATAACCCTCCCTATGTATGCTGCATTGACAGCAGAGCAAGTGGATTTCATTTGCGATAGCTTCGAGAATGCAGTAAAAGAAATCAAATAAATGCATAAAGGCAAGAAAGCTGTCCTCGTCTTTGGCGTAGGTCCATTGCAAGAATCCATCATTGGACGAGCTAAAAAGATGGGACTATATACAGTAGGTATAGATCCATGTGAGAATGCAGTCTGCAGGGACTGTGTGGATGCCTTTGAGGTTGTTGGTGGTCAGGACTACGAAGGCACATGTGCTGTTGTGGAGAAATTGGGTATCGATGCTATTGTAACTGCCGCTACTGATAAGCCTCTCGTTATGATGGCACGAGTGGCAGAGAAATATGGATTTCCCTTTTATTCCGTTGAAACAGCTCAATGGAGCACGGATAAGTTCCAAATGAAGCAGCGGTTCATTGAAGGTGGCATACCTTGTGCACGAGGACGGCTGATTCATAATGCAGAAGAGGCGAATGACTTGTATTTCCCCATAATCTGTAAGCCTCGTGACAATTCAGGCAGCAGAGGGGTGAAGCTTTGCAGAACAAAAGAAGAACTTCAGGAATCTATAGAAGAAGCCTTGCAGAATAGTCATTTGGATACCGTCCTTGTAGAAGAGTTCATTGAAGGGCCAGAATATAGTATAGAAAGTTTGCATTATGATGGTAAGAGTGAGGTTATTCAATTTACAGAAAAGAGAACAACAGAATTTCCATATAATGTAGAACTTGGCCATATCCAGCCTGCCAATATCTCTGAGAAGAACAAGCAGAAGATTCGTGAGATTGTTACCAAGATAGCCAACACTCTCAGTTTTGAAAATTGTCCATCGCATACCGAACTGAAAATCAACGATAGAGGAGTCTTTGTTATCGAGACTAGTCCGCGTTTGGGTGGTGATTACATCACCTCTACACTAACTCCTCTATCAACGGGCGTGAATATGGAAGATGAGCTACTTCTCATGTCGTTAGGTGAAGCCATCCATCCTCAGCCCCATTTTGTCCAATACGCTGGTGTCCGTTTCTTTGCATTTGAAGAAGGAACTATAATTAAGCATGCACCTGATATAAGCATTGTGAAAGGATGGCCACATGTGGTGAATTTTGATTTCAGCTTAAAACAAGGTGATGTAATAAATAGAATTACCTCCAGTCTCAATAGGTATGGGTACTTGATATTAATTGCAGATAGTTGTGGAATCATTGAGGATGCTTTTGGAAAATATGAAAAAGCTATCATTGAAAGATGTCTAAATGATTGATTGATATGGATAAGAAATTGTTGGCAATTATCGGAGCTGGCGAAGGAGCAATCCCTATTATCACTAAGGCGCAAGAAAAGGGTGTTTTGACTCTCGCTTTTGCTAAGAATGACTCTATTGCAAAAGATATGGTTGACATCTTTATCGAGGAAAATTCATTCGACATTGGTTTCATGGCTGATAAATGTCGTGAATATAAGGTTGATGGTATCATGCCTTCCAGTGAGTTAACTACTGAGGTTACAGCAAGGGTAGCCCATCAAGCTGAGCTTCTAGGAAATGAAGTAGCTAAAGGGTTCGGAGGCAAGAATAAGCATTTTATGAGAACGAAAGTTGCACGATTATCATCGGTAAAACAGCCAGAATTCCAACTATATCAAGAAGGATTAGCGGTGGTGTTTCCCGTTGTGGTAAAAGCGGTAGATGCATGTGGAAAACGAGGCGTTAGCATTGCTTATAATGAAGAAGATCTGAAACGTGCCGTACAGCAAGCAAAAGATAATTCATCTGACGGAACAGCACTTGTGGAAGAATACTTGAAAAGAGGGCAGGAGTATTCCATCGAATGTTTATCCTATGGAAAAGGGAAACATCAAGTAATTCAGTATACTGAAAAGGAATCTGCAGGCCCTCCTCATTTCGTAGAGATAGCTCATCATCAGCCTGCTAATCTTTCAGATGAGATGAAATCTAAAATTGACAGAGTGGCGTGGGATATATTAGAAGTGTTAGGGCTGAATTGTGGAATGGCTCATCTAGAGATTAAGATAATTGATAACGAAATATACTTTATTGAAGTTGGAGCTCGAGGTGGAGGAGATCATATTTCTGATATTCTTACTCCACTAAGTACAAGTTTCGATTATTACAAGGCTGCTATTGAATGTCATTTAGGAATTTACCACCCTCAACCCATCGTCCAAAAGGCTTATACGGGAATATATTTCCACAGTAAGCAGAACGAACGATTAAAATCATTGTTTGAAGAAGCTAAGACAGCCAGCTGGTGCATCAAGAATACTATAGTTAGGGATGAATTTGATGATGTCATAGGTAATGTAGAGGCGTCAAACTCTGGCTATATCATTTATTGTTCTGACCATAAAATAACTATTTGAAATATAATAATATGCAAGATATTAGAGGAAGACGTCTATTGCTTCTTGGCAGTAGCGTTTGGAAAAATTTAATTAAGTCATTCGCTGATTATTATGGTGTTAGATTATATTTTGCAGGTCTCTATCCAGCACCTTTGGACGATATTGTTGAAGAGTACTACCGAGTAGATACGACCGATCCAGAAGTTATGATTCCTTTTGTTAGGGAGCACAAGTTTGATGGCGTTTATATGGGTGGTAGTGAGTTTATTGTTTCTCATGCCTGTGTATGGATTAATCAGCTGGGTTTACCATGTTATTGTGAAAAAGAACAGTGGGATATTTTGCAGGATAAAAGTCAATTCAAGAAACTATGTATTGAACATGGATTACCTGTTGTCCCCCAATATGACATAAACTTCAATGATATTGATCATTCAGTTCCTCCAATAGATTTTCCAGTTATTACTAAGCCAACTGATGGTAGTGGCAGCAATGGCTTTTCTGTCTGTCATGATGCAGAGGAGTTAGAAAGAGGGTATCGCCTTGCCGCAGGATGTTCCCCTACGGGTTCTGTGATATGTGAGAAATTTGTTAATAACCATGCTTTGGTTGTATTCTTCTCCTTTAGTAAAGGAGAGATGCACTTTGTTATGAGTGAGGACAAAATACCCGTAAGATATGAAAGACAAGGTTCTTATGTTGCTGGTTTATTCACATGTCCAAGTATATCAGAGTCAGTTTTTAAAGAACGTTATGAAGAAAAGATTAGACACTTGTTTTCCTCAATAGGTATTAAAGAAGGAACAATTTGGATTGAGATATTCAAAAATGATGAAGATTTTTATTTCAACGAAGTAGGCTATAGGTATGGAGGCTCATTTTCGTTCTATTCTGTTGACTATCTGAGCGGAATCAACCAGTTCTTTGCTGACATGTATTATGCAACAACTGGTGACAGCCAGTTATACGGTTTTAGATCACTCATACCAGGAAACATTAAGTCTGGGTTTTCATATTGTATATATGCTGTGCATTGCCATGATGGTACAATAGTAGAAGAAATTGGTTTGGAACAGCTTAAGAATAAGTACCCTGATAGGATTGTTGTAATCCCACATCAAAAAAATGTAGGTGATACTATTGTAGAGACTGGTTCATTTGGTCAGGTTGTATGTCTGTTCCATTTCATATATAAAACAGACGTAGAACGTAATAGTATTATAAGAGATATTCAATCGATTTACAAGGTCCTTGACGCTAACGGAAATAATTTGGTTAATAACATAATACAAGTATAATGAGGACTAGTTTTTTATAAAACAAAATCAAAGAATTACCATATTATGAGTAACATTGTTATTAAAACTATCAGTCAGGAAGATGTGGCTGCCATATTCAAGGGTAATGCAGATGCCATCTATGGCATTATTGAGGACTCGTTCAGAAAATATCTTGCTGGTGACATCATTATGCCAGATAAGATCTCTCAGATATTTGATGAGGTTTCTCAGAACCGTATCAATTGTATGCCTGCAACGCTTATTAACGAAAAGGTATGTGGTATGAAATGGGTGTCTGTCTTTCCAACCAATGCGCTCAAAGGTATGCAGAATGTGACAGGCATTATGCTTTTGTCGGAGTTGAATACGGGTTTCCCCATCGCTGTTATCGATGGAACTCTTTCCACCAAAATGCGAACTGCAGCCGTTGGCTGTATAGCAGCCAAATATCTCGCTCCATCGAAGGTTGAGACTATAGGTGTCATCGGTGCTGGAGAAGAAGCGCGTATGCATTTTACACTGCTGAAGCATCTTTACCCGTCCATCAAAGAGTGTCGTGTATCGTCGCTTAACATAACTATTGAGCAGGACTTCATTGATAAGTTCAAAGGTATTGTCCCTGATGTTAAGTTTGTTACATGCAATAATGACTCTCATCTCTGTGCCAGTGGTGCAGACATTATTGTGACTGCCATTAGTGGACAAAGTCCAGTTTTGAAGGCTGCAGACATCACCCAGGGGGGGTTATATATCCATGTTGGCGGGTGGGAGGATGAATATGGAGTTGCACAAAAGGCAGACAAAATTGTTTGTGACGATTGGGAAGTAGTAAAGCATCGATCACAAACGCTATGCAGAATGTACAAAGAAGGTATTTTAAAGGATAACGACATTTATGCTAATCTTTCTGATTTGATTGCGGGAACAAAGAAAGGACGCGAAAACGATAGCGAGTTCATTTATTTCAATTCTGTTGGTCTTTCCTATATTGACATAAATTTTGCCAATTACATTTATAAAGAGGCGGTAAAAAGAGATGTTGGGCGCGAAATAGTTATTGCGGAGTCAAATAATGTAAATTATTCTGACCTGTTTTAGGTCATTTATTGATATGAATGCTAAAATAAAAGGGCGACTTATTGCGCCTTCTGCATCGTTGCTTGAAGCGATGAAGCAGATGGATGAGCGCAAAGTAAAGATGTTGTTTGTGTTTGCGAAAGAACACTTTGAAAGCATCGTTACCATTGGCGACATCCAGCGGGCTATCATTAAAAATATTCCCTTGTCGGAGCCTGTTGCATTAATTCTTGGCAAGGACAAGAAATATGTTACACCCAATGAAAGCAAAGAGGTAATTAGAAAAAAGATGCTCTCGCTTCGTGCTGAATGTATGCCAGTGGTGGATGAACAAGGTGAGCTTGTGAATGTCTATTTTTGGAATGATTTCTTCGAGCATTCTGTACCAGAGCATCGGGAGAAAATGAATATCCCCGTTGTCATTATGGCAGGAGGGAAAGGTACTCGTTTGAAACCTATTACAAACGTTATCCCCAAACCACTGGTTCCTGTAGGAGATAAAACCATCCTTGAAGTAATTCTTGACCAGTTTGAGAGCATTGGCTGTCATAAATTCTATATGTCTGTGAACTACAAAGCTGACATGATGAAGTATTACCTAAGCCAACTTGACCATCAATATGACATAGAGTTCTTCCAAGAAGAAAAACCTTTAGGAACGATAGGTAGCGTCTCTTTGTTAAAAGGAAAGATTACTACTCCCTTTTTTGTAAGCAATTGCGATAGTATCAATGAGCAAGATTATCGTGATGTCTACGATTATCATATAAAAAACCACAACGATATGACAATTGTAACAATGATTAAAAGCTTTAAGATTCCTTACGGTGTCATTGAAACAGGAGAAAATGGATTGATGACCGCTTTAAAGGAAAAACCAGAACAGACTTACCAAGTGAATACTGGTGTTTATATTCTTAATCCGGAATTGATAACTGAGATTCCTAAGGGTCAATTCTTTCACATTACTAATTTGATGGAGAAAGTACAGTCTCGTGGTGGTCGTGTCGGTTGTTTTCCCGTAAGTGAAGAATCATGGAAAGATATGGGTGAATGGCATGAATATTTAAAGTTCATAAATGTATTCTAATGAACCCCAAAAAGATTAAAGTCGCGTGGATTTGTCGTTTTTCTAATCAGCGAGTTCGTTCCCATCTTCCTATTTCAAGGAGTTGGGTGGATAGAGTTATACAACGAGTGACAAACAAATCAAATACTTATCATCCTGCAGATTATGATATTTGGATTTCAAATGGAATAGTAGAAATGGAATCTATGGAAGAGATAGAACTTCATGTGATAAGTCCTTGCGATTATTTATCATCTTCTCCAATAGAATTCTATGAAAGTGGGATATATTATCATTTCTATGTTAATGAAGTGTATAGTTTAAGAAATAAGTTTTTGAGGAAACTGGGTTGGAAAGAAGATTACGAATACAAAACCAACAGAAAATACATATCTGATATTGTGAATTCAATATCACCAGATATAGTTCATGTGATTGGGGCAGATTGTATTTTTTATTCATTATCGACTCTTGATATACCTCGTACTGTGCCAATAATTGTTCAACTACAGACATTATTGAATGATCCTGAGTTTGAAAAAAATTATCTTATACCCCATGATATATATATGCTACGTTCCAAAGGAGAATTAGAAGTACTGAAGCGAGCAAATTATATTGGGACAGGGGTAAAATACTTCTATAATATAATTCATAATTCTTTAGTTCATGATGCTGTTATCCTCAATATTAATTTACCATTAACAGAGCCTGTCAACGAAGAGGAATCCGAGAAGCCATTTGATTTTGTATATTTCGCTAAAGATATAGAGAAATCTGTGGATTATGCAATAGAAGCATTTGCCCTTGCAGCTAAACAAAAGCCAGGAATCACATTGGATATTGTAGGGGATTATTCTCCTGAATATAAAGAAATATTGGATAGGCGTATAAATGATTTAGGACTAACTGAGAATGTACGCTTTGAAGGTAAATTGCCTACTCATGATGATGTGCTTAAACAGATTAGACTTTCACGTTTCGCCGTTTTACCGATGAAGATTGATCTTGTTACAGGGACCATTCGTGAAGCTATGGCAAACGGTATTCCTGTTGTTACGACAATTACGCCAGCCTCTCCTAACTTGAATGTGAAACGTGAGAGTGTATTGCTTTCAAAAAAGGGAGATTTCCAAGCAATGGCAGATAATATGCTGAGACTCCTTACCGACAAGGATTTAGCAGAAAGAATAAAAGAGAATGCGATGAATACTGCTAGAGAAAGAGAAAGCAATAGACAGATTATATCCCAATGGCTTATTGCCTATAAAGTTTGCATTGATAACTTCCGAAACGGGACTCCTATTCCAGATGATCTATTGAACAAATAATAGTTATGGCGTTTTCAATAGACAAAAAAAAGATAACAAAGAATACATTTGCTTTATATGTGAGGATGGGTATAACTATGATTATATCCTTCTTCATGGTTCGCGTCACTTTGCACCAGTTGGGTGTGGAGGATTACGGTCTGAACAATGTGGTGAGCAGTATTGTATCTATGCTATCATTTTTGAATGGGTCCATGGGAACTGCTGTTCAAAGGTTTTTCAGTATTGAGATAGGGCGTGAAGACGAGAAGGCATTGTCTCGTGTTTTTGGGGTTGGGCTATCTTTGCATGGTTTGGTTGCTATAATTACGTTTGTTATAGCAGAAGTGTTTGCTTTATGCTTTCTTGAGAAAATGAATATTCCACATGAACGTATGTGGGCAGCTCATGTGGTTTTTCAAATATCCATCATTTCCTTGGTTTTGAGTATCCTGAATGTTCCTTATGCTGCTCTGCTTCGTGCCCGTGAACAGTTTACCAAGACTGCTGCAGTGGAGATAGTGCAGGCTTTTCTTCGGCTAGGTGTTCTGTATTTGTTAGTTACAATTAATTATGATAAACTTGTTACTTTGGCTTTCCTGAATTTTGGCATCACCCTTTATTATGTAGGTGCTTTAACTATTATGGCTAGACAATACAGGGAGGCACATTCTTGGCTGGAGTGGGATAAAGATCTTGTAACAAAGATGCTGAAGTTCATATCACTTCTTGTTGTGACGGTTTTATGTCAATTGTTGAAGGTTCAGGGCTTGGTTTTCCTGATAAATCTTTTCTTCGGTTTAGCCATTAATGCTGCCTTTGCAATTGCTGTTCAGGTATCAAATATGGTGAATACATTCATTATGAGTTTTAAGCAATCAATGGTCCCTCAGATCATGGCATCATATGGTGCTGGAGATATAAATTCTATGCACAAATTGATTGATTTAGGTACAAAGATCACTTTTGCTCTTTTACTCTTAATATCAATACCGATTATCTTTGAGGCAGACTTTCTTTTAAAATTATGGTTGGGAGATGCTCCTCAGTACTCGTCTACATTTGTCATATTGACAGTGATTTATATTAATATTGCATCTTTCACTTATTTTCTATATCAAGGTGTCCATGCAACTGGGAATATTACTCAGCAGCAGGTCTGGATGTCATCATTATATGTAGCAAATATTGTTTTGGTATATATTACTTTCAAACTGGGTTTTGGCTTTTTCTCGGCTATATACATAAATATGATAGTTAGTGTTATCCAATGCATTGTAAATACATATTATGCGAATAAATGCTTTGGTTATGATATGACTTCTTTTATAAAGAAAATTTTAATTCCCTGTCTTATGACTATGAGTGTCGTAGTATGTGTTGTATATTTATTAGTGAACATATACAATCCTTCTTTTATACGTGTTATAATTACTTTTGCTATTTCTACGATTGTTACTATTTTGAGTACATATTGGATATTATTATCATCTGATGAAAGAAAGATGTGTACCCAGAATATAATTATGGTCATTAATAGCCATATTAGAACTACCTAAACATATTATTTTGTGGATTCCTTTTTGCGACATAAATCTCATAAGGGTTATATAAGGTTTCTCAGGAGTCTACCTTTCCCAAGATACCTTGATATATTATCGTGGTTGATCATTGCGAATACTTGTATTTCAATAAATCAATGGTCACGATTTCCTCTTGGAAATCAATGGACAGACTGGTTGATTGACTATTCCCTTCTATTTATAGTAGTATGGTATATCATCAAGAATCGCAACCTATTATTCTCCAGAGAATATAAGTTATGTACTTTTTATCTAATATGGTCGTGTCTTGGATTTTTTCGTGGTTTTTTGATTGCCAGTAATTATTGGGAATATAAGCAATTGTTCACAGGTTTATTAATGACTTCATTGCCGTGTTATGCATATTTATTTCGCGAACCTAGGATAAACTGTTCGGTATTACATAAGTGGAATATTGTAATGCCATTTTTATTTTTATTTTTATTTATATGGGTTTGTAGTTCCAGTTGTTACTTCTTTTTATTTCCATTTATATTATTGTATGGTTGCTTTCTTCCTGTTGTTCCTGGAAAATGGAAATTGATAGTTTGTGTTATGTTGGTAGCCTTTTGTTTAGATTTTTCCACACGCTCAAATATAATAAAGGTAGTTTCTACAATCGCCGTATGTTTTGCTTATTCATGTAGGAGGATTATTCCTGAACTTATATATAGAATTGTTCATTGGCTCTTTTATATATCAATTCCAGTCTTGTTAGGATTAGCTGCTACTGGCAGATTCAACATACTTGAAGACATGAGTAGTAGTAATGAGGGTAAACATATGACTGTCGTAGGTGATGAAGAACAGGACCTGTCGGATGATACTAGGACTTTTATATACATAGAAGTAATACAATCTGCCATAGATAATAACTATATTTTGTTTGGGAATACTCCAGCTCGCGGAAATTATAGTGAGTCTTTTGTGGCTGGTGAATATGCGATGAATGAAGATCTTACTGGAAAGGGTGAACGACATGCAAATGAGTTAGTTCATTTAAATATCTTTACATGGTTAGGATTGGTTGGTCTTATTCTATATTCTATCATATATCTTCAGTCTTCATATTATGCTGTTTTTCGGTCAAATAGTGTGTATATGAAGTTGATTGGTTGTACGATAGCCTTTCATTGGGTATACGGATGGATTGAGGATTATAATTCATTCACTGTTCAGAATATTTGGTTATGGATGATGATTGGAATGGGACTTTCAAGTAAATTCCGAAAAATGGAAGATAAACAATTTAAAAGATGGTTTATTATGCTATTTAAGAATTATTCTCCCTCCAAGAGTCATCGCAATATCACAATAGTTCCAGCCGATAAATAGGCAGTTGAGTTTGTTCTTAATATAAATAGATATTATCATAAATGAAACAGATAGCTGTTCTTCTTACTGTATTTAATCGTAGAGATTGTACAGATAAAGCGCTATATCATCTTTTCCAAAATAAGATTAATGAAGATGTGTCAATTGATATCTATTTGACAGATGATGGTTGTACTGATGGTACTTCCGATATGGTACGTCAAAAATATCCCTCAGTTATTCTTCTTCATGGGGATGGTAATTTGTTTTGGAATCGTGGAATGTATCGAGCATGGAAAGAGGCATCAAGGAGGAAAGACTATGACTATTACCTATGGTTAAATGATGATACTTTTTTATTGGAAAATGCTATAAATAAGATATTGGAAGATTCTTCTTCTAAGCAAGATAAAGCAATCATATCAGGCGCAACTAAAAGTGCATTAACGAATGAATGCACTTATGGTTTACACGATATCAAGTCGGATAAGTTGTTAGTCCCTAATGGTATGTTACAAAAAGGAACAAATTTGAATGGGAATGTTGTTTTAGTACCTAAATATGTATTTCATCTTTTGGGCAATTTAGACCCATATTACCATCATGCTGGTGGCGATACAGATTATGGATTAAGAGCTAAAGAGAAAGATATAGATGTTCTACTTTCTACTGAATATGTCGGCTTATGTGAATTGCATCCTTCTTTATCGGTGTGGTGTAATCCTGATTATTCATTTAAACAACGATGGAAAGCTTTAAATAAGCCAACAGGGATGCCATTAAAAGTATTATTTTATCATGAGAGAAAACATTATGGACTATTTGTTGCATTATTTCATATATGTACCACAATCACACATTGTATGTTCCCTAAATTGTGGAATTCTTTTAGTTTGTAAAAACAAACAGTCTATAATGTCAGAACAACCACTTTATATTACTGATGATATATATATAAAAGATGTCAAATATTTTTATACGTACAACCATAGCACCATATAGAGTAGATACATATAATGCTTTATCAGAACGGGGGTTCAAAATGTTCTTTTATAAAGATAAAGATCCTGACATAAAAAATATGGCTTTAATTCTAAAAGAATGTAAGTTTAAGCCTTATTATTTGAAAGGTATTACATTTGGTCGTACTTCAAGAACTTTATGTTATGGGTTATGGAGTCTTATTCGTCGAGAATCTCCGCGAGTGGTTATAGTTCCTGAATTTCAATTTTCTTTTTGGCAGATTCTTATATATAAATGGTTTACTCGATCTTCTTTCAAGATTGTATCAATGTGTGATGACAGTTATGATATGATTGCGAATGATAACAGTTTTTCTATGATTCATAAATGGCTAAGATATATAGCACCTCGTTTTATGAATGACATAATTGTTTTAGACTCAAGAGTAAAAGATTGGTATCAAAAGCATTTTAGAAAAGGAATATGGCTACCTATTTTGCGAGATGATAAACTTGAGATAGCTAATTATAAACGAGTTCTTCCAATAAGTAGAAGCATTGCGGCAGAATACAATTTATATAATAAAAAAGTTATATTGTTTGTTGGCCGGTTAGTAGGACTTAAAAACATTTCTCGTATAATTTCAGCTTATGATAAAACACAAGAGGATTCAATCCTAGTTATTGTTGGTGATGGTGAAATGATGGAGCAATTAAAGAAAGAATCAAATGCAATAAACAAAGATGTAATCTTTACGGGAAGAGTGGAAGGGGATATGTTAAAAGCATGGTATAATGTAGGTGATGTTTTCATCTTGTTGAGCATTCAAGAAGCATATGGTGCAGTTACGAATGAAGCTTTATTGGCTGGTAATAGGGTAGTGATATCAAAAAATGCAGGTTCCTCTTGTTTAGTGACGAAGAATAATGGAGAAATTGTGGATCCTTATGATATTGAGTCTGTTGCAAAGGCGTTAGACAATCAGTTAAGATTGGTTGGGGAGAAAAATGGTATTAATGAGCGTCCTTCATATATGGATGTTTCTTTTATCGAGAGGATTACTAATCTAGAGAACAAACTATCGTTGAAGAAAGCAATGTGATTCTCCTGTTATAGTATTAAAAAGTATCATTTTAGACGGTAGTAAAGTACAAATTATTATGTCTATAATAAAAACATCAAAAGGGAATTTCAAGTATAAGAATAAGATCTTATATTTAGGAATAAAGCAGATAGATAAAGTACAGGCTTTAGAAAACCTGAAACTGCTTGCTACAGTATTAAATGAAAAGAAGATTCATTGGGGACCAGTGTTTGGTTCACTATTAGGGATAATTCGTGAGAATGATTTTATAACGTGGGATGAAGATATTGATTTGTATATCTTGCAAGAGGAAGAGAGGCTTTTTAGAGATGTTTTATGGGATTTGCGAGAGAAGGGCTTTAATCTTATTAGATATGAACGTCGTGGGCTATATTCTATTATTCGCAAAGGAGAATATATCGATTTTTATGTTCTACAGAAATTGACGGATAATTTGCGAGAAACCAAAGGAGGTGGCTATATGTTTGAAAAATACATTACAGATAGAATTATGTTTGACTTTAAAGGTGTATGCCTGTTTGTCCCCAAAGACTATGATGAGTGTCTTTCACTGCAATATGGCGATTGGCATACACCTGTTCAATATGCCAATTATGAGAAAAACAAAGTTCAACAATATATTTCTAAAGTCCCATATATCATAAAGAATCATTTGCCAGATTGCATTTATTTTAAATTATTGAAATTCCATCACAGAAAAGATTTACGGAAATACATAGAAAGATGCGAAAGGTATGGTGTGAAAATATAATATTAATGATGATTTATTCCACTACTGTCCCGTTAAGATTTGAGATCTCGAAATAAATCGGGTTGTCCATCATCCTTTGGGACGTAATTAATTGGCTTGTTAAACAATTCGGGTATGGGTATCCTCTCAAACAACATAGTACCTATGGTCTGGGAAATCATATACAGAGATGGTTCCTCGATATGCATGCGCTTCTTGGCTATAGCCAGTAGCAGAAAAGCGCAGACAGCTATCCAGATTTGTGTATAGACAGCATTCTCTGAGGTTCCGTAAAACGACTTGATATGCAGATGTTGCTTTATCCATTTGAAGAAA